>Ga0164292_10005118_pt1 | contig 10716 bp, 8 predicted proteins | sample GEODES117metaG_FD_111486 | JGI IMG/M metagenome (GOLD analysis project Ga0164292, IMG submission 111486) | Eutrophic lake water microbial communities from Lake Mendota, Wisconsin, USA - GEODES117 metaG | ecosystem: Environmental > Aquatic > Freshwater > Lake | place: USA: Lake Mendota, Wisconsin... | reverse complement strand
CCCCCTCCGTGCCGGCCCGCCCTCCCGGCTCCCCCCGCACCGTGGCCCGCACCCGGTAGATCGGCCGCCCCTGGCTCTCGTGGTAAGTGCGCATCTGCAGCTCCGCCAGCAGCCCGAACCCAAAGAGCTGCACGCCGCTCAGGATTGCGAGCACAGCCATCAGCAGCAGGGGACGATCGCCGATGTCGGTGCCGAGCACCAGCTTCTCGCCGATCAGCCACAGCAGCAGGGCCAGGCCTGCCCCCAGAGTCAGCAGCCCGGCAAAGCCAAACACATGCATCGGCCGCGTCAGGAACCGCTTCATGAACCAGACCGTCAGCAGGTCCATCAGCACCCGGAAGGTGCGGTCGATTCCGTATTTGCTGCGCCCATAGCGGCGGGGGTGGTGGTTCACCTTCACCTCGCCGATGCGGGCCCCTTCGATGAAGGCCAGGGCGGGTAGGAAGCGGTGCAACTCGCCGTAGAGGTTCAGATCGGCCAGCACCTCGCGGCGGTAGGCCTTCAGCGAACAGCCGTAGTCGTGCAGGCGCACGCCCGTGACGCCCGCGATCAACCGGTTGGCGAGCAGGGAGGGAAGCAGGCGGCTCACCGTGTTGTCCTGGCGCTGGTGGCGCCAGCCGCTGACCAGATCCAGCTGGCCCTGTTCGAGCTGCTCCAGCAGCGTCGGGATGTCGGCCGGATCGTTCTGTAGGTCGCCATCGAGGGTGATGATCACCGCACCACGGCTGACGTCAAACCCCGCCGCCATCGCCGCGGTCTGGCCGTAGTTGCGCCGCAGCACCACCGCCACCAGCTCCGGCACGCTCCCGCAGAGGTCACGCAGCACCGGCGCCGTGCCATCGCGGGAGCCGTCGTCCACCAACACCAGCTCGAAGCTTCGCCCGAGGGGCCGCAGGGCCGCCAGCAGCTGGCGCACCAGGTGGGGCACGCTGGCTTCCTCGTTGAAGAGGGGCACCACCACCGAGAGCTCCGGTGACGCGGCAGGTGGGGGAGTCAGGGGCTCGGCCATGGCCGCCAGGCTCAGCGGGATCGGCCCGACCTTACGGGGGAAGGGGGCTGCCGTCGTGACTGTGCATCACACGCCCGGCGCCGCGTAGCTCTGCCCGGTAGTGGGCGGCCACCGGATCGGGGTTACGGGGGTTCAGGTCGTCCAGGCCGATGCCGTTGCGGCCGTGTTCGCGGCCGGAGCTGTGCAGGTAGCGGCCGCCGCCGAGGTGGAGCCCCACGTGGGTGCAGCGCCGGGCCGGTCCGAAGAAGATCAGGTCGCCCGGCTCCAGCAGGCCGCTCTCGCCGGGGCGCACCGCCACCGGGCGGCAGAAGCGCTCCTGCAGGTAGGCATCGCGCGGCAGCCAGATCCCTGCAGCGGCGAACGCCCGCTGCACCAGCCCAGAGCAGTCGTAGTCGGGCCCCAGGCTGCCGCCCCAGAGATAGATGTTGGTTTGGGCGGCCGCCGCCTCCGCGAAGGCCAGCACCCGGGGCAGCCGTTCGGCGATGGCGGCGCGCCCCAGGCGGCTCAGCGGTGGTGGCATCGCTGGAACGGCGTGGGCCTGCAGGGCCGTCGAATCGATCCAGCAGGGGTAGCCGTCCTCCCACAGCCGCACCCGCACTCGGGGCCCGCCGCCGGCATCGGCCTCGAGCACCCGCAGATGGCGGCCGGCCCACACCTGGGTGGCGCGACCTTGCCCGCTGGGCCGGCTCCAGGCATCGAGCGGCTGCTCCAGCCGCCACAGGGTGCCGGGGGCCGGAACGGTGCCTAAGGTCGCCATCGCGTGAGGAGCGGTGATGGCGTTCTACAACCCAGATCCCGCCATGGACCAGACCCTTGCCGCTGTACTGGCGGCGCTGGAGCAGGAGGGCCGCCCCGGGCTGGGGGAGCGGCTGTCGATCACCTGGCTGCGCTACCCGGAGTCGCCGCGCTCTCTGGCCGACCGGATCGGCCCGGAGGCCTTCTGGCAGCAGCGGCCCCCGGGGGCATCCTGGGGGGGGGAGCGGCTCCGCTACCCCGCCAGCGTGGTGAAACTCGTCTACCTGGTGGCCGCCGAGGCCTGGTTGCAGCGCCGCCTGCTGGAGGACGGTCCGGAGTGGCGCCGCGCCCTGGCCGACATGATTTGCCATTCCGGCAACGACGCCACCTCCTTGGTGGTAGACGCACTCAGCGGCACCAGCAGCGGACCGGCCCTCCCGCCCGCTCCCCGAGAACGTTGGGAGCGCCAGCGCCAGCTGGTGAACGAGTGGCTGGAGGGCCTCGCCTGGCCCGAGCTGCGCGGCTGCAACGCCTGCCAGAAGACCTGGGCGGAGGGCCCCTACGGCCGGGAGGCAGAGTTTTACGGGCATGATCGCGAGAACCGCAACCGGCTGAGCAGTGACGCCACCGCACGGCTGTTGCACGCCGTGATCGGTGGGGCGATCGTCTCCCCACCAGCCTGCGAGCGGATGCGGGGCCTGCTGCAGAGGCCGCTCGAGGCCGACAGCCGCGCTGCCGATCCGGAGAACCAGGTGGATGGCTTTCTGGGGGGTGCCCTGCCGGAGGGGGCCCGTCTGTGGAGCAAGGCCGGCTGGATGAGCCAGGCGCGCCACGATGCGGCCTATGTGGAGAGCGAAGGGCATCGGCCGATGCTGCTGGTGGCCCTGGGGGAGGGGCCGGCCTGCGCCCGCGACCAGGATCTGCTGCCGCGGTTGGCGGCCGAGCTGCTCGCCTCCGGAGGGATCGGGGGCTGAGGGGGCTCAGGGAGGGGCCGGGGCGTCCGGTGTGGCAGGGACCTGCGGCGGCGGGGTGAGTGGTGGGGGTGGGGTTGGCGAGGGGGCTTGCGGGGGTGGTGAGGTGGGCGGCACCGGCCGAGGGGTCTGGGGCTCTGGCAGCACGGGCGCGGGTGGGGCGCCCTCGCCAGGCGCCGCCTCGGCGGGGGCGGAGTTGGCCGGCTCCGCCGGACGTGGTTCCAGCGCCCGGCGTGGCGGCGGGCTTTCCTGCACCGCCTCCAGGCGGCCCTCAAGCTTCCCGGCGTCGGAACGGGCGAAGCTGTCGCCGGGCACTTCATCGAGACGCGCCCGCGCCTCGGCCAGGGCATCCAGGCGCTGGGGGCCTGCCGTGGGGTTGCGCTCCAGCTGCTCGATCAGGGCGGCCGCCTCCTCCAGGCTGCGCTGGGCCCGCTGTTCCTCCCGTAGCCGCCGATGGCCCCTGTCGGCAAGGCTCTGCAGGCGCTGCCGTCGCTCTTCCTGCCGCGGCGTGAGCCGACGGGAGACCAGATCCAGCAGGCTGGCGTCCAGTCGCTCGAGCGTGGCGGTGAACGCCTCCAGGCTGGCGGTGCTCTCCAGGGCCTCGGCTTCGCGGCCGGCCCGGCGCAGGCCCTCCTCGATCGTGGCGGCGGCCTCCCTGCCGCCGCCGCCCGGAAGGCACAGACCGAGGGGGGGGCACAGGAGGTTGCTGCGCACCACAGCGAACAGCACTCCGCTGGCCAAGGTAGTGGCGGCGGTGAGGGCCACAAGCCCGAGCCAGCCGCCGGTCCGGGGGCCAGTGCCGCGGGGGCGGGGGCCATGTCCGGCGGCGTAGGGCTCCAGCAGACCGTCGAGCACGGCGTCGAGGCGGGCCGCCATCCCGTCGCTGTAGGTCTGTCGCAATTCCTGGCCCAGCCCCTGCCGCTGCAGGTCCCGTTGCCGGGCTCCCTCGCTGGCCAGCAGCCGCTGGAACGCGGCTCGGCCCACCAAATCATGAAGCGGCGCCAGCAGGCTGGTGTCCGCTCCCACCAGCTCCGGCAAGCGGGACCTCACGCGGACCGTGGCGGAGGGGCCCAGCCGCGCCAGTGGCTCGGCCAGCCGGCGGCCCAGGGCCCGGTCGGCCGCGGCGGCGGGCCCGTTAGCCGACGGGGAGGGGGGATCGGAAGGGGACACGGGCGGGGGGGCAGTGGCCCTGGGATCCGGAAGGCGCCACCAGCGGTACCCTCCGAGGGCGACCCTCCTACTCTGGGGCCCCGTTGCCCATCGCAGGCGTTCCGTTCCGGTGAGTGCTGTGCTGAACCGCTGGACCCTGATCGTCCCCTCCAGCCGCCGCGGCGCCAGCCACCAGCGCCAGGGGCTCCCCTGCCAGGACGCCTGCGCTGCCCTAGAGCTGCGCTCCCGCGACAACCTCCCGGTGACGGTGATGGTGGTAGCCGATGGTCACGGAGGCGACGCCTTCCCCTTCAGTGACGTCGGCAGCCGGCTGGCCTGCGATCGGGCCCTGGCGGAAATCGGTGGCGCCATCCTCCGCCGTCCCATTGGGGGCGATGGCCTGGCCGGCTGGCAGGCCTGGTGGCAGGACGAGTTGCCCCGCGCCCTCCATGGCAGCTGGCATCAGGCCATCCAGCGGCATTGGCAGCGGGTGGTGCGTGAGGCGGAGGCAGAGGCGGAGGCCGCTGGGGATCCCCAGCTGGCGCTCGCGGCAACCAGCTTCCGCCCCCACCTCTTTGGCACCACCCTCGGCGTGGTGGTGATGACCCCGGGCTGGTGGGGGCACACCGGACTGGGGGACTGGGACCTGATGCGGATCTGGGGGCCTGGGGAGACCGAGATCGTCTCCAGCGAGACGGCCGCACCCATCGCTGAGGAGGTCACTGCCAGCCTGGCCCACGACCGTGCCTGGGAGCTCTTTCGCTCCCGCAGTGCCCTCTATCCCGTGCGTTCTGGGGAGCGTCCCTTCGCCCTGGTGCTGAGCACCGATGGCCTGCGCAAGGCCTGCCGCGGCGAGGCCGGTCTGCTCGGCCAGGGGGAAGCGCTGCTGCGGGCCGCCCTGACCGGAACCGCCGCTCCGGAAGGGGAAGGGCTGGAGGCGACTCTGGATCGCCTCAGCGGGGCAGACCCAGGCGACGACCTCAGCGTGGCGCTGGCGGTGCGCGGACGCCTGCGACTCGTACCCGACGAGGTCGCGCCCCACGAGGCTTCGCCAGACCAGCAGGTCTCGCCCGACGAGGCGGCGGTTCCCGCCGGGGCAGGCCATTCCCTGCAGCCCCGTCTCGCCGATGATCCGGGCCTGGAGAGCGCCCGCCGCCGCGCCCGCCGGGCCCGGGACCAGGCTGCGCGGGTCGTGGCGGCGCAGGAGGAAGCGGCGGTGAGCCGCGGGCTGCCCGGCCCCGTGGCTCTCCTCCTCGTCCTAGCCGTCCTGGCCGTTGCCTGGCCCCTGCTGACCCGCCTGATGCTCGGGGTGGCGCCGCCGGTGGCCCCGGAGGTCGGCCTGAGGATCCAGGACGAACTGTTGCGCCTCTGCCGTAGCCCCATGGTGATGGAGCGCAACCTGCGCAGCCGGCGCGACGTGTTCGACGGTCTGATGCTCGGCCGCCTTGATCCCGCAGTGCTGGAGGCCGATGCCACCCGGGACCCTCTCGCCGCCCTGATCGCCAGCAGCTTCGACCCCTCCTCCCGTTCGATGAGGATTCAGGAGACGATCGCCGGCTTCCCTGCCTGCCAAGCCCTGCGGGAGGAGCTGGAGCGGCAGTGGCGGGTTGGACTGACGCCGGCGGCCCCCCGCTGAAACGGCAAGGGGGCTGTCAGGGGAACGGAGAGGGAGGGATTCGAACCCTCGACAGAAGTTGCCTCCTGTAACTCCTTAGCAGGGAGCCGCTTTCGACCACTCAGCCACCTCTCCAGTGGCTACGCGAGCTTACCTGACAGGGCGGCGAGAGACCTCAGTCCCCCCGGAACAGGCGCTGCACGCGGCGGCTGTCGATGTTCACCAGCAGCTCGTAGGGGATGGTGTCGCAACGGCCGGCCACTTCCTCGGGTCGCAGCACCTGCCCCTCATGGGCTCCGAGGATCAGCACTTCGTCACCCACCGTTGCGTCGGGCACCGGGTCGAGATCCACCGCCATCGAGTCCATCGACACCCGACCGAGCACCCGCACGCGCCGCCCCTGCACGATCACCTCGCCGCGGTTGGAGCTGCGCCAGGGAACGCCGTCGTTGTAGCCGACCGCCACGATGCCCACCCGCTGCCGCTCGGCTTCCACCACGTAGGTGCCGCTGTAGCCGACCCGCTGCCCCCGCGGCCAGAGCGCCACCTGGGCGAGTCGGCTGACGAAGGCCACCGCCAGATTTAGCTCCATCGCCTCCGCCACTGCGGCGGAGGGGTGGATGCCGTAGAGCCCCAGCCCGAGCCGCACCATGGCGAACCGGGCCTCGGGGAAGCGCACCGCCCCGGCCGTGGCGGCGGCGTGTAGCAGCAGGGGCGGGTCCTCGCTGCTGGCTTCGGCCCGGATCGCCTCCACCGCCGCTTCGAAGCGCTGCAGCTGTTCCCGGGTGTGGGAGTCGGCGGCGGGGTCGTCGGCGCTGGCCAGATGGGTCATCAGCCCGGTGAGACGGGTGATGCCGGAGCCGCGCAACAGGCGGGCAGCGGCCAGGGCCTCCTGGGGGGACACTCCCAGCCGCCCCATGCCACTGTCGATCTCGAGGTGCACATCGCAGTGGGCCTGGCTCTCCCGCAGGGTCTCCACCAGGGAGCGGGCGAAGGCCAGCGAGTAGACCACCGGCGTCAATCGCCAGCGCACCGCCTTGTCCACCTCGCCGCTGTCCATCAGCATCACCAGGATGGGCCGATTCACGCCGGCGCGCCGCAGGGTGGCCCCCTCGTCCGCGGCCGACACCCCGATCCAGTCCACGCCGCTTTCCTGCAGGGCCGTGCCCATGCGGGCCAGTTCGCTGCCGTAGGCCCAGGCCTTGAGAACCGCCAGAATCGCCACGTCCTCCCCGCAGAGAGCACGGAAGCGGGCGATGTTCTCCCGGATCGCGTCCAGGTCCACCAGGAAGCGGCGGGGCGCCATCGATTCCCAGATCGCGCAGGCCGCCGCCGTCAGCCCCTGTTGCGCCGGACCTTTGAGCAGCACGGTGTCCCCGCGGCGGGCAAGGTGCCTCAGGGTTTCGCGCAGCTCGCTGCTGTCGGCCAGCTCCAGCACCGGGGCTTGGGGCCGGGCCGCCCGCCAGGCCGAAGCGGTGTGGGTGCGCGCCGGGTGGGGCAGGAGAAGGAGGTGGCTGAACTCCCGCTCCGCCGCCAGCCGGCCGATCAGGGCGTGCTCGCTGGCCTGCCGCTCCCCCAGCTCGTTCATGCCCCCGAAGACGAACAGCCGCCGCCCTCCTTCGACCGGAGCCGCCGCCACCGCCTCCAGTGCCGCCTGCACCGAGAGTGGATCGTCGGAGGCGGTGTCGTTGATGATCGTGATCCCCTCGGGCGTGCGCCAGGTTTCCAGGCGGGTGGGGCCGAAGCGGTGGTCCGCCAGGGCGGCGATCACCTCCTCCACGCTCACCCCTAGGCGGCGGGCGGCGCGGATGGCGATCACCAGATCATCCAGCAGGGGTGCGGAGCGGGTACGCACCGTGAGCGACTCGATCCGGCCGTGGAAGTCGAGGTTGAGCACGGTGCCGAGAGCGCAGGTCCGGCGTTCCCGCTCCTGCGGGTCCCCGTCTGCGGCCCGCAGCCGCTCGCAGGCCAGTGGCACGGCTTCCACCAGCGGATCGTCCGGCAGGATCACCCACCCCGTCGCCGGTACGGCGCGGAACAGGCCCAGCTTCTCGCGGGCGGTGGTCTCCCGGTTGCCGAAGCCGGCGATGTGCGCCAGCCCGATGTTCACCAGCACCCCGTAGTCCGGCTGAAGGATCGCGGCGAGGCGCTCCATTTCGCCAGGGGCTGAAACCCCGGCCTCGAACACGCCGATTTCGGTCCCCGGTGGCGCGGCGAGCACCGCGAGGGGGACCCCCACCTGGCTGTTCCAGCTGCCCGGGCTGGCGGCCACCCGCCAGCGCCCGGCCAGCAGGGCCGTGAGGGCGTTCTTCACCACGGTTTTGCCATTGCTGCCCGTGATTGCCACCACGCGGCCGATGTGGTGGCGGCGATACCAGGCCGCCAGGGCCTGCAGGGCGTCGAGGGGGTCGTCGACCGCCAGCACCGGGCCTGCCGCCGCGGCGTCGCTCCGGCCCGACCACGAGCGGCGCACCACGACCAACCCGGCGCCTGCTGCCTGGGCAGCCCCCACGTAGGCATGGCCATCGTGGCGGGCGCCGCCAAGGGCAAAGAACAGATCGCGCGGATCCACCCGCCGTGAATCGATGCGTGCGGCACGCAGCTGCCTCTCGGGGGCGGGACCGCAGAGGTCTCCACCCAGCAGGTCGGCCAGCGCGGCGGGAGCGGGGAGAGCCATGGCCTGTCCACGCTAGCGGCAGCTCTGGCGTTGGAGCGCGCGGGCCTGTTGGGGGCGGGGGGATCGGTCGTGGCCGACACCAAGGACCCGGCTGATCCTGCCTAGATTGACCGGACCCTTGATCAGGGCATGGGCCAATCACTTGCCGTGCTCGTTCTCAACGCCTCCTACGAGCCGCTCAACATCACCACCTGGCGGCGGGCGATGGTGATGTTGCTCAAGGGGAAGGCCGAAGGTCTCGAACACAACCCCAACCACCGCATTCGTCCGGATCTGCTGCTGCCCACGGTGATCCGGCTGCGCCAGTTCGTGCGAGTTCCGTACAAGCAGGTGCCGCTCACCCGCCGCAACGTGATGCAGCGCGATGGCCATACTTGTCAGTACTGCGGCTTTGCGGGCGAGCCGCTCTCGATCGACCATGTGCTGCCCCGCAGTCGTGGAGGCGGCGATGTGTGGGAGAACGTGACCACCGCCTGTCTGCCCTGCAATGTGCGCAAGGGCAATCGCACCCCGCGGGAGGCCGGCATGGCGCTGCGGCGCGAACCGCGTCGCCCACCGGAAAACCTGAGCTTCGAGGCGCGCCGCCGCATCGGCAGCGGCCTCAACCTGGAGTGGGAGAAATACCTGATTGGCGGGTGAGGGCGGCCCTACGCGGCGGCACCCCCGGCCTCCCGGCTGAGATCCTCCAGCCTCTGCCGCTGCTCGGCGGCGAGGCAGCTTTCGATTACGTCGTCCAAGCCACCGGCGAGCACCGTGTCGAGTGAGAAATTGCGTCCCAGCCGGTGGTCCGTCACCCGATTGTCCTTGACGTTGTAGGTGCGGATCTTCTCGCTGCGATCGCCGCTGCCCACCTGGGCCCGCCGCTCGGAGCTCTCCGCTGCAGCGGCCTCCGCTAGCTGGCGTTCATAGAGCTTGGCCCGCAGGATCTCCAGCGCCCGCTCGCGGTTTTGCAGCTGGGAGCGCTCCTGGGTGCAAAAGACACGGATGCCCGAGGGGCGATGGAACAGATCCACGGCTGTTTCCACCTTGTTGACGTTCTGGCCGCCGGCCCCGCCGGAGCGGGCGGTGCTGATCTCCAGGTCCTTTGGATCGATCTGCACCTCCACCGGATCGGCCTCGGGCATCACAGCCACCGTGGCGGTGGACGTGTGCACCCGACCCTGGGATTCGGTGGCCGGCACCCGCTGCACCCGATGCACTCCGGCCTCGAACTTCAAGCGGCTGTAAACACCTTCCCCCTGGATCGAGAGGATCAGCTCCTTGAAGCCCCCCAGTTCCGCCTCCGACGCGCTGACCGGATGCACCTGCCAGCCCCGGGCCTGGGCGTAGCGCTCGACCATGCGCGCCAAATCCCCGGCCCAGAGGGCGGCCTCATCGCCGCCCGCGCCCGCGCGGATCTCCAGCATCACGCTGCGTTCGTCGCGGGGATCCCGCGGCAGGAGGGCCACCGTCAGCCGAGTCAGGAGGGCTTCGATCGAGGCTTCGAGGCTCTTGAGCTCCTCGCTGGCGAGGGCGGCCAGTTCCTCACCATCCGGATCCCCCGCTTGGACACTGCGTAACAGGGCGCGGGCCTCCTGACGTTCCCTCTCGAGTTTCTCCAGGCTGCGGTAGTCCTGGACCAGTGGCTCCAGGCGGGCCCGTTCGCGGGCCAGGTGTTGGAGGCGGGAGGGGTCGGCCGCCACAGCTGGGTCGGCCAGCTGGCGCTCCACCGCGCCAAAGGTTTCGCAGGCGGCCCCCAGTCGTTCGCCCAGCAGGGTGCGGTCCATGGCGGCGGCGAAGCGGGCGGCGGGGGAAAGGGATGCGGAAGACGGGCGTCAGGGGAGCGGCGGGTCTGGCGAACGCCCAACAAAAAGCCGGATGCCCAGAGGCACCCGGCCGGAGCGCAGCGTCGGACGCTTCAGGCCTGGGCCACTGGAGCCGCCTCGGCCGGGGTTTCGGCTGGCTTCTCGTTGGCATTGCCGGTTGCCTTGTCGGCGCCGCCCATGCCGTACTTGCGCATGAAACGATCCACTCGCCCCTCGGTGTCGAGAATCTTCTGGGTCCCGGTGTAGAAGGGGTGGTTGCCGCTCCAGACATCCACGTTGAGCTCGGGCTGGGTGGAGCCGGTGGTCATCACCACCTCTCCGTTGCAGATCACCTTGGCGTCGGGATACCAGGTGGGATGAATGTCGGGTTTCGCCATGGCGGTGTGGGGCGGTCGGGTTGGGTTCTGCCGCAGACGGTGATGCGTTGCAGAAGAGGAGAATGGGGCGGGGTCAGCGCTTGGAGAACTGGGGAGCCTTGCGGGCTTTCTTCAGGCCGTACTTGCGGCGCTCCTTTGCGCGGGGGTCGCGGCTCAGGTGGCCTTCCACCTTCAGCGGTTTGCGGTTGTCGGGGGAGAGCTCACAGAGGGCCCGGGCAGCGCCCTGCTTGATGGCGTCGGCCTGGCCGGTAAGGCCACCGCCGCGCACGTTCACAAGCAGGTCGTACTGGGTTTCGACACCGAGGGTTTGCAGGGGCGCGCGCACGGCGGCCAGGTAGACCGGGTTGTAGTTGAGGTAGTTATCGCCGGGTCGGCCGT
>Ga0164292_10005117_pt1 | contig 10716 bp, 9 predicted proteins | sample GEODES117metaG_FD_111486 | JGI IMG/M metagenome (GOLD analysis project Ga0164292, IMG submission 111486) | Eutrophic lake water microbial communities from Lake Mendota, Wisconsin, USA - GEODES117 metaG | ecosystem: Environmental > Aquatic > Freshwater > Lake | place: USA: Lake Mendota, Wisconsin... | reverse complement strand
GTGCTTCTTCGTCGGCAATGGGTTCGCCGTAGACGCTCTGGTTGGTGAGAAGCCGCGCTTCTTCGGGGCTGGCGATGCCCTCGACGGCCACGATCAGACGGTCGTTGTTGGGCCGGACCTTGGTGAGTGTGACCCAGCGGCCACCGCACCACAGACGCGAACCGACACGACGCCGTTCCTCGCGATCAGAAATGAGGTCGAGGTAGATCTCGCCGCGCACACCATGCGTGCGGCCGAATGTGCCGACTTCGAGGAGTCCGGCAGGTGCTGTCACTCGTCGACGAAGTCGATGTCGACGTCGACACCGTCGCGACTGGCAGCAGCACGCACGACGGTGCGGATGCTCTGGGCCGTGCGACCGCGGCGTCCGATGACCCGACCGAGGTCGCCCGGGCCGACGCGCACCTCGAGGTAGACCTTCTCGTCTTCCTCACGGGCGTCGACGTTGACGGCGTCGGGGTCGTCGACGATGGAACGAACGACGTGTTGCAGGACCGCCGTTGCCGTGGGTGCCGGAATGAGATTGGTGCTGTCGCTCACTTGGCGCTCTTGGAGGCGGTGTACTGCTCCCACGCGCCGGAGATCTCGAGAAGCTTGCGGACACGGTCGGTGGGCTGGGCGCCCTGCTTCAGCCAAGCGACGGCCTTGTCGTTGTCGACGTTGAGGTGGGAGGGCTCGGTGCGCGGGTTGTACTGACCGAGGATCTCGATGAAGCGGCCATCGCGGGAACGACGCTCGTCGGCAACGACGATGCGGTAGTGGGGCTGCTTGGTCTTTCCGACGCGAGTGAGACGCAACTTGACTGACATGAACTACTCCTGCAACTGGGTCGCCACGGCAGGAAGGCCGTGACCTGACCGGGAAAGGCTATCGGAAGTCTCGAAAATCGGGGAAGGCGCCGCCATTTTTCGCCCCCGGATTTCGCGGGTCGGCACTGGGCAGGCCCATGGGTCCGCCACCGGCGAGACCAGCCAGTTCGGAGAGGTCTCCGGCACCCATCTGCTTCATCGCGCGGGCCATCTTGACCGGGTTCATCTTCGGCGGCTTGCCCTTCTTGCCCTTCTTGCCGCCACCCATCCCGCCGATGCCACCCATGCGCTTCATCATCTTCTGCATTTCGGAGAACTGCTTGACGAGGCGGTTGACGTCGGGCACGGAGGTGCCGCTGCCCTTGGCGATGCGCGTGCGGCGCGAGCCGTTGATGATGTCGGGGTTGCGACGCTCTTCGAGGGTCATCGAGCGGATGATGGCCTCAGTGACCTTCACCTGGTCGTCGCCGATCTCGGCGTTCTTCAACTCCTTCGGCATGCCCGGGAGCATTCCCATGATGCTCGAGATGGAGCCCATCTTCTTCACCTGCTGGAGTTGCTCCAGGAAGTCGTCGAGGGTGAACTCGCCCTCGAACATCTTGGCCGCGGCCGCCTCGGCCTCTTCTTGTTCGAAGACCTGCTCGGCTTGTTCGATGAGCGTGAGCACGTCGCCCATGCCGAGAATGCGACCGGCCATGCGGTCGGGATGGAACTGCTCGAAGGCGTCGATCTTCTCCCCCGTCGCCGCGAAGGCGATGGGCTTGCCGATGACTTCCTTCACCGAGAGTGCCGCACCACCTCGGGCGTCGCCGTCGAGCTTGGAGAGAATCACGCCGTCGATGGCGAGTGTGTTGTTGAACGCCTCGGCGGTGTTCACCGCGTCCTGACCCGTCATCGCATCGATGACGAGGAAGGTGTAGTTCGGCTGGACACTGTCGGAGATGCGACGGATCTCGTCCATCAACTCCGCATCGATCGACAAACGACCGGCGGTGTCGACGATGAGCACGTCCTTTCCGATGCGCCGCGCCTCGGCCAGCCCGCGAGTGGCCGTGGTGACGGGGTCACCGGGTTCAGAGAACACCGGAACATCGATCTGTCGACCGAGCGTTCGCAGCTGTTCGACGGCCGCCGGACGCTGGAGGTCGGCACCGACGAGCAACGGCTGGCGACCCTGCGACTTGAACCAACGGGCCAACTTGGCCGCGCTGGTGGTCTTGCCCGAACCCTGCAGACCGGCCATCAACACCACCGTGGGTGGCTTGCTGGCGTAGGTGATCTTCAGCGTCTCGCCGCCGAGGATGGCGGTGAGTTCCTGGTTGACGATCTTGACGACCTGTTGGCCGGGGTCGAGTGCCTGCGAGACGTCGGCCCCGATGGCCTGCTCGCGGATGCGGGCGACCACGCCACGCACGACCGACACGTTGACGTCGGCGTCGAGCAATGCGGCGCGGATCTCGCCGAGGACCTCGTCGACGTCGGCTTCGGTCAAGCGACCCTTGCCGCGAACCTTCTTCAGGATCGATTCGAAACGGGAACTCAGGTTGTCGAACATCGTTCTCGCAGGCTAGCGAGCCCCGGTTGGGGCGGGACTAACCGATGACGGCGTTGGTCACGGTGCCTGCTTCGATGGACAGCGTGAGGCGGGTTTCCGAATAGTCGGTGGTGAGCATGAAGTCCTCGCCGTCACGCGAACCCACCCTCGACGTCCAGCCCCGCGAGGCAATGACCTTCAGAGCTTCGTCTTCGGAGAGTCCGACCAACGCGGCCGCGTCGGCCTCGGTCGGGGGAACGATCTCGCTGTCGCCGGCAGACCCGGGAGATCCCGGAGACGATCCTTCGCCACCACTGCTCCCTCCACCGGTGTCACCGGGCATCGGCTCGATCACGCCGTCGACCACCGTGTCGGTGGTCGGCTCTTCCTGGACAATGAACTCGTCGGTGATGGCGAGCGTGCTCACGCTGTAGCCGTCGGCCGTGTCGTATTCGTAGGCCGGCAACAACCACACCGCACCGTCGGCATCGACCACGGACATGAGTGATTCCTTCACGCCGGTCAGTGACACTTCGACAGTTTCGGGCGCAGGTACCGTCGCCTCCTTCGTGTCGGAACCGGTTCCGTCGGTCTCCACCACGGCAGGTGCGGGCTCCGTTGCCACGGCTGCGTCACGCGCAACGGCGCCGTAGCCGTACCAACCCGAATACTTCGGGTCCGACAGACGTTCGACACCCACGGTGGTACCGACGCGCGGGAACGATGCGGCTTCAGCGAAGTCGAGGAGATGTCCGTAGGCGTAGGTCAACTCACTGTTGGCTCCGAAACCGAAGTTCCAAGCGAACGGTGAGCGCATCCCGTCGAGGGTCTGCCAACCGGTTGCCCACACTCCCCATTCGTCGGCTTGTACTTCGATCTCGTCGATCGCAAATCCGGCACGTTGCGCGACGTCCTCGACCAACGCCCGGGCCTCGTCCTTCGACGGGAGGTTCTCGGGCTTCTCCGGTTCGCGGATCGGCTCTTCGATGACTGTGACGTCGCTCGCCGGAACCTCACCCGCATCGGAACTCGTCGTCGACCCCGATGAATCCGGGGCCACAGATTCGGCTGTTCGCGGCGTTGTTTCCATCATCGGCGAGTACCACCACGAGTGGAACGCGTCGTACGTGCCGTTCGAAAAACTCACCACGGGTGCGGATCCGTCGGTGGGACCGACCACGTAGCCGCCTCCCATCTCGTCGGGCTGCTGTTCGAGATCACCCTCGACACCGAGTGCATCGGCGATGCGGCGCATCTCTTTCTTCGTGGGTGACGAATCGGACTTCCACGAGGGAGCCTTGCCGTCGAGCGCCGGCAGGTCGCCAGAAGCGACGTACGTGGTGGAGACCGGCACCATCATCATGTCGCCGGCCATCTTCTGGTCGGCGTTGGAATCGAGCGCAGCCTCGGCCGTCGCCGAACGCGAGGTCTGCTCGAGAGAGAAGACGATGGGTTGGGCGGCTTCTTCGCGCGGACCGCAGGCCACCAGAAGGAGAGCAACCGAGACGGGGGCGACGATTTTCAGGGGGTGCTTCATCACCCCTGTGACGTTACGACTCGGCGAACAGTTCCCGGACGTATTCATGTGGATCGAAGGGCACGAGGTCCTCGATGGTCTCGCCGAGACCGACCAACTTCACCGGGATGCCCAACTGGGTCTCGATGGCGAAGACGATGCCACCCTTGGCCGAACCGTCGAGTTTGGTCAGCACGACCCCGGTGACATCCGTTGCCTCGGCGAACTGCTGCGCCTGGGACAAACCGTTCTGACCGGTGGTGGCGTCGACGACCAAGAGAACCTCGGTGACCGTGCCCGCCTGCTTCTCGGCGACACGGCGAACCTTCTTCAGTTCTTCCATCAGGTTGGTCTTGTTCTGCAGACGCCCGGCGGTGTCGCCGAGCACGAGATCACGGTTGTTGGCCGCGGCGCTCTGCACCGCATCGAAAATGACCGCGCTCGGGTCGCCTCCTTCCGCTCCCCGCACGACAGGAACACCGGCACGCTGCGCCCAAGTCTCCAACTGCTCGCCCGCGGCTGCTCGGAAGGTGTCACCGGCCGCGAGCATGACGCTGCGACCCGCCGCTTTCTGGGCGAAGGCAACCTTGCCGATGGTGGTGGTCTTGCCCACGCCGTTCACGCCGACGAAGAGCCAGATGTTCGGCAACGTCACCGAGGAATCGAAACGCAACTCGCGCGAGTTGGCACTGAGCTGTGCGGCCATGTCGGCCTGCAGAGCATCGATCAACTCGCGTGGCGTCGCAATGTCGCGTTTGTTCACCCGACCACGCAAGGAATCGAGCAACGCCGTGGTGACACCCAAGCCGACATCGGCACGCAACAGAGTCTCTTCGATTTCGTCCCATGTGTCGTCGGTGATCTTTTCCTTGGCACGAACACCGCTGAACGTGCCGACGAACAGCCCCGCGGCCTTCGAGAAACGCGCCTTCTTGGCAGGAGCTGGCTCGGGTTCTGGCTCCGCTTCCGGTTCCGGCTCTTCTTCAACAGTCGTTTCTTCAACAGGAACCGGTGCCGGTGCCTCCACCGGCTTCGGTGGCACAACAGGCCGCGGCTGCGCGGCGGGCGGAGGGGTGACCGCGGTCGGGCGCGATCCGCGCCGGCGGTTGAGAAGAACCACGCCGACGCCGAACACGACGACGAGAACGACGAGAAGAAGCAGAATGCTGGGTGCAGAGTTCATAGGCACATTCAGCCTACGGAGACACCGGCCCTACGGGGAGATCAGGATCCCGAAGAGGCCTTTTCGACGATGACCTTCGACGAACCTCCCGGCTGCATGGTGACACCGAGCAGACAGTCAGCCGCCTCCATCGTGCGCTTCTGGTGACTCACCACCAGCAACTGCGCGGTACGACGGAACTCGGTGAGGAGTCCGAGGAACCGCGAAAGGTTCACGTCGTCGAGGGCAGCCTCGACTTCGTCCATGACGTAGAAGGGAGACGGGCGACTGCGGAACACCGCGAAGAGGAACGCGAGTGCGGTGAGTGACCGTTCGCCACCCGAGAGCAGCGACAGCTTCTTCACGTTCTTGCCGCCCGGCTTGGCTTCGACCTCGATGCCGGTGTTCAGAAGGTCCTCGGGCGAGGTGAGCGTCAGCTTGCCCGATCCGCCGGGGAACAACATGCCGAACAGATCCTGGAAGTTCGTGGCAACGTCGGTGAACGCTTCGCCGAAGACACTCTGGATCTCGTCGTCGACGGCCTTGATGACGCGCAAGAGTTCGCGACGCGTGTTGCGCACGTCCTCGAGTTGCGATTCGAGGAACTCGTGACGCTTCTGCAGTTCGCCGAACTCTTCCAGGGCGAGCGGGTTGATCGGACCCATGAGGCGCAGTTCTCGCTCGAGGTCACGAACGCGGGCGATCGGCGTGATGCCCTCGGGCACCTCGGGGGCCTCGGCGGCCTCGGCAACTTCCGGTTCGATGTCGAGGTCACGACGCAACGCCTCGACCGACGCTTCGAGGCGCATGCGCACCTCGGCCTCGTCGATGTCGACGCGCCGGCCGCGCTCGCGTTGCTCGTCGAGTTCGCGCTCGGTGTTGGCGCGCTCGCGACGCGCATTGTCGAGACGTTGGGCCACGGCACGCACTTCGTCACTCTGCTTGCGACGCTCTTCGTGCAACTGCACCAACAACGCTTCGGTCACTTCACGATGGCCGTCGACGAGCTCACCGAGACGCACGATGGCGGTGAAGGACTTCTCCATTCGTTCGCGCTGCTCGGCCACCTGTGCGCGCGCTTCGAGATCGGCGGCGAGACGGGCCTCGGTTTCGGCCAGACGACGTTCGACGAACTGCTGACGTTCGCGCAGACCGACGGACTTGACCTCGAGGTCCTTGCGACGCAGTGCAAGATTCGCCGCTTCTTGTTCGATGCTGGCGCGGGCGGCACCGATGGCCCGCATGGTCTCGGCCTCCATCGCTTCGTCGGCTTCGAGTCGCGGCAGGATCGCCTCCAACTCGGCCAGGCGAGTGGCGGCACGCTCGCAACGAGCGGCCACGTCGTCGCGTTGCGACTTCACGGCGTCGAGTTCTGCCACCACTTCGCGGCGCTCGGAGGTGACACGCGACAACGTGTCGGCCGCCGACAGACGGGCACGAGTCAACTGGTCGTGTCTGCGCTCGAGTTCGGCGAGTGACTCGCGGGCCGACTGCATCTCGGCACGTGCCCGGGCAAGTTCACCTGCGCGGCGTTCCAGTTCGGCGTCTGCGGCTGCGGCACGCTGTGTGGCATCTTCCAGGGCGGCCGCGGTGACAGCACCGCTCTGGGCCCCGAGGCGCCAGCCGGACGCGCTGAAACGGTCACCGCGACGGGTGACGACGTCGAGGCCGGGATTGTCGAGAGCCACACCCACTGCGTCGCCCCACGACTCGGCCACCACTGCACGCGAAAGCAAGGCATCGAGCAACGAATCGACCGCGGCCGCATTGTCGGTGCTGCCGGCGCGAACGTGATCACGAACACTGCGCACTCCGGAAGGCAGCGCAACCGACGAGGGCGCGGAGTTACCGAGTGCGAGGACTGCTCCGTTCACGTTCTGGGCATCGAGGCGACCGAGGGCCTCGCGCGCGGATTGCGCATCACGCATCACGATTCCGGCGACTGCATCACCCAAGGCGGCGTTGACGGCCTCCTCCCAGCCGTTGTCGATGACGATCAGGTCGACGAGCGCACCGACGACGCCGGTGACTTCCTCGAGATGCTGGATACCGGCGCGGCTGCGGGCGACTTCCAGGGCTTCGCGCAGAACGTCGACGCGCGCCTTCCAATGTGCCACTTCCGACGATGCGGTGGAGTGATTCTGCGTGGCGGCGTCGAGAGATGTTTCTGCTGCGATGCGTCGGTCGGACTGCACACGCACGTCGTCCTCGATGCGCGCAGCGGCGCCCTCTGCGGTCTCGTACTCGTTGCCGAGCCGTTCGATGTCGGCAGCGAGACGCAGCGCGCGATCCTCGAGCTGGGCGATGCGGGTGCTGACTCGTTGCAACTCGGCGCGGTCGCGCTCGTCGTTGGTACGCAACGTGCGCAACTCTCCACGCACTTCTGCAGCCGCACTGGCCGCCACGGGAACGGGCATCTCGGGAAGACCCTCTTCGTCGTCCGTTTCGCGGCGTGCAGCGAACTCGGCCTCTGCCTGCTCCAACTCTTCGACCTCCGGGCCGGTGAGTGCGAGAGCAGCGACGATCTCCTCGAGCTCGACGCGCAGTGCCGCGGCATCGCTCTCGAGACTGGCGATCACGTCGGAATCCATGAACTGACTGCGTTCACGCTCCATCGACCGGCGCCGCTCGGCCAAGAGTGCCGAGAGTCCCTTGGCGCGCTCGCGCAACTGTTCGACACGCATCAACTTGTCGCTGACACCCGTGTCGCCGAGTGCCGTGAGTTCTGCTTCGGAGGCCAACACGATGGTGTCGAGTTCGGCCAACTTGGCGCGCATCTCCTGCTCGCGCGTGGCGGCGTTGGCCTTGTCGCCGGCGAGTGCGACGAGGCGGGCACGCGTGGAGGCGATTTCGCGGCCGGCCACGTAGATCTGCAGTGCCTTCAGTTCGGTGATCAACTCGCCGTGACGACGCGCAGCCTCTGCCTGGCGCTCGAGCGGCCGCAACTGACGGCGCACCTCACGAATGAGATCCTGCACGCGTTGCAGGTTGGCCTCCGTGGCATCGAGTCGACGCTCGGCCTTTTCCTTGCGCTTTCGGTACTTCAGGACACCAGCGGCCTCTTCGATGATGGCGCGACGATCCTCGGGTCGGGCGTTCAACACCGCGTCGATCTGGCCCTGGCTGATGATGACGTGCTGCTGGCGACCAACGCCGGCGTCGGACAGCAATTCCTGCACGTCGAGCAGACGACACTCGACACCGTTGATGGTGTATTCGCTTTCGCCGGAGCGGAAGAGAGTTCGCCCGACCGTGATCTCGGAGAATTCCATCGGCAGGAGACCCGCCGAGTTGTCGAGGGTCAGGAGTACCTCGGCGCGGCCGAGGGCGGGACGCTTGGCCGTGCCGGCGAAGATGACGTCGTCCATCTTCTGGCTGCGCACCGCGGAGGGGGCCTGGGCCCCGAGAACCCATGCAATGGCGTCGACGACGTTCGACTTTCCCGAACCATTGGGTCCGACCACGACGGTGACGCCCGGCTCAAGATCCATCACCGTGGTGTCGGCGAAGGACTTGAAGCCCTTGATGGTGAGGGTTTTCAAGAACACAGCACGCCGAACTTACAAGATGGGGTCGCCCGGCCCTGAATCCACTTCGTCAGCGCTGGCAGACGGGGCAGAAATGCGTCGAACGGCCGGCGACCACCACCCGACGGATGATCCCGCGACCACACGTGATGCAACGTTCCCCTTCCCTGTCGTAGACCCGGTGCTCGGTCTGGAAGATGCCCTCCCTGCCGAGGGCATCGACGTATTGGGTGTCGGACAACGTCGAACCACCGGCATCCACCGCCTCGCCGATCACCGCCACGGTGTTGGCGTGCAACGCCCGCAGCTGCATGGTGGACAGTGTCTCCACCTTGCGGTCCGGACGCACCCGGGTGCGATGCAGAATCTCGTCGACGTAGATGTTGCCGATGCCGGCCACCACCGATTGATCGAGCAGAGCCGCCTTCAGACCACTCCTGTGGCGGCGCATCAGTGCCGCGATGAACTGCTCGAAGGCGAACTCGTCGACGAGCGGGTCGAGGCCGAGACGTCCGATCTCGGGAACGAGATCCGTGTCGGGGTCGAAGACCACCACTTCGCCGAAAGTGCGCGGATCGACGAAGCGCAGGTCGATCACCGTTCCGTCGGGACGACGCAGCCCGATCACCACGTGGGTGTGTGCTTCGAGCGGAGCGTCGGGACCGACCAACAAGAGGCGTCCACTCATCCGCAGATGGATCATGACGCAGTTGCCGTTCGAAAGATCGAAGAGCAGGTACTTTCCCCTGCGTCGGGCGGCGACGAAGGTCTCGCCGCGAAGACCCTCTTCCACCGCGCGAGATCCGGTGCGGCGCACGGTGCGCTGTCCCGTTGCCCGCACGCGCTCCACCCTGGATCCGACCACGGCGGTCTCCACGCTGCGGCGCACCGTCTCGACCTCGGGCAGCTCGGGCATGTCAGGTCTGTTCGAGCAAGCGCGCAGCCGTGTCGGCCGCGATCTGTTCCGCCGCCTTCTTCGAACGGCCCACTCCGACACCCGACACACCACCGATCACGACTGTTGCCGTGAAGGTCTTGTCGTGGTCCGGGCCGACGCTCTCGACGCTGTACACGGGGGCGTCGTGACCGAGACGAGCGGCCAGTTCCTGGAGCACCGTCTTGGCATCGAGACGATCGATGTTCGGCAACGCGGCGGTCATCGCCGGCAACAAGAGACGTTCGACCACGCGATACGCCTCGTCGGCACCACCGTCCAGGTACACCGCACCGATCACCGCCTCGAAAGCATCGGAGAGAATCGACGTCTTGTCGTTGCCGCCCGCGGCCGCTTCGCCCTTCCCCAACAGCACCGCGTCACCGAGACCCACCTCGCGGGCGAGAGCCGCGAGAGCAGTGGCATTCACGACGCTCTTGCGGAGATCGGTGAGGCGCCCCTCGGGAAGGTCGACGAACTTGCGGTAGGCGATGTCGGCCACCACCCAACCGAGAACGGCATCACCGAGGAACTCGAGTCGCTCGTTCGATTCGGCGGCGTCGTTCTCCGCTTGCCACGAACGATGCAACAGCGCCCTCTGCAACAAGGACGGATCTTCGAAGGGGTGGTCGAAAGCGACCTCGATCGCACGCAGTGCGTCCGTCACCGTGGGTCACGCACCTGCGGTGATGCGCCCGAACACGTAGTCGACTGCGTCGCGAACCGTCTTCAGGTCCTGGAGGTCTTCGTCGTCGATGCGGAAGTTCGGCACGACGTCTGCGAGTTCTTCTTCGAGAGCCTCGACCAACTCGATGAGCGCGAGGGAGTCGGCGTCGAGGTCGTCGACGAACGACTGTCCCTCGGAGATGGCGCTGGGATCGATCTCGAGAATTTCGGAGAGTTGATCACGAACGATGGTGAACACTCCGGTGCGATCGATTGCTGCCATGTCGGCTCCTTAGGTAGCGGCGGGCGTGTCTGACTGTAGACCGATCGCCCGACGAATCTCGTCCACCATGCCTGTGTCGACCATTTCCTTGGCCACCTTGATGCCGTTGGTCATGGCCCGGGCGCCGGAGGATCCGTGCGAGATGATGCAGACACCGTCGACACCGAGAAGGATGGCCCCGCCGTAGGTGTCGGGGTCGAGGCTCTCGTAGAGCGGAAGCAAGGACGGCAACAGAGCATCGGCGTGCACCTTGTTGGCCGGGTCGGCACCGAAGGCCGCAAAGAG
>Ga0164292_10005116_pt1 | contig 10717 bp, 10 predicted proteins | sample GEODES117metaG_FD_111486 | JGI IMG/M metagenome (GOLD analysis project Ga0164292, IMG submission 111486) | Eutrophic lake water microbial communities from Lake Mendota, Wisconsin, USA - GEODES117 metaG | ecosystem: Environmental > Aquatic > Freshwater > Lake | place: USA: Lake Mendota... | reverse complement strand
CTGCTACCGGTGCTGCGACCGGTGCTGCGATCGGTGCTGCGGCGGGAGGAACTAACTTTACCGGTGCTGCTACGTTTACATCCATCACTGCAGCTGGAGGCATCGGTCGCTTACGAGGAAGCATCCAACGAATGTGAGAGGACATTATTATATTTTTAGGAAGGAAGATTTCCAAAGGAAGTCTTCCTTACTAAAAAATATACCGTCAAGTATTGTAAGAATTAAATTCCGGTAATTTGAGAATCTTTACTTGGTATCACGTTTGAATTTATTCGTATCAGGATTAAACACTCCTACACGAGTAATGCCTTCCTTTTCCTTATAGATAATATTTGTAACAGGATCTTTGTAGTGGATTCCATCTTTGAGAGGAAATTCTTCAAATCCATCCTCCTCCAGTTCAGCATCATCTTCTTCAGCCTCTGCCTCATCATCCTCCGCCTCATCATCCTCCGCCTCATCATCCTCCGCCTTATCATCCTCATCATCTAGAGTATTTAGTGCAGCTACAATCTTTATTTGCGAAGAGAGAGGTGGGACTGATATTTCCTCTTTGGAAGCAGATGATTCTTTCACAACATGCACTTCCACAATATTCAGTTTACTTTGTGTAGTCTTTGAATCATCTCCTACGAACTCAAATTCCTTCGGGGATGATTCAATTGAACTCAAACTTTCTATATCATCAGATGTATAGTTGAATCTTGCAAACGGATCTGCACGTTCAAACGAAAATCGTGACTGTTCGCGAGGAACTCGATGAATCACAAGACTAGGGGAGCATCCCATAACTTGTTCAGTAATATTTTGTTGCATAAAATCATTCATCACATTCAGTTTTTCTGAAGTGGGTGCAGCCTTTTCATCTGCAAAGCCAATAGGAAGACTACTGCTCCCCCTCGCGAGGGGGGCAACATCCTTTGACGGTTCCTTCAAAACTGTAGAAAGAATTGTTTCAAAATCATCAATTACAGAAGCACTGCGAGAAGGGTCCACCTGCAAAGCAATCTTTATAAGAGATAAGAGTGTATCCTGCATTTCTAGATACTTTGTATAATGTATATAAAGTATTTAGATCGTATAGTATCAATTTTTTACAGTAGTAATCCGCATGGCCCATTCAACAGAAGCTTCCTTTGTCTTCATGGGTTTGGATCGTCGAAGTCGCAATCCCTGGGCTCCTGGTGCATTATACTTGTGAGAAATATCATTCTTAATAAATACGTTCTTCAAATTTTGATCATAGAAATCAATTGGTTTTGTATCCATTGTTTGAATAATGGAAATCATAGGAGGAGCCATTACATCAATCCGTAATTTTCGTTCATGCAAAATCGCACGATATTCTCCAATTTCCATACATCCGCCAAAGAAACGGAGAACTTCACGAGGAGGAGCCGGTCGAATTCCCCGTGGACTTCCAGCCGGAACCTCTGCATCCTCTCCATACAATGTATTCAAAAGAGCATACCGTTCCCATTGAATATGTGCATCAATCTTTTCTTTAAACAAATAAGCAGTTGCACATTCAGGAGAACAAAAATTTCCATACATATGCCATAGTTCATCCAAAATATGAGCCGGAATAGCACAAGGAGGAGAATCAAAGACATGGCAACACCAAAAACAAGCAATTTCTGTTTTCTGTGGTAGTTGCTGCAACCGATTACTTTCCTGATATTGTACCATTAGTTTTTCACTATAATAAGAAGGAGTTCGAGCTTTTACAGGAAGTTCTTCTTTCTTTGATTCTTGAATGGAAAGAGTTGTAGAGATAGGTTCAGGCTTTGTTTCTACAAGAGCATACTCTGCATGACGTTCCTCATAGGGAATCGGAACCTCTGGGATGGAAGGATCGTAGGTTAACATAGAGGGAGTTTTATCAAAGGTAATCTCCTCAGGACGAATCGGAAGATGAACAATTAACGGTCTTTGCTCTCCTAAAAAATTTCCAATCACTCCTGAAGGAGTCACGGACGCCACAATGGGCGGAGTCTTCTTAGCACGTCCCTTCTTCGGTTTATCCATTCTATACATAAATGTCGTTGTATCTGGTTTAAGTGCTGTGGACACGTTTTGCCCTTCGTGTCTTTGATTTCTTTTTCCCTTCTCCTCCTTTCATAATAACAATTCGATAATTTCGAATGCGAAGTGTATGCATGGCCTCAATCCCCTCTAACATCTCCAATCGATCCCATTTGTAATTGAATGGAAGTTTCAATACAATCCACTGAGGTTTCCACAGGGCCTCTTTTGATAATACAGAATCTCGTAAAAAGATATCCAGGCGATGGGATCCTAACCATAGATCCAATTCTTTTTTCTCTTTGTAATCCGGTCCTCCCCAGGGAGGATCTAGATACAAAATATCGGATGGATAGTCTTTGTATAGTTCGGTTGTATCTCCTTCATGCAAATGTACATTTTTTAATTTGTATAGATTTACATTATGAGTTAGAGCTTTAAAATTATCAGGATCTAGTTCAATACTATGTACAGTATAAAAGTTTAATCCAAATAAAATTGTATCTCCTCCGATATTCCCCGTTCCATCCAAAATAGTTCGAGTATGAAGAGAAGGAATGTATCGTTTTAAAAACTGAATCGTTCTATCTCCATCCTCCCGTTTTGTATACGAATATTTTCCTTCTTCGGTTACATGTATATCATGCATACTTACACCGCGTTTGTATGGAAACAATGGAAGCATCTTCCTAACTCTATAGAGAACTAAGATTATTTATTTATATACTATAAGAATAGGAATGAAAACACGTAGAAATTCAAAGGCCTGGGGGCAACATTTGGTAATAGATGCCAAACATTGTAATTCTGATAAAATTCGAGACGCAGATCATATCAAAGAGTTTGCAAAGACACTTGTCAAAACCGTTCATATGAAGGCGTATGGAGATCCTCAGGTGGTGATGTTTGGAACAGGTCGTGTGAAAGGCTATACCCTTGTACAACTAATTGAAACAAGTAATATTACAGCTCATTTTGCAGAAGAAGATAATAGTGTTTATTTTGATCTTTTTTCTTGCAAATCCTTTTCCACTGCCGATGCAAAAGAAGTCTTTGTAACTTATTTTGAACCGGAGTCTGTATCAGTGCGTGTATTACAACGAGGTGGAAATCAGAAGTATAGTAAAACTAGATTTTCAAGGAACAGGAGGGTGCACATCTAACACCATACATCGAACCGATCCTCCTGACATTTCGGTAATAGATGTATCAATCATACGCACCTTTTTCTTCGTTGTACGTTCTAAAAAGTGTTTTACTTCTTCTGAGATTGTATGGGTAATTAAATGATTACCATCTGGTACAGAATTTAAACAAAATGAATCAGGTGTATCAATTACATGAACCTGTTTCTCACCCAATACTTCTTTTAATCGCTCTAGACTTCGTTTTGAAAAAGCTCGTTTATGAACAATGCAAGAGGTATTATCATACTCTAGCATTGCAACATCTGTATGATAAAAGTCAAAGGATTCAATTGGTAGGACTAGGAGTTTTGGAGGAGTTCGATCATAGGAAGTATAAATCTCTTTTAACATTTGATTCAGAATTGTAAAGGTGCGACGAGTCGAACGATAGCCATAGGTACAGACTAAGAGTTTTCCATCATGAAACCATTTAGCTTCCGCCTGACCTTCAAACACCTCTGACAAAGGAAATTGAATTGTTTTAATTCCTTCTTTTTCATAAATGTCTTTCAGATAATTTAATTCACGACGGCGCTGTGAATATTTCATACTGGGTAAAATGATAACACGTTCAGGAAGATTCATTAAACTAAGACCTCCATTCGCTATAAATACGACATCTGGTAATTCTTCTTTGGTATGAATGGTATAACTATGAACATCGGTGAGAGTCTTTTCCAATGTTTTATGATGTTTTAATAATTCTGATTTTGAAAAAGAAGTGGTGGGTACAATATATGGATTTTGATTTCGTTGAGGTTCTGTAATTCGAAAGGTGGTGGGTCGAATTGTAATTCTGTAAACTTTGTCCATCTCTGGTATATAAAGCTACTTTTCCTGATTGGATCTAAATGAGTTCATCTTGGACCGAAAAATATAGACCTCTTCGATTGGCGGAGGTAAAGGGGCATCGACGCATTCGTCAATTATTTGAACGAGCTGCAGCGCACCAATGCCAACGTCTTCCTCCTTTAATTTTATACGGTCCGCCTGGAACGGGGAAAACCTCTCTTGCGATGGCCTTGGCAGTAGAAACCTATCCTGGAATTCCATCCCAACTTTCTTCCCTGTATTTGAATGCATCTGATGAACGATCCATTGAAGTTATTCGTGAACGAATTTTACAGTTTACACGAACTGTTTGGCCGGGAGTGACACGTAAATTTGTTATTTTTGATGAAGTGGAAACAATGACCGAACCTGCACAGGTATCACTTCGAGCATTATTAGATGAAGTAGATGCTGAAGGCCACCGCAGTTCCCCTTTGTACATGTTTCTTTGTAACTCCCTCTATCGAGTGCATACATCCATTCGATCCCGTTGTGCAAGTTTGTTTTGTGGACATATTCCCATTGGAGCCGTTCGTGATGCATTAGTAACGATTCAAGAAGCGGAAAAAGTACCGGTTCGAACTCCCTCGGATGTTACCTTTCGATTGCAGCGAGGAGATCTTCGCTCCTTTGTATCTGCAGTTCAACATGGTAGTGAATTAAATGCATGGGATACATGGTTGGATCGATTGCTCGATTCTGGAAAAGAGAAATGTTCCGTGGGTGTCTGGGACGAAGGACTTCGGTTGGCTCCTTTTTCTTTACTGATGCGACATGTCTTCCTTTATTTGGAACTAAAAGCACAATTAACCTCCAAATTTGCTGTATTTATTAGTTTATGTGTAGAAGTGCAAGATGCCCCGATTGATTCTATTTTAACTCAGATTCCTCCTGCATGGGAAGAATGCTTTTAAAATTGAGAAGGTTATCTAAACAAGAAGACTCTAGAAAGATCTTCAAATGGCAACCAAAGCAGGAACTGCAGCTGCTTATAAAAAGCTATCACACCGTGAACACATTCTCGAATTACCTGATACCTATATTGGATCCATTGACATTGTAAAAGAACATCGATGGATTTATAATTCTGAAAAGGATGAAATGAATTGGACAGAGGTCACCCTCTCTCCAGGATTTCTGAAAATCTTTGATGAAATTCTAGTGAATGCATTAGATCATCGAGTTCGTCAACAAGGATCGACTGCTACCGATGCTATGCCTGTGAAAAACATTAGCGTGACTCTAACATCAGATCGAATCGTCGTTCGAAATGATGGGGATGGAATTCCCGTCGCCAAACATGAAAGCGGTGTCTGGATTCCTGAAATGATTTTCGGTCACCTCCTTACCTCTTCCAATTATGATAAAACAGAAGAAAAGATTGTTGGGGGGAAGAACGGGTACGGTTCAAAATTGGCTGCAATTTTCAGCAAAGAATTTCTGATTACGACAGTCGATCACCGATCCAAGAAGAAATATGTTCAAACATGGCGAAATAATATGAGTGTTTGCGAACCTCCTACTATATCCGCCTCCAGTGTAAAGCCCTTTACCGAAGTGAGCTTTGTTCCTGATTTGATTCGATTTGGTATGAAAGGCAAGGAAATTACTCCTGATGTATTGCAGGTATTGTCGACGCGAGTCGTCGATGCTGCTATGTCAGCTGGAAAAGATTGCAAAGTAACTTTGAATAATGATACTATTAGCGCAAATGCCTTTCCTAAATACATGAAATTGTATCTGAAGGATACCGATGGAACTTCTTCTGGAAGTGATGGAAAACGAATTGCCTATGAACAAGCTGGTGAACGGTGGGAAATTGGTGCGATGTTAACCCGTGATTTGCACGGAGAGGCTCCTCCTGACCAGCGTCACATCAGCTTTGTAAATGGTATTTACACTCGCAAGGGTGGCAAACATGTGGATTACGTTCTTCAGAAAGTCCTTACGGCCTTCTGTGAATACGCTAAAAAGAAGAAGCTAGAAATTACACCAGGACTTCTGAAAGAATCGATTGTCTTATTTCTAAATGCAACAATTGTAAATCCTTCCTTTGATACACAAACCAAAGAGACCTTGACGACTCCATCGTCCAAATTTGGATCTCTTCCTGTTATTTCTGATAAATTCATTGATACCTTGGGAAAGATTGGGTTGCTGGAGGAGGCACGGATTCTATTGGAAGCCAAGACCAAAAAAGATGCCAAACGAGTGGATGGCAAGAAGCGGATAAGTGTCCGCGGCATTCCCAAACTGGAGGATGCTGTGTGGGCGGGTGGGGCTCGGTCTGCCGAGTGCACTCTCATTCTCACAGAAGGAGACTCCGCCGCAACGACCGCCATTAGTGGTCTCAAAGTAATTGGTCGCGAACAATACGGTGTCTTTCCTCTCAAGGGAAAGATTCTGAATGTAAAAGATATTCCTGCTGCAAAGCGAATTGCAAATGAAGAACTTGCCAATATTAATAAGATTCTCGGATTAGAGAGTCGAAAAGTTTATAAAAGCCTTTCTGATCTTCGCTATGGTCGCATCATGATTATGACGGATCAAGATGTGGATGGCTCTCACATCAAAGGATTATTGATGAATTTATTTCAAACCGATTGGCCCTCCCTGTTAAAACTGGGATTCCTTTGTTGCATGATGACACCCTTACTAAAAGCGGTGAAAGGTTCTACCACTCTTTGCTTCTATTCTGAAAGTGAATATGAAGCATGGAAGGCTACCAATGATGTACGCGGTTGGAAAACTAAATATTACAAAGGATTGGGTACGTCGACGGCAGAAGAAGCCCGTGAATACTTTCGAACGATGCATACGATTTCGTATAAATGGGAAGAGAAAGTAACGGATGAAGCGATTGATTTAGCCTTTAATAAGAAACGGGCTGATGATCGTAAAGAATGGCTTTCCACATATAGCCGCGATCATCATTTGGAGGTTGCTCCAGGTGGATCCGTTAGCTACCGTGAATTTGTTGATAAAGAACTGATTCATTTCAGTGTAGCAGATTGTGAACGTTCCCTACCCCATGTAATGGATGGATTAAAAACGTCTCAACGCAAGATCCTTTGGTCAGCATTGAAACGAAATTTGGTATCTGAGATTCGTGTTGCGCAATTGGCGGGATATGTTTCAGAGACAGCGGCCTACCACCACGGTGAAGTATCCCTTCACGGAGCTATTATTGGCATGGCGCAGACCTTTGTAGGTTCAAACAATATTAATTTGTTGGTGCCGAATGGTCAGTTTGGATCTAGGTTACTGGGTGGCGATGACGCTGCCTCGCCAAGATACATTCATACCTATCTGGAACCCATCCTAAAAACACTTATTAAAAAGGAGGATGATCCTATTCTGAAGAGAATGGATGATGATGGGTTGTTGGTCGAACCAGAAACCTATCTACCTATTATTCCTTTGCTCCTAGTAAATGGAGTCGTAGGAATTGGAACAGGATATTCTACAAAGGTACCTCCCTACAATCCCACGGATATTGTGAAGGCTCTTCGTGCCAAACTTACAAAGAGTACGGTACCAGAACTCAAGCCCTGGTGGTTTGGTTTCAAAGGATTGATTCATAAACCAGCTGCACATACCTATGTTACGAAGGGACTGTATGAATTCGTGGATGAAGAGGCCCATACCATTCGGATTAAAGAATTGCCAGTGGGACGTTGGACCAAAAACTATAAAGAATTTCTGGAAAAGATGTTGACAGAACAGGAAGAAGAGAAACTTGCTGCAAAGAAAGAAGATAAGGAAAAGAAACATATGGCTCATCTCAAATCCTTTGAAGAAGCCTACAACGATATTGATGTTGATTTTATTCTTCACATGGAGCCAGATGGCTACCACGAGGCGAAGCGATATCCTGAAGAATTTGAAAAGCGTTTCAAGTTGACAACAAGCTTCAGCACCTCTAACATGGTTGCATTTGATGTAGATGGAAAGATTAAAAAGTATGAAACTGTAAATGATATTCTAGACACGTTCTACACAGCAAGGCTCGATGGCTATGTCCGTCGCAAGGCCCATCAGCTGGAAGAAATGGCAAAGCAATTGATTGAATTGAATGCAAAATATGTCTTTGTTCTTGCCATTGTAGAAAAACGATTGATCGTCACGAATGTATCAGATGAAGATCTATTGGCAGGACTGAAAGGATTGAAGCTTCCTCCTCTTTCTGATGGAGAAGCCCTGAAAGGATATGAATATTTGCTGCGAATGCGCATTGATCGTCTGAAGGCGTCCTCGGTTGCTGAACTGGCAAAAGAGGTAGCGGATATGACAGCGGAACGTGACCGATTGGCGGCAACACCCCCTGAAACCATCTGGTCGTTGGAGTTGGATGCCTTCTCCACAGCTTGGGAAACCTATTCCAAAGAACGTACTGCAACCTATACAGTAGCTGCCACAGTTCCTGTGAAGAAGAAGCGGACGGTAAAACCGAAGACTACCTTGAGTATTGAGTAAAATTGATACTTGTATTATTTATTTTTAAATCTTATAATTACCATGTTGACTCCCAAAGAATTTCCGCAGATTGTGTTGGATCTTTACTCAGAGGGACCGAGACTTCGACCGACCTTGGATGCACTTCTTTGGTTTTATTCAAAGACAGAGTACAAGGGCGTCAAAAACTATACACAGATTGTATTAGATCTGTACCGTTCTGGGGAGATGTTTCGACAAACCTTAAAAAATATACTGCACTTTTATGCATCGGAACTGAACCGAGGGCTGGATGCTGGAGGGAACACCCTTCTGCATTATGCGTACACGTACAGGGATGTTGACATGATAGAGTTCTTACTGTACTTTGGTGCAAATCCTGCTATAAAAAATTATGCTGGGAAGATGCCTACAGAGCGACTTTGAAACGAGGGTGACCTCGCGTAATCCTCTGAAAGATCACTTTTTCATCAGGATCGGTCATGATGTAGAATCCCTTCACTTTATCAACAAAGATGAGGAGTTCACCTTCGAAGATGTGCTTGAGCTCCTCCAACTCTTCTTTCAAGAGGAGGGGATTGTCGATGTAGGGGTGAAGAAGACTTGTCGCTACTTCTTTCACTCCGTCGAAGGAGTCCTCCAGGAGTGTACGAAGGGTGGCCTCGTCCGTTCCGTTGGCAGTCGCGATGGTGTACAGCTGCAGGGCGGAGACCTCCTTGGGAGCTCCTGTAATGCAGTCGAAGAGAGGGTAGGTCTTTTCAGGAAGAAGGAACTTCTTTCTGGCATGGAGAAAGGCGAACATTTTGTAGAGCATTTCAAGGCTTTTCACGGCCAGTTCATCAGGGCTCAACTCTACCTCTGGATGCAATCCAAGGAAGCTGGTGATCTTCTCTTTGATAGGGCGCAATGCATCGCGACCTGTAACACCTGTATTGAAGGAGTTGCCATCCAGCTTTTTCACATCGGCGTGGTAGGTTACATCTCCAATGGGAACCTCCAAATCGTAGGAGGAGTTCTGCCCTTTGGGAGGAGAGGTTCCCAGTTCAGCGGCGACCTTGTTTTCTCCATCGCCTTGTCCAGCGACAGTGGATTCAAAGACGACATCCTTGGAGGCATCGGTCCAGGGAGTCCACTTATCCGTTTCAATGGGAGGGGGTTCGGCAGGATCTGCTGCTGCAGACTCCTTCACAGATAGTGCAGCAGTCGCTGCAGCAGCGAGTCTAGCGGCAGAGCCGCTGGACTCGCTGCGACTGCCTTCCCCTGCGAGGCGGGAGAAAGCTGCAGTAAGTTCTTCCATCTTTATAGTATATTGTATATAATGTAAAGAATAATATCAATTTTTTAAAAGAATTTAGGGAAGGGAAGGGAGCGAGTTCCGGCAAGGGTCTGCAGCATGGGATGTTCCAGGGGAACGGGTAAGTTGCTTACATCCTTTCGGTAATAGAGATACATATCAATTTCTGGAATAATTTTACTAATGCACCAATCTGCAACAATCTTATTGAGTTCTTCAATTTGTTCTTTAATATGATCCGGACGATTCTTACCATACTGGTAGTACATCGATCGCATCACGATGAGGAGATCGTCCGAGGATTGGGGATCAATGGTATGCTTGGTTTTCTCCCAGACTTGGTAGCGGATTTGATTTTGGATAATTTGCAGATTGTCCGGTGAAAAAAAGGCGGTATTGAGGGGGGTGGCCATAAGGTTGCCGCGGATGGCATCCGTTCCGGCGGTCGCCGCTCCGGTCGTCGGGTAGTCAAATCCAGGCAATGCGGAAGATCCTGGGGCGGAGGCTCGGTCCTCCCAACTAATGCGACCGTTTGATTCCATCTCTGATCTTCCTGGATCTTTAAAAATTATTTTCGCACCCCCTAACATAAAAGGAAATGTCTTCGGTTCATAGCTACATTCGCCAGACAAACACTCTCTTCACAAACGGCAAGGATATGCTCAACACGATCTATCTGTCCGATGGTTCCACGGCGGCTCCCTGGGCAGTGGCGGCAACTCCATCCGTCCAGTCTACCATCCGCCTTGCTGGTAATGCCGTCTTCCGTGACATGGGAAAGCTGGTCTATCTCCCCAGCCCTGATGTCGGTGCGGGTGCGGTCTCTACGATCCTTCGCAAGGTGCAGCTGGTTCCCCAGGGTGCGCTCCAGACGGGCCAGGGTGTTGGCGGCGGTGATGCCTCTTACTATGTTGGCTATGTCAAT
>Ga0164292_10005115_pt1 | contig 10718 bp, 4 predicted proteins | sample GEODES117metaG_FD_111486 | JGI IMG/M metagenome (GOLD analysis project Ga0164292, IMG submission 111486) | Eutrophic lake water microbial communities from Lake Mendota, Wisconsin, USA - GEODES117 metaG | ecosystem: Environmental > Aquatic > Freshwater > Lake | place: USA: Lake Mendota, Wisconsin... | reverse complement strand
TCACTGCTAAACCAATTCCGTATTGTGTTAAAGCAGTTACTCCTCCATTAGCTACTTTTCCTGGGATTCCAGCTGCTCTTAATGCTGCAATAGGATCTTGAGAAGTTCTATGAATATCAGGCCATCTTCTGCCTTCCGCTAAAAATTCAATTCTTCTTTCAAATAATATTGCTCTTACTAAATCTGTTTGTGAAGCAAAGCTTGAAGTAGTAAATTGATCTTTAGTAACAGTAACCCCTCTATTTCTTACCATGTTTAATAAATCTACAGCTCTTTGAGACACTGAAGAGGCGGCTCTAGCTTCTGCTTCTGCTTGATTTAACAAAACTTCTGCCCAGCGAATAATAGGGGTATTGTCTCCACGACCGCTATAATCGTTGTATTTAGAAGTCATAATTGCTTTGCCAATTGCAGTACTACCTTCACGGTATAAAGCAGTTCTTCTTAGATCTGATGCTAACCATAGTCCATTGTTCCAAATAATTGGAGAAACACAAACTAAACCACGTCCTAATAAATCTGAAGAACCATACATTCCAGCAGGTGCTCCATTTACTGATCCATTGTCTAGTGGGTCGTTCTTAATAGTGAAAATATTTTCAGATGTTATATTATTACCTCCACCTACTAAACCAAATGAACCATTGGGCGTTGCAGTAAGTGCATGGTTTCCAATTAAGGACTTTGTAGAAGCTGGGGCTGATGGAGTTAAGGTAGTTGGAATTAATAAATTGCCAGCTGTGATTGCTTCGCTATACTTACCCATGTGCAAAAGTACCCTTTGCTTAAGTGCAATGGCAGCGCTCTTTTGTGCACGAATAACAGCACCTCCAGGATTGGTTACAGGTAAATTTGCTTCCGCAAAAGTCAAGTCCTCTAATAATTTCGTGTAGTCTTCTGCTACTTTTGGACGCGCTTCTTTTTGCAAACGCTCTAAGCTAGCAGATCCATCTACTGCATAATCGCGATAAGGAATACCTAATGCTGCGCCATTTCCCTCTAAATAAGGACGTGCAAAATGAATCAATAATTCATGATGACCTAAAGCACGTAAGAAACGACACTCGGCTTCATATTGCACTGCTGCAGCAGATGTAATAATTCCACTTGCAGCCGCTTTTTTAAATCCTGCAATAGCCACATTTGCTTTATTGATCATTGCATAAGTGTTGTCCCACATGGCAACGTTATTAGCAGTGAAGGGGGTATAGGTAGCTTGGTAGGTGATTTGATAGAAGGCTTGTAAGTTCACCATATCTTCTCCTCTATTGTCTCCTTGTTCAACTGTTGCGGAGCCAAATGGGTAACCACGGCCTGCTAAAGTTGGTCCACCTGTTTGTGCAGCATCATACACACCATTTAAGGCGAGGTTAGCACGAGCAGCTGTCGTAAATACACTCTCTGTTGTGAAGGCGTTATAGGGTTTTTTATCTATCACTTTTTCACAACCTACAGCTATTAGGATTAAACCTAATAGGAGGGTGTTTTGTGTTATTTTATTTAAAAGTATCATTGTTTACAATTTTATTTGTGATATATTTTTTTATTTATTTAATGTTAGAATCCAACATTAAGTCCAAATGATAAAATACGTAATGAAGGAGACACGGCATTGTCTAGTCCACTTTGACTTGCATTATCTGGATCAATACCTGAGTATTTTGTCAACATGAATAAGTTTTGTCCTTGAGCAAATACTCTGGCACTTTTAACATATCCATTGGCAATTTTAGATATTGTTTTGTTACTGAAATTGTAATTCAATACTACATTTTGTAATCTAACATAATCAGCATTCTCTACAAATCTTGAAACTGTAGCGCCTGTTTGGTTAATGATAGAACTCTGACCATATCTTAATCTTGGAACATTAGTAACATCACCTGGTAACTGCCATCTATCTTTTATTTCAACACCGTTATTGTGGAAGCTTTGACTTAAAAGAGCTTCTTGACGTGTTACGTTCATGATTTTATTTCCACCTTGGAATCTAATCATAAATTCTAAAGAGAAATTTTTATAACGGAAGTTGTTAGTGAATGCACCAAAATAGGTAGGTAAACTATTACCTAAATTATCTTTGTCTGCATCTGCTAATGGATTAGATTTTGCCATTACTTTATCATCCATACTAATAGCATTATAGAAAAGACCATTTGTAGTATTTCTTTGAACCCATGTTCCATCCGCTTTTTCATACATTGGATTACCCGTTTGTGTATTTACACCTATATATTGAAATCCCCATAAATAGTTCAAAGATTGTCCTGTTTCAATTCTAGTGTAAGAACCTGGAATAGTTGTAACAGCCACTCCACCTACACTATACAAAGAGGTAATTTTATTTTTTAAAGTTGTAAAGTTTGCATTAAAACCCCATGTGAAGTCTTTAGTGCTAAGGATATCACCACTTAAAGAGAATTCAAAACCACTGTTTTGCGCTGTACCTATGTTTTGACTTATTGAATTACCTGGGATACCTGCAGAGTTTGGAGTAGGAACTGCAAACACCAATTGGTCAATATCATTTAAGAACCAATCAGCAACAAAATTAAATCTATTCTTAAACAAACCTAATTCTATACCTACATCTAGTTTTTTACTACTTTCCCATTGTAGGGCAGCGTTACCAATTAAATTGGGTGCAAGGCCTGGAATGTTACCATAAGCAGCAGAACTAAAAGTACTTAAGTAAGGGAAGCCGCCTAATTGGTTACCTACTACAGCGTAAGATCCTTTTAATTTTGCATCGCTAATTTTTTCATTTAAGAATGCATTGTTTTTCCAAAAGGCTTCTTCAGATATTCTATATCCCGCAGAAACTCCTGGGAATATACCAAAACGATTTTCAGGTGCCAATGAACTTTGTCCGTCACGTCTTACTGAAGCTTGAACAAAATACTTGCTTTTAAAATCGTAGTTTAAACGTCCAAATAAAGAATGGAATCCACTCATGTTAAAAGTACCACCTGCAGTTTGTATAGCACCAGATCCGCTAATTAAATTCTTTTGTAAAAAGAAAGGGTCTGATAATTGCGTAAGTTGTCCTGATACAAATTTGCTCTCATCTTCTTGTACTTCGTGACCAGCAGTCAAATAAATATTGTGGTCATTTGCGATAGTAGTATTATAGTTCATATAATTCTGCCATACCATTCTTTTATATTGTTGCGCAGCGTTATACATATTACCTAAAGAGCTAAAACCATCGCCATGCACTGGACTTAAAGACTGAGTTGAGTAATCATCTAAGAAGTCAAAGTTAAACGCAGAACGAATTTTTAAACCTCTCATTGGGCTTATTTCCACATATAAGTTATTGTTCACACGTAACTTATCTGACTCATATCTATTCTCTTTTAAAGTAAATAGCGGGTTAGTGTAGCTATCGTCAACAGTATTGGTGTTTGGACCAATACCCACTTGGTTTAAATCCGGGAAACGAATATTGTATCCTGTTGAATTTAATGCATTATATGGGTTAACATTTGGTGACATTCTCATTGCAGAGGCTAAACCACCACTCAATGCGTTAGATCCATTATTTTGATCATTATCCAATTGTTTAGATAAAGTCAAATTGTTTCCAATTTTTACGTATTTATTTAATTCATTTTCAAAATTAAATCTAATACGATAAGCCTTGTTAGTATTTGACAATAGAATACCTTTTTGGTCACTCATGTTCAAAGAAAAGAAATAAGTGCTTTTATTGGTTCCACCAGAGAAACTTAAATTATGTTGAGAGGTTGGCGTATTGTCTCTCATTACAAGTTTTTGCCAATCATAAGTTTTACCATCTCCTGGAGCTGCCCAACGAGTAAGTGAAGCGTTCGTTCTTTTTTCATTACTGATGTCAACAAAAGCAGCGTTGTCTAATAACTCATATGTTTTAAATGGAGAAGTATAACCAAATGTCGCATCGTAATTTACTTTCATCACACCACCTTTCGAACCTTTTTTAGTAGTAATCATGATTACACCATTTGCAGCTCTTGATCCAAATATAGCAGTAGCAGAACCGTCTTTTAAAACTTCAATATTCTCAATATCATTAGGGTTAATATCACCTAATGCATTTGAATTAGTTGTTGCGGCTAAGTTACCAGATATAAAAGGAACTCCATCAACGACGATTAAAGGAGACTGGTTTTGAGAAACTGAGTTCACACCACGAATTCTAATTCTAGCGGGTGTACCCACATCTCCACCACTTGTTATTACTTGAACACCCGAAGCTCGACCAGCTAATTGTCTGTCTACTGAAGGGGTCACTAATTGTGAAAATTCTTTCGCATCAATTTTAGAGGCAGCACCTGTAAATGATTTCTTTTGTTGCACTCCATATCCAACGACTACTACTTCTGCAAGAGAGTTGCTTTCATTGGCCATTGATACATTAGCAATTAAACTTTTTGTAATGTTTGATTCAGCCTCTCTGTAACCTACATAGCTGAATCTTAATGTTGAAGTTTTAGAGTTTACCTGAATGGCATAGGTGCCTTTCTCGTTTGTAACGGTTCTGGCAACACCTGCAACTTCAGATACAGTAACTCCTGCTAGGGCTTCACCATTCTCGGTTGTCACTTTTCCTGTAATAGTTTTTTTGCTGTCTTGTGAATACAAGGCATTTAAAGAAACTAAAACAAGAGTAAGGATCAAAGTAATTTTTCTCATTGTTGTTTTTTAAATAAATAAATAAATTAGTAATTTGAATATTAGTTTTCTTAATGAATTAACAGTCAATTAAATAATGTTAAAATTAGCTTAAATTCTAATTATTTATTATCAAATTGATAATTTTTTTCTGACTAAAAAGGGAAAAAATAAGTCTATTATTTTTTTAATATATATTGTTTAACGTTTTTGTAAAAATAGCAATAAATATTAAACATATTCATTATTTATTAGGATCTTTTTTTGACTAATTTTATCTAAATTGCATCTTCAATTTACTACTTTTTAAAAAATAATATGGACAATCAAAACCCAGAAACAGCTGCAAAATGCCCTTTTACGGGTGCTTCTACTGCCTCAAAAGTGACTAGTGCAGGAACAAGAAATACCGATTGGTGGCCGAATCAATTAAGATTAAATATTTTACGACAACATTCTTCTTTAACCAACCCAATGGATGCTTCCTTTAATTATGCAGAAGCTTTCAAGTCTTTGGATTTAAAAGCAGTTAAAAAAGACATGTTCGAATTAATGACCACCTCACAAGATTGGTGGCCTGCAGACTATGGTCATTACGGACCCTTCTTTATTCGTATGGCTTGGCATAGTGCAGGAACGTATAGAACTACCGATGGTCGTGGTGGTGGTGGAGCAGGAATGCAAAGATTCGCTCCATTAAATAGCTGGCCAGACAACACTAATTTAGATAAAGCCCGTTTATTATTATGGCCTATTAAAAAGAAATATGGTCAAAAATTATCTTGGGCCGATATTATGATACTCGCAGGAAACTGTGCATTAGAATCGATGGGCTTTAAAACCTTTGGTTTTTCTGGTGGTCGTGCCGATGTTTGGGAACCACAGGAAGATGTGTATTGGGGTGCAGAGCGTGAGTGGTTAGGCGATAAAAGATACAGCGGCGACCGTGATTTAGAAAATCCATTAGCGGCAGTACAAATGGGATTAATATATGTAAATCCAGAAGGGCCAAATGGTAATCCTGATCCTATTGCTTCTGCAAGAGATATTCGTGAAACATTTGCGCGTATGGCTATGAATGATGAAGAAACAGTGGCTTTAATCGCAGGTGGTCATACATTTGGTAAAACACATGGTGCCGCCGATCCAGGAAAATATGTAGGTAAAGAACCAGCAGGGGCAAGTATTGAAGAACAAGGTACGGGTTGGAAGAATACGTTGAATTCAGGTAATGGTGTGAATACTATTACTTCAGGTTTAGAAGGCGCCTGGACTACCACACCTACTAAATGGAGTAATAATTATTTTGAAAACTTATTTGGCTTTGAGTGGGAATTAACTAAAAGTCCAGCAGGTGCACATCAGTGGAAACCTAAGGCTGGCGCAGGTGCAGGCACAGTGCCTGATGCACATGATGCTTCTTTGAAACATGCACCTACGATGTTAACTACGGATATCGCATTAAGAGTAGACCCTGCATACGGACCTATCTCTAAAAGATTTTTTGAAAACCCAGATCAATTTGCAGATGCATTTGCAAGAGCTTGGTTTAAGTTAACGCATCGTGATATGGGACCTCGTTCTCGTTATGTAGGAACAGAAGTACCAGCAGAAATTTTAATCTGGCAGGATCCTTTGCCTGCAGTGAATCATAAATTAATTGATGCATCAGATATTACTGCTTTAAAATCAAAAATTTTAGCAACTGGTGTTTCAGTTTCAGCATTCGTTGCTGCAGCATGGGCATCAGCTTCTACTTTCCGTGGATCTGATAAACGCGGAGGTGCCAATGGTGCACGTATTCGTTTAGCGCCACAAAAGTTTTGGGCTGCGAATAATCCAGCACAATTATCTAAAGTATTAGATGCCTTAGAAGCAATTCAAAAAGAGTTTAATACTTCGAATAAAGAAAAGCAAGTTTCATTGGCAGACTTAATCGTACTAGGCGGTGCAGCAGCTATTGAAAAAGCAGCGAAAGATGGAGGACATGATGTGAAAGTTCCTTTTACAGCAGGTAGAACTGACGCTACAGAAGCGCATACCGATGTAGAATCTTTTGCAGTACTTGAACCCATTGCAGATGGTTTTAGAAATTATATCAAACCTCGCACAATGTTATCTCCAGAAGATATGATTGTTGATAAATCACAATTATTACATTTAACGGCTCCTGAAATGACAGTATTGTTAGGAGGCTTAAGAGTCTTAGATACCAATTTCGATAACTCCAAGCATGGTGTATTTACGAGTAAGCCTGGCGTATTAAGCAATGATTTTTTCGCCAACTTAATTGACTTTAGTACTACTTGGAAAGCGGTAGATGCGCATCAATATGTATTTGAAGGAAGCGATAGAGCTACTGGAAAAGTAAAATGGACAGGCACTAGAGTTGATTTAATTTTTGGATCGAATTCTGAATTACGTGCACTTGCAGAAGTGTATGCATGTGATGATGCCAAAACAAAATTTGTACATGACTTTATTGCCGCATGGGATAAAGTGATGAACTTGGACCGCTTCGATTTAGCATAAAATTAAAAAATAAAAAAGCCTTCCTAATAAAATAGGGAGGCTTTTTAAATTGTATTAGCATATGAAAAAGTTTTTTCAATTAGTATTCACTGTATTTGTTTTTAGTGGCTCATTAGCTGCTCAAAGTTCTCAAGACCTAGTAAAAAAATCAATTTACGAGCAGCAAACAAGTATAGTAGATGAATTTAAAACCTTCTTATCTATTCCTAATGTTGCTTCTAATCCAAAAGGGTTGCAAGAAAATGCGCAGTGGATAATGAATTATATGAAAGCAAAAGGCATTGAGGATATAAGTTTGCTAACACTTCCCAATAGTCAAATGCCACCTGTGGTGTATGGAGAAGTTAAAGTACCAGGCGCAACAGAAACTATTATTTTTTATGCGCATTACGATGGTCAACCGGTTGACACCACAAAATGGTTTCAAGGATTGCATCCTTTCAAACCAAGCTTATATTCAGGCATGTATGAAAAAGGGGCCACAGTATTACCTTGGTTAACAAAGGGCAGTAATTATGATATGAATGCAAGAATTTATGCAAGAGGCGCTTCCGATGATAAAGCAGGAGTGATGGCTATTATAAATGCCTATGCACAATTAAAAGCATTGAATATAAAACCTACTGTGAACATTAAATTTTTCTTTGAAGGGGAAGAGGAAGCAGGTTCTCCAAATTTAGAATCATTTTTAGAATTGTATAAAAGTAAATTATCGTCGAACATATGGGTGATATGTGATGGCCCCGTGCATCAGTCCGGTAAAAAACAATTAGTAATGGGTGTGAGAGGAGATACGCATTTAGAACTAACTGTATTTGGGCCAAAGCGCCCACTTCATTCAGGGCATTATGGTAATTGGGTATTGAACCCAGCAATGGAACTCGCAAGATTACTAGCTAGCATGAAAAATGATAAAGGAGAAGTAACTATTAAAGACTTTTACAACGATGTAATTCCTTTAACAAATACTGAAAAACAAGCATTGGCTAAAGTACCTTCTGTGGAAGTACAATTAAAAGATGAATTAGGCATTAATGCCATAGAAAGAGAAGGTGCTTTAAATGATGCCTTGCAATTACCTTCTTTAAATATTAATGGTATACAAAGTGCAGGGGTAGGTAAGTATTCTGCCAATGTAATACCTACGAAGGCTATTGCTTCTTTGGATATGAGATTGGTGGTTGGAAATAATTGGGAAAAGCAACAACAAAAAGTTATTGATCATATTATAGCTCAAGGCTTTTTTGTAACAGATAAAGAACCTACGGACGAAGAAAGAAAATTAAATGCAAAAATTTGTATGGTGGTGAGAGATAAGAAAAGTTATAATGCACAAAAAACTTCTTTAGATAATCCTTATGTAAGAAGAATTTCAAAAGCGATATCGCTTGTAAGTAATGAACAGCCCGTTCTACTTCCCACATTAGGGGGTAGTTTGCCTTTATTTGTATTTGAGAAAGTATTGAAAACTTCTCCAGTGACAGTACCGATTGCTAATCACGATAATAACCAGCATGCAGAGAATGAAAATATTAAGTTGAAGAACTTTTTTGAGGGGATTCAGGTTTTCTCTACTATAATGACTATGGAGAAATAATAGTTCTGAAAATATTTAGTATATTGAATGTAGAAACATGCATATTTACTACTAAATATTATTTTTAATGAAAACATTTTTTAAGAACAAACTTATTCGTTTCATTTCCTTTGTACTTGTCATTATATCTTCTTTTGCATTTACCGTTCCTTTAACCTTTCCTGGTTTAGTAGACTGGGTTATGGTAGCGCGTATACGTGAGGAAGGTTTACAACGTTCAAAAGTAATGGAGTATGAGTCTTATATAGTAGATGTATTAGGTGCAAGACTTACTTTGTCTCGTGATATGCAAAGAGCACAGCTATGGGCCTTGGATGAAATGAAAAAAATGGGATTAAGTAATGTAAATAGCGAAGCCTATATGGACTATGGTGTTACCTGGGATAATGAATATGTATCGGCACATATGATTGAGCCCGATTACATGCCACTCAATGCTTATCCTGTTGCATATACTGCTGGTACAGTAGGAAAAATAAATGCAGAGGTAATAGTGGTGGATATTCAAACCAAAGAAGATATAGAATTGTATAGAGGTAAATTAAAAGGTAAAGCTCTACTAATATCGAGTCCTGCTGTTATCGATTTACAAACACTTACTAATGGAGTACACCGTTATAATAATGAAGAACTTATTGCACTTGAACAAGCAACGATTACGCCTATAAAAGCAAATCCAACAAGAGTCATTAAAAATCCAGCAATCATTACAGCAGCAGAGCGCTTGGCATTTTTTAAATCAGAAAATGTAGCAGTGGTTTTACAAACCGATGGCAATAGATTAGGAATTGTGCCTGCTTATTCTCGTCCAGGTGTAAGAGAAGATGGTTGGTCTGCTATTGGTATGAAAAATTCAACACCTATTTTAGCAGTAACTCCAGAACATTATAATAGAATGTACCGCGTTTTAAAAAGAGGCATTGCAGTTAAAATAGAATTAGAGATAAAAAATAAAATAGGGGATAAGGTTGAACAAGCAATGAATCTTGTGGGTGAAATACAAGGAACCGATCCTAAAGAAGGAATAGTAATGGTGGGTGCACATTTTGATACCTGGCATGGTAGTTCTAATGCAAGTGATAATTCATCTGGTACAGCTGTTGCATTGGAAGCCATGCGTATACTTAAAACATTAGGGGTAAAACCTATGCGTACTATTCGCATTGCATTGTGGTCGGGTGAAGAGCAAGGTTTATATGGCTCTCGTGCTTATGTACAAAAACATTTTGGTGACCCGCGTAATGCAGCTATTGGTGTTAAGCCAGAGTATGAAATGTTATCTGCTTATTTTAATCAAGACTATGGTGCAGGACAATACCGTGGTATATATTTACAAGGTAATGAAGCAGCACGCACCATGCTTACTGCATGGATGGAACCTTTTCGTGACTTAGGAATGAATATGGTATCAAATCAAAGTTTAGGTAGTACCGACCATGTTTCATTTGATGAAGTGGGTCTTCCAGGTTTTCAATATTTACAAGACAGAACACCTGGTACTGCAGGACATACTAACCTGGATTATCTTGAAGGTATTCAGCCAGAAGATTTAATGAAGAATGCTACGATTATGGCATCATATATTTATCATGCGGCCATGGCAACGGAGAAAGTTCCTAGGAAAGTACTTGGAATAAAATAAAGTTGGTCTTACCCAAACCCTTTCAGGACTGACGGCTTCACTTCATTTCGCCGTCTTCCTAAAAGTTGGTCTTACCCAAACCCTTTCAACAATATCGCTTTGCGATATCGTTGGGTTTTTTGCTTCTCATCTGTTTACAAAAGCAAGCTTTTGACACAGCCTCGAAACAAAAAACCCTGTCCCGAAAATCGTGACAGGGTTTGTGCCCAGAACAGGAATCGAACCTGCACATCCTTGCGAACGCTAGATTTTGAGTCTAGTGCGTCTACCAATTCCGCCATCTGGGCAGGG
>Ga0164292_10005114_pt1 | contig 10723 bp, 13 predicted proteins | sample GEODES117metaG_FD_111486 | JGI IMG/M metagenome (GOLD analysis project Ga0164292, IMG submission 111486) | Eutrophic lake water microbial communities from Lake Mendota, Wisconsin, USA - GEODES117 metaG | ecosystem: Environmental > Aquatic > Freshwater > Lake | place: USA: Lake Mendota... | reverse complement strand
TGTATATCCAACCCATTCTAAATCATCGCCTAAAAATAATTTAGCATGATATTTTCTGTCATTACTACTAACAAAATCTGGCACATTGGCTAAATTGTCAGTAACATCTATTGTTACGCTTAATTGACTAGCAAAAATAGGCTCATATGGATCATCTGAATTTGGTAAATATTGTAAATTTATATTTACTCCTGGGTATTCAATAACTGTTGGGGCAGAGCCTAAGTCCTCTTGTAAATACAAATAAGCAGTCTTATTAGCTCTTGTAGCAAACGTAAATTTATATTTATTATAATATGCCATTATGCACCATTTCTTAAGTTTAATGATTTTTCAGACCTATTTAAAGCTAATACTAAATCAGTTCCTCTAAGTACAAATTGTCCACCACCATTACCGCCTAACATATCCTTTAATTTGTCTAAAGGAGCAACAACCTCAGGGTTTGATTTAGCACCAGGATATTCTCCTATTAATCCCATTGTAGGGCCACTTACAATACCACCATTAGCGAATGCTGTAGCACCTCCTACGTTTTGCTTTTTACTAATTTTTGATCTTAGAAAAGCACCTGCTGCAACCGCTGCAATACCAGCAGCTAATGCTATTGGCCAAGTTAATGGATCTGCAAATAAAGTCATTGCTAACCCTACCATTGTTGCATAAGATATTAATGACGTACCAATACTAGTTAATGCGTCAGCTATTAACATAGCAAAAGCATTAAACACATCTACATTTTCACCAGCTAAAGCCTTGCCTAAAGATTCGCCCATTAAGGTAAATGAAGAAACAACAAAATTTTGTATAGAATCATTAATTGATTTTGCTGTAACATTCCATTGGTCTCCATATCCTTTTAATTTTGCATTTAATTTATCAATAGAATCTAAATAGACTCCTATTGTGTTTGGATTAAATGACATTGCAGCTATTACAGCTACTTTTGCTAAGGCTTGTTTAGTAAAATCAATTCTTCTTACTAAACTATCCCTATTTAATCTTTCTTGAATATTTAATTCTGTTTCAATATTACTAGTTTGCTTTTTTGCAAAACTTGCTTCATTATCTGCTTGTTCTTTTTTTATAGCAGCAAAAGCTCTATTTGAATCATTATATATTTTAGTTTCAAAATCTATATTAGCATTTATACTGTCTTGATTTCTTTTATATTCTTTATCATCATACTCCTTGGCAATTCTACCCATATTCGCCTTATAGGCAGCAAAATGAGTGGCTTCATCTTTAAACCCAGCAGCCTTCATTGTAGCTAGATTTTCCTCTAAGTCTAAAAGAGCTTGATATTCTTTTTTGCCTCTTTCATCTAAAGTATCTAAATATGATTTATTTCTAGCTTCATTTGCCGCTTTTTCTTTGCTTATTTGGTCTTTATTGCCAGATGTGTCTCCTCTTACATCTACTTTAGATAAGTCTGTTATTCTTTGTGCTAATGTTGCTTCTTTTTCAAGCATTTTGCCGTGTTCCTTAAGTGCCTTTGTGTGTTTATTTACATATTCTGGATTATAATAACCACTCTTTAATATAGCAATACCATTCTCATATTCAAACTTTAATCTGTCTTGTATATTTTTACTTAGCTCTTCTTCGAGCATTTTTGCTTTAACTACATTACCAAGATTATCAACATAAGCTGTATATGCTTTATTAAGAGAATTTACTGATGTAGTTTCTTTATCTAAATTTCCAAAATACTCTGGGTTAAGAGAGTTTAATCTTTTTACTATACCTGCTCTTTCCTCAGAACTTGTATTAATTTTTTTATACTGCTCTACTAATAATAATATTTCAGTAGCTTCTCCTTTTACGGATTCTGTTATTTTTTTATGTGCTTCTTGAAATTTTGATGCCCCACCAAAAGATTTGAATGCACCCATATCATAGGCAGTAAAAAATGCAATAAGTGCTGAAGTTGCAAGATAAATAGGGCCAGTCATACCAGCAAAGCCTCCTATTACAGCAGGTAAGTTGTTTTGAATACCTCTAAAACCATAAGGTAAATCTTGTAATATTAATGCAAAATTTGTATATTGTTGATTAGATTTTTTAACAGTATTTGCTGCTGAAGCTCCAGCTGTTGCTGCTTTAGTTTGAGCAGTAGCTAAATGAGATACACTAGCTGCTAAAGCGTCTGTACTTGCCTTAGTAAATTTTAAATCAACTCCTAAATCTTTTAAATAATTACTAAAAGCCTTTGTTGAAGCAGGAACATTTCCTAAATCGAATTTAAAATCAATTTGAACTATTTGATTATCTGCCATTATCCTATAAATTTATATATGTCCATATTTTTTAAGTACTGCCTTTAGTTCATCTTCGCCCATCACTCTAGGCTTCACAAAGTTACGAGTATCGCAGTCTAATTCAATAAGCTCACTAGGTTTAACTTTTTTACCTTTTGGTAGTTGTATGTTAATTAACATTGTTGTTTGCCACCTAGTTCTAATCCATTGTTGCTCTTCCTCGTGCCTATATCCATACCAAATAAAATCTAACTCAGCCATCGTCATCTCCCAAAACAAATGGGGAAGCACTTTGCACTCCCCCATTGTATATTTCTCTATGTCAATCCACTCTAATTTTTTTTTACTTCATCCTTTTTATTTGACTTAGTTGGGGCAGTTTCTATTCCACTATTTAAACTATCTGTTAGTGCTTTAATCACATCTTGGAACTTTTGACTTCCCATTCCTCCCATATCATCTACCCAATCACAAACCTCTATTTCACTAAAGGAAGGCGTTATGCCTTGTGAGTATAATGGATATTCAGCAGCAGCTTTCAGTAAGTTGATAATAGCATCTAAAGATGATTGCCCACTTAAAGCCTCTCCTATGTCAGAAGGCCCTATGCCTTGTAATTGACAGAATCTTTTAAGAATCCACGTACAAAAACGCATCGGTATCTTCTTTCCATCGGAAAGAGTTAATTCAAATTGTCCTCTCATTTTGGTTTATTTTTGGTTGGTTATTATGCGTTAGTGGCGATAGTTAATGGCCCTGTTCCTTTAAAAGAAACTGAGTAAGTAACTGGATTCTCCATATCAGCAGTCATATCTACACTCTCGATAAATGCTGAACCTGAATAAATCACATCACCTGTAACTGGAGTTACACCACCTACTGTTGAGTTATCTACTGTTGTAAATTTAACTACAACCGCAGTTCTAGCTATTGCTAAAGCATTTAATTCAGCTGTAGTTACATAAGTAGCAACTGAACCAGGTACTACTGTAGCTAAACCATCAGTTGTTAAAGACCAAGACCTTTGACCACCAATCTCATCAGCCCATCCTAAACTTTGTTTAGTAGAAGCATCAGGAGTATCGATAGCTAAACTTAATGAACAAGAAGTAGCAAATCCTATTACTTCCGTTCCAATTAGAACTACTAATGAAGTTCCGTTAAATACACTTGTTGTTGCCATTTTATTTTATTTTTCTTTTATGTTAATTGATTCACGAAATGATCCATTGTTATCACCCTTCTGAAAACATAAGCTTCATTCACATAGTCAAAGGTAGCAATATTAGAGCTAACCCTTCTAGTTACTATCTTAAAATCAGGTGCCGTATTTGGGTATAAAGGAGGATTGACTCCTACAATTTCTAGAAATGCATTAGTATATGTATCTACTGATTTCTGCCCTACTTCACCTGCTTTAAAAGTCCTATAAACTATGTCAAATTGAATACTAACATCAAAACCGAAGCTCTGCTTATTACTATTCTCTGCTTGTGTCTGACTACTGATAATCAAATAAGGTGGTTCTACTGTATCAGGTGCTATGGTATCATAAGCACTCAATGAGTAAGAAGCCGCTGTAAGCTTATCTATATAAGCTTTCCTTAATGTATATCCGCAGTCCTTCATTTTTTACAAATTTAACGAAATATATTTATATCTTAATTGACTTCATTTTTTTAAGCATACCTGAGAATACTTCGCTATATGAATCAAACATATATGGTCTGTATGGCATTCTAGCTAATTTATTACCACGCTTAAATTTAAACGCATAATCTTCTAAACTACTCATATTTAAGTTAGGATAAGCAGGTATGCCATATCCTTGTCCTGTACCAAATTCAACAAAAGCAGCATATCTTACACTACCATTACCAGCACTAATACTAGCACCTTGACCTGGTGTAAATTTACTTTGTCTAATTGACCTAGCTAAATTACCAGTTCTTTCATATTTAGAATTAGGATTTATGATTGGTAGGTTAGATGCTTTATGATAGGCTTTGGTAGCCATTTCGTTTACAGCCTCATCTATAATTGCCTTAGATTCATTATACATCTTTTGTGGAGCTGCTTCAAACCTTTTAATTAATTGGTCAACCCCATATATGCTTACAGTAAACTTAGCCATTACTTAAGAGTTGCACAACCGATTAAATAATATTGGTTTAAATCTCCTTCGTTTATAATAGAGTTAATCATATAAGTTCTTGACTTCCAAGTAATTACAAGAGCATTAGTAAATGTCTTGCCTGTTGTATATCTAATTCTAAAGGTAATAGCATCATTCAAGCTATCTCTACCTGTTATATTAGTCCTAGAATCGCTATTAGAGACCATTTCAGCCCAGCAAACATAATAAGATACTAAAGTGTTCACAAAGCCACCAGCGCTGTCAGAAACGCTTGTTTTAGTGTTAAACGTGATTCTATTTCTAAGTTTTCCAATCATTAGATAAATATGTTAATTCTTTTGAATGGTTTCATTAATTCGTAAGCTGTAACTACGTTGCTGTTAGGCTTAGTAGACTCAACGCTAGACTCTCTGTATTCATACAAATCTGATAGTAATTTGAAAACTGCTGTTCTCATAGAACTTGGAGGCTCACAATAACCACAAGTATAGGTAAACCTATATTCCATTGAAGGATAATATAAAGTAGATATTTTCTTATAGTTAATACCTATCACAGTATAACTACCATCTTCTAAGGTTACCCAATCTTGGCCATCAAAATACTCTACGCTTAATATCGTAGAAATAGGCACATAAGGTAGTTCTATTAAATCATCTACATAAGCTATAACTTGTAGAGTTCTTTCAGTCATAGCAACTCCAGCGTATTGTTCTAGTCTAACTCTTGCACTTGTAATTAAGGCTTCTATTAAAGCATCATCTTCTGAGTAATCTACTCTAAGATAGTTCTTTGCTTCAGCAAGTGTTATCGGTTCTGAAATTATCTCGGATAAAACCGCCACATCTCTTAGTATCTGCATTATGCTAATTTTTACAAAAATACTTAAAATTTAATGTAAATAAAAAGGGATAGCTTTCTAGGCTATCCCTTGTATTGTAAATCTAATTAAAGATTAAGCAACGTTACCAAAATCACCATAAATAAACGCACCAGCGTAATAGATAGGTAAAGCGATACGAGCCTCAACTCTTACAGTAATCATATTCTTAGTAAAGTTATCAGCATCAAATTCAGAGAATTGAACTGAGATACCTTGATTCTGCATGATTTGAGCACCCATAGACCAGTCACCTACTACGAACTTATCTACTGCGATTGCAGTTGATTTGTAAAGAGGGATACCAGCGATAGATACACTACCATCAGTAGTAACAACTGTAGAAGCAGGTAAGCTGTAAGCAGCGTTAGTGTTCTTAGTGTTCATAATAGCAGCCCAATCAGTTGGGTTAACTAAGATACCAGTTGCAGAGTAGTTAGAAGTTTCTAACTGAGCAATAGCTTGAACTAATTGCTCTACGTCTACTGTAGCAGCACCTGTTGCAGCTGTAGCTACTGGTAAAATACCTTGTAAGTTTGGAGCAGTACCATTACCACTTAAGATTTGAGCATCTTCAGCAACTAAATACTTCTCTAACAAACGAGATTGTAAGAAAGAAGTCATAGCAGGTATATCATCTAACATTTGACGAGAGATACGAACATAACCAGCAATATACTGAGCAGCTGCATCTTTCATTGTAATATCAAAATCAACTTGTTCTTTAGAAGAACCTTGAGTTTGAGCTGCAGGTGCACCTTCTCCACCACTTTCGTAAGGGAAAGTAAATAAACCTTGAGACAAACTACCGATTGGTAATAAGCTTCTCATATGCACCTTACGAGAAGGTAGAGCATATACTTGGTTAGCATATTGACGAGTGATGTCACCTGTAAGGTTAACCGCTTCTGTCATATTTCCTACTGCCTTAGTGTCCATAATAAAGCTTGTACGCTTTTGTTCACCACGAGCTAATTTAGCTAAGTTATCGCCATTTTGGTCGATAGCTTCTGCAAGGGTAGCGTTAAACCCTTTTACTTCTGTTTGATTCATTTTAACACGATTGTTTTTTGCTTCCATTTTTTCAATTTCATCCTTAACAACTGTAATTGAAGCTTTAGTAGCTTCTAATTCAGCCTTTACGCTTTCTAATGCACTAGCATTATCAGCCTTTGCACTTTCGATTGCTCCGTTTACTTCGGATTTGATGCCTTCGAATGCACTTTTAATTTCTTCTACCATTAGTTAAAAATTTTAAATGATTGTAAATATTTGTTTACCTCTAGCTCGATAGAAATCATCGGATCAGCTTCCTCAGTTGGCAATGCTTCTTCAGCGGTTGGCTCAGGTGTGATTGATTCTTCATCTTCCATCTCAGATAGATATTGTTGTAATTGTTTAAGTTTAAGTTCTAACAGCTCGAATGTTTCGTCAGTAAAGTGTCCATTTCTCAAAGACTTAATGGTCTTACCCATCTCATCTACTAGAGTTGACTTAATCTGACTTTTAACTCCAACTGTTGGTGTATTTGCGTTTGCACCCCACAATACGGAACTTCCTTCATACAATTTAATTTCATTGATTTCATTGTACCCTGATTTCGCTTGTGACTTAATAGTCTGAAATCCGATACTATGTTCTGTGATATGACCATCTTTATACAACTCATATAGGTCGTTGCCTAAAGTTGTATTAGGTAGTTTAACACTTGCCTTTAATCCAAAGGCATCTTCGCTAATCTCAAAAGGTTTTGCAATAGGCTTGTCAGTAGAATGGTTCATTAAATGCCACACTCTATTTTTAGCTTGTGGGCCATTCTCTTTTAAGGTTTTAGTAAAAGCACCTGGTGTAATAATATCACCATCGCTATCTACATTACCAAATGCAGAATAGTAGACTGTAATAACTCTACTATTGTCTTCCATATCTATGGGAGAACCTTCAATCGACTTTTTGTTATAAAAATTACTCATATTTATTTGTTTAAGCTACATACACCGTACAACATCGGCAGTTGCAGTTGTTGACTGCTCCACCGTTCTCATCGTGTGCATATTGCATTTCAATTACACCGTATTTAGGAGTGTTTACTAGGAATGGTTGATTCACAGGTATTCTTACTCCACCATCATCAGGATTCGTCTGTCTATCTAAGGCTTGATGCCAAGCTCTAGGTAGTGCTACATACTCAGCGTGAACCCATTGTTTAAGCAAAGGTATATTAATTCCACTTGTTGCTCCCATCGCACCTGTACTTAAAGCTTGATGAGTTTCAGTTCTTGCAATTAATAAACTCCTTGCATTATTTATTTTCCCTTCTCTTAAAGTCTGAATAGCCAAACTATTTACTTCATCTCTTGATAGGTTGTTATCTCTTCCGTATTGTAATACGTTATTAAGAATCCTTGCTATCTCGTTATCTGTTGTATTCTGAATCCCAAACATCTTAGGGCCGCTAATCGCTGTCCAATAGGATAACATAAACGCTACCCACTCATCTAAGATATTCAGGGGATCAAAATCTATAGCTTCGTCTTTCTTATACTTGTCAAATATCTTTTGATACCTCATTGCCGTGTATCCACCTGTCCCTTCGTACAAAGTTCGTAAAATATTGGAAACTTTGTTATTGTCGAAAAATGTCTTGTTAAAATTAGCTACTTGGTCTGCTCCTAGTTCTTTTACCAACTCTGCTGCTTTATTAAAATCATACTGCAATGCTTCCTTTAATTTAGGAGCAAATTCGTTTATTGATTTTCTAGCAATCTTTTGTTGCAGGTTAAACTGCTGAGAAGGTTGTAAGATTTTGGACACACATATTATTTTACTGGAGGTAAATTATAATCTCCTTGTTGTTGAGCATTACGAGGGTCTTGTAGCATTGTCAATTCTGCTACTGGTAAATAACCAGCAGGAATATAAATCTCATTCATCGTATCCTCTTGGATTGTGTCATAACGCATAGCTTGTCTTTTCTCGTTTGGAGTAATCCACCAAGATTGAGATAAGATAGCAGATAGTTCTTTCATATCCTCTTGTAGTTCAGGAAACACAGTAATATCGAAATCGATATAGTAACCTTGTCCTATTTCACCTTCAAAGAATCTATTAAAAGCATCACGAATCAAAACTAATTCAGGAAGTACTACTTGTGTAAGCATTTCCTTCTTAGCTTCCTTCATATTGTTGTAAGTCTTATTATCAGGGTCGTTAAACAAAGCAGAGTTAACTCCGTACACATTACACAACTCACGAAGTGTAATTTTCTCTGATTCTAGTAACTGAAGGTCTACAGGAGATAATCCCATATTCACCCAACCTAGTTTAGCACCAGCGATTAAGATTTGTCCTGCGTTTTGAACTATCTTGTTTTTAGTTCCGTACTGATTGTAAAAATCTTCTTTTAATTTACCAGCTTGTTCAGGGCCGAAGTCATTTGACTCGTCTGCATACAAGATACCTTTAGGCCCTTGATTCTGCAACATACCTACAGAGGTATCCTTAGCATCGTTACTGCGTTGTACAGTTCTGTAAGCAGCCTGTAAAGGCGATAAGCCATATAATTGTTGACCATTAGTGTTAAAGTAAGGGTTAAAGTATTTTAGATGAATTACATCGTTTGCAGACAACTGATCCCATCCTACTAATGTGAAAGAATATCCTTCAACCCCATTAATAGTACCATCGCTGATGATAGCTACATATTGAGATGGTAGGACAACTAGTTCGGCAACCTTACCATTAGACAAACGATTTGCCCAGATATAAGAGTTGCCTGTTATAAGCTTATAGCCTACAATATTTTCTAATAACTCTGATAAAGATTGGTATGGATTTGGTCTTTCTAATAATTTGTTTAATGGACTATCGGCAATCTCATCAACAGCTTTAATTCTAACTAACTCAGCTTTGGCTATATCAGCACCACTAGATGCGTTTGCCATCATTGCCTTGTAAGTATTCAGTTCTTTTTTGCTCTTAACCTTGTAAACGTAAAATGGAACTGTAGAAATGGTTTTTGAAATACGCTTGATGATAGAATAGACTTCGCTATTGTTATCATAGTCTTGTACGAACTTTGCATAATCCAAATTAGGGTAAAGTGTTCTACCGCCAATCAATCCACCAAAATCAGAGAAAGGATTATTAATAGTTGTTTTTATTTTAGTGGCTGCCTTTTGTTTAAAAGGATTCACCGCACTTAGTATGTCCGTTAACTTCACTATAAGATATTTTTACAAAAGTAACAAATTTTTAGCCTAAACAATCCAACCTCGCTTCGGTTTTGCATATTTGGTGTATATAGCATAACGCATAGCATCCATCAAGTGGTCACGAAACTTAACAGGCTCATCCATTGTATTGCCATCGTGATCCGTTTTCCATTTATAGTTTTTAATCTCATCTAGTAAATCCAAAGATTCTGATTTTATAAATATTGGAAATGATTTTACCTTGTTCACTCCAGCAAAAACATCTTTAGCTGCTAGTTTCAAATTAAACCCAGCTTTATTTACCTCGGCTATTGTTTTAGGTTCTGCAGGGTCAGCGAATATGTCGTCTCTACGAGATAAGCCTAAGGATTTCATCCTATCAATCAAAAGTGAGGTAGACATCTTAGTATCATATATCATTTGCTCCACATATATGTCACCATCGAAGTTTTTGCATTTAACCAAGGCAGTTTGGTGGTTAAAGCCAAAGTCAAGGCCATAAAACACATCTCCACCCTCAGGGAAGTTTCTTCTTCTTCTCCAATGCGAATAAATCGTTGCCTCACTAATCGCCCTCTCTCCTAATCCGTAGACTCTCCAATATTCGTGGTCAGCTTCTCGTAGTCTTTCAATCTCTGCAATAATGGTTTTGTCTAAAAACGGATTGTCCTTATAAGTCGTAATTGTAAAGTCAGTATCTTCTCTAGGAATGACTTTGTCATAAATCCAAGAGTAATAATCCGAAGGGTTATAGTCTAAAACGATTTTATCGGTAGTTCTTAGGGCTAATTGCATCCAAGACTCGTAATTCACCTCATTTGCCTCATTAATAAACAAATAATGCCTTTTACGACCTCTAATCTTCTGAGGTTGGTCGGTAGATACAAATTCTACCGTATTTCCATTTAGGAAATATAAATTCTCTGATTTATTGTGTTTCTCCTCCGAGTATAGCCCATATTTAGACAATATCTCGATAAAGTCCCTCATAACAGAACCTTTGATGCTCGGTAGGGATGAACGGCAAATAGTTAAGGTCTTTCCTTTCTCTTGTAGGAGTTTTACGATAAACCAGGTAAGTACGTTATAAGTTTTACCTGACCTCGTTCCTCCTTGCATTACAGAAATCCTTTTCTTAGATTCGTTCAATATCTGAAAGACGACATTGGTGGTTACTTCCATAGAAATAAATTAAAATTTTTGGTTTGCTCAAGTCAAAGCTAATACTTTT
>Ga0164292_10005112_pt1 | contig 10724 bp, 10 predicted proteins | sample GEODES117metaG_FD_111486 | JGI IMG/M metagenome (GOLD analysis project Ga0164292, IMG submission 111486) | Eutrophic lake water microbial communities from Lake Mendota, Wisconsin, USA - GEODES117 metaG | ecosystem: Environmental > Aquatic > Freshwater > Lake | place: USA: Lake Mendota... | reverse complement strand
GATCGGCGATCATCGCGGCGATCGCGCTGTGGGCGCCGCTGCGTGTGCTGCGCGACGAGGACGACTGATCCGATGCGGCGCGTCCTCTACGTGATCTACGCCTGCGTGGTGATCGGCACGTACACCGTGGTCATCTATTCGAACGACGGCACGCAGCGGGTCGGCGGCACGGGCTATCGCAGCGGCGGCGGGAGCTGGGGCGGTGGTGGCTGGGGGGGCGGTGGCGGCAGCGGGCACAAGTAGCGGGCCGCACGCGACCCACGTGCTGGTCGACCTCTGGGGCATCGAGGCCGCGGTGCTGCGCGACGTCGTGCGCATCGAGGCGCTGATGCACGAGGCCGCCGCCGCGGCGCAGGCCCGCGTGCTGGCCGCCCATTTCCACCGGTTCGGCGGCGAAGGCGGCGTGACCGGCGTGCTGCTGCTGGCCGAGTCGCACCTGTCGATCCACACCTGGCCCGAGGTCGGGCTGGCCGCGGTCGATGCATTCATGTGCGGCGAGGCCCGCGCCGAGGTCGCCATCGAGTGGCTGCGCGCCGCGCTCGGCGGCCAGGCGCGCTCGCACACCGCGGTGCGCCGCGGCGCTCAGTAGGCGTCCTCCCACGGCCGCGACAGGCGCAACGCGCACTGGATCAGTCCGACCATCGTGTAGGTCTGGGGGTAGTTGCCCCAGAGCTCGCCGGTGGCGGGGTCGACATCCTCCGACAGCAGGCCGAGCGGACTGCGGATCGCCAGCAGCTTCTCGAAGATCGCGCGCGCCCGGTCGGTCTCGCCCAGCGCGGCAAGCGCCAGCACCCACCACTGCGTGCAGACGAGGAAGGCGGTCTCCGGATAGCCGAAGTCGTCCTCCTCGTCGTAGCGCAGCAGGAAGTCGCCGCGCCGCAGCCGCTGCTCGATGGCGCGCACCGTCGAGGCGAAGCGCGGATCGGTGGCCGGCAGGAACTGCAGCTCGGCGAGCAGCAGCAGGCTCGCGTCGAGGCGCTCCCCGCCGAAGGTCGACACGAAGGCCTGCAGCTGCGGGTTCCACGCGCGCTCGCAGATCGTCGCGTGGATGCGCGTCGCGTGGCCGCTCCAGTGCGCGCGGCGCTCGGCGAGGCCGAGCTGGGCCGCGATCCGTGCCAGCCGGTCGCAGGCCGCCCAGCACATCAGGCTCGAGAAGGTGTGGATGCGCTTGCTGCCGCGCAGCTCCCACAGGCCCGCGTCCGGATCCTGGTAATGCGCGACCGCGCGTTCGCCGAGCTTCTCGAGCTCGGTGAAGATCCGGGCGTCGGCGGTGTGCTCGAGGCGCTGGTCGAAGAAGGCGTGGGCGCCGGCGAGCACCGCCTCGCCGTAGACGTCGTGCTGGACCTGGAAGTAGGCTGCGTTGCCGATCCGCACCGGACCCATGCCGCGGTAGCCGGGCAGGGCGCTGGCGACCGACTCCTCGAGGGCAGCCTGGCCGCTGATGCCGTAGACCGGCTGCAGCGCGCCGCTGCCGGCGTCGGCGACCACGTTGAGGATGTAGTTCAGGTAGCGCTGCATGGTGCCGGTCGCGCCGAGCCGGTTCAGCACGTTGACGACGAAGTAGGCGTCGCGCAGCCAGCAGTAGCGGTAGTCCCAGTTGCGCCCGCTCGCCGGCGCCTCGGGGATCGAGGTCGTCACGGCCGCGACGATCGCCCCCGAGTCGTCGAAGGCGTTGAGCTTGAGGGTGATCGCCGCGCGGATCACCACCTCCTGCCATTCGAAGGGCACCGCGAGGTTGCGCACCCAGCGCAGCCAGTAGCCCCGCGTCTCCTCGAGGAACTGGCGGCCGACCTCGGCCGGCGCGCCGCCGAGCGTCTCGTCGACGCCGAACAGCATCGTCACCGAGCGGTTCACGAAGAACGCACGCTCCTCGACGACCTGCGTGATCGGCGCGTCGGTGGTCATGCGGATCGCCGATTCGCCGAGCAGCCAGCGGATGTGATGGGTGCCGACGACGCGCTCGGCGAGCCGCTCGCCGTAGCCGGCGCCCAGACGCGCGCGCACGATCACCCGCGGGCGCCCGGAAACGCGCGTCACGATACGCACCAGCATCGACGGGTTGAACATCCGCCCGAACTGGTAGAAGCGCGGCGCGAAGTCCAGGACCTCGACCGTGCTGCCGTCCGCATCGACGAGGGTCGTGCACAGGATGGGGGTGTTGGTCAGGTAGTGCTGCTCGGCCGAGACCTGGCGCTCCAGGCGCACGTCGAAGTAGCCGTGCTCGGGCCGGGCCTCGCCGGACAGCAGCGCGCTGCAGACCGGGTCGCCATCGAGCCTCGGATGGCACCACCAGACGACCCCGCCCTGTGCGTCGACCAGCGCGCCGGTGCGCGAGTTCCCGATCAGGCCGAGTTCGAGCGAGGAGCCGTGGCGCGGCGGAGTCGGGTCGGTCGGTGTCATCGGCGCCTGTGGGGGGGTGGAACGGAGGAAGGGTGGAACCGTGGAACGGTGGAGCGACGGCCGTGCGCTCGCGCGCCTCAGCCGCGATAGGCGACGGCGGCGCCGCGCAGGGCGGCGAACGGCGAGGCGAGGACGCCGACGGGTACGGTCTCCAGCCAGCTCGAGAAGCGGCCCTTCGCCTCGAAGCGCGTACGCAGTCCGTCGAGCGGCAGCACCGCTGCGATCCGCGGCACGATGCCCCCGCCGATCACGACGCCGCCGGTCGCGTCGAACAGCAGCGCGAGGTCGCCGGCGAAGGCGCCGAGCAGCTCGACGAAGCACCGCGCCGCGCGCAGCGCGGGCTCGTCGCCGCGCGTGCAGCCCTCGAGCGTCGCGGCTGCGCCGCCGGCGGGTGCCGCCACGCCGGCCTGCAGGCAGGCGGCCTCGTGCAGCAGCGCCAGTCCGGGGCCGGAGAGCAGCCGCTCCCAGGAGGTGCGCCCGAAGCGGGCCGCGGCGAGTGCGACCGCGGCCTGCTCGAGCGCGGTCTCGGGCGCCGCGCTCGCATGGCCACCCTCGGTCGCGAGCGGCTGCCAGCCCTGCGCGGTGCGCAGCAGCGCGGCCACGCCGAGCCCGCTGCCCGGACCGAGCACCACGCGATGCCCGCCTGGGTCGGCGAGCGGCGCGCCGCGCCCGGCTCGGGCTGCGCCGCCGCCGGGCACCGGCAGCAGCTCGTCGGCGGCCAGAGAGGGGAGCGACCAGGCGAGGGCGCCGAAGTCGTTGAGCACCAGGACGCGGCGCTCGCGCAGGCCGAGTTCGGCGGCGAGCGTGGCCGGGTCCACCGACCAGTCGGCGTTGGTCATCGCGATGCGGCCGCCCTGCACGCGGCCAGCCGCGGCGATGGCGGCCCCGTCGATGCGCAGCCCGCCGCTGTGCTCGGAGAGGTGCGCGCGGCAGGCGGTGGCGAGGTCTGCGAAGGCGGCGCGCTCGGCGCGCTGCGGAGCGTCGAGCAGGCGGCCGTTGCGAGCGAGCGCGAAGCGGGCGTAGGTGCCGCCGACGTCGCCGACCAGGATGACGTGGTCGGCCCGGTCCTCGCGCGGCAGGGCCTCAGGCATGGGTGCGCGCCCTCAGGACTTCGCCGATGCGCAGCGAATCGGCGCCGGCCTCGAGCGCGTCCCGCAGCTCGCGCAGCAGCGCGAGGCTCTCGTCGGGGGTGTCGAGCTGCAGGTCGCCGCTGCCGGCGATCCGCAGTCCCACCGAGACCGAGGTGCCCGCGTGCCGCCGGATCGCCTCGAACATGTCGAGGTCGGTGACGTCGTCGCCGAAGGCGATCGGCATGCTGCCGAGGAAGGGGGCTTCGGCCATCAGCGTGTCGACCCCGAGCGCCTTGGTCGCGTCGCCGGGCTTGACCTCGAGCACGCGGCGCCCGCGCATCACGGTCCAGCGCGGCGCGAGCTGCTCGCAGGCCTCGCGCAGCGCCTGGCGCAGCGCCTGCATCGCGGGCGCCGGCAGCCGGTGGTGGACCGCGATCGCCGCGCCCTTGTCCTCGACCAGGGTCGCACCGTGCCGGGCCGCGATACCCTCGATCGCCTCGCGAAGCGGGGCGGGGACCGGGTCGGCGGGCAGGCGTCCGGGGGGCTCGTCGGGGTCCCGACGGACCTCGAGCCCGTGCAGGCCGACGGCGACGCCGCGAAAGGGCGCGAACAGACGATCGAGCGAGTCGATCGAGCGGCCGCTCACCAGAGCGAGCGAGCCGCGGCTCGCCCGGTGCAGGTCACCCAGGAGCTCGACCAGGGGCTGGCCGACGCAGACCGCGTCGGGGTGCGATGCGTAGTCGAGCAGGGTGCCGTCGACGTCCAGGAACAGCGATATCGGGCGCGCGATGGTCGGACTCCGCAAGGTGTCCGACCGATTGTACGTGCGCCCTGCTGTCAGTCGGTGCGCCGACGTGGGCCGCCGCTGGCCGGCCGGCGCGCGCCGGTGCCCACACCGCCGTCACGGCGGGGGGCGCCGGTGCCGGCACCCATGCCCGAACCGATGCCCGTGCCCGAACGCGGCGCCCCGAAGGACGAGGTCCGGTTCTGCGGGCGCGAGCCCGGCGCGAATCGGGGGGGGCCACGGCGCTCGCCGCCCGGCGCGCGTCGCGGCGGCGAGGTGCGCGGCTCGAGGCCGGGCACGACCGACTCGGGGATGCGGGTCTGCAGCAGCCGCTCGATCGCCGCCAGCTGGCGGCGGTCACGGGCGGCCACCAGGGTGATGGACGTGCCCGCGCGACCGGCGCGCCCGGTGCGCCCGATGCGGTGGACGTAGTCCTCGGGCTTCATCGGCAGGTCGAAGTTGACCACGTGGCTGATCGTCGGCACGTCGATGCCGCGCGCGGCGACGTCGGTGGCCACCAGCACGCCGATGCGGCCCTGGCGCAGATTGCGCACGACGCGGTCGCGGGCGACCTGCGGCATGTCGCCGTGCAGCGCGGCCGCGGACTTGCCGGCCTCGCGCAGGCGCTGCGCGAGCTCGTCGGCGGCGATCTTGGTCGAGGCGAACACGATGGCCTGGGCGACGTCCGGGCCGGCGAGGATGGCGTCGAGCAGCGCGAGCTTGTGGCGCAGGTCGTCGACGTGGTGCACCACCTGGGTCAGGGTGCTGGCGTCGACGTGGACGCCGACCTCGACCCGGCGCGCGTTGCGCGTGACGCGCTGCGCGACGCTGCCGATCTTGCCGTCGAGCGTCGCCGAGAACAGCACGGTCTGACGGGTCGCCGGCAGGCGCGCGGCGATCGCCTCGATCTCGTCGACGAAGCCCATGTCGAGCATGCGATCGGCTTCGTCGAGCACCAGCAGGCCGATGGCCGACAGGTCGACACGGCCGCGCTCGAGGTGGTCGGCGAGCCGGCCCGGGGTGGCGACGACGATGTCGACGCCCTCGCCGAGCGCGCGCAGCTGCGGGCCGAAGGGCGCGCCGCCGATCAGGCAGACGGTGCGAAGTCGTTTCTGCCAGCGGCCATAGCGCACGGCTGCCTGCTCGACCTGCAGCGCGAGCTCGCGGGTCGGGGCGAGCACCAGCACGCGGGGCGCGCCGCGCGGGCCGGTCGAGGCCTGCGAGAGGCGCTCGAGCGCAGGCAGCAGGAAGGCGGCGGTCTTGCCGCTGCCGGTCTGCGCCGACACCAGCAGGTCATGGCCTTCCATCAGCGCGGGGATGGTGGCTTCCTGGACCGGCGTGGGCTGGTCGTGGCCGAGCTGCTGCAGCGTCTTGAGCGCGGCGGCCGACAGGCCGAGCGACAGGAAGCGCGACGGCTCGACGACGGCCGGGGCAGCGTCGGCCGTCACGGCGGTGTCGAGGCCTTCGGAGACCGCGGTTGAGCCGGCGGCGGGAATCGAAGCGTCTAGGGCGAGAACGGGCTCGCCGATCGGATCACGGAACATGGGCGCAAGAATCCTGATACACCCGAAGCGTTCGGGCGGTTGGCGTGCATCGGCGCCAACCGCGACCCTCGCTCGGGGGGCGCGCCCACCGCGGACGGCCCGGTGAAACCGGGCCGCGGATTCGCGGCGATGTCGGAGGCGATGAGGTAAACGGGTCGGCAGTCAGTCCCATGCGGACCGAGGCGACACCGAGCTCGCCAGTTTACCCGATTCCCGGTCGCGCGCATCATGTGGTTCATGCGAATCGAATACGAACCGAAGCTGGACTTCAAGGACGTGCTCCTGCGTCCGAAGCGATCGACCCTCGGCAGCCGGGCCAACGTGGACCTCGTCCGCGAGTACCGGTTCCGCCATGCGCCGCTTCGCAGGCCGTCCGTGCCGATCATCGCGGCCAACATGGACACCGTCGGGACCTTCGAGATGGCGCGTGCCCTCGCCCGCCACAAGATCCATTGTGCGTTGCACAAACACCACGGTCTGGCCGAGCTGGTTGCCCATTTCTCGCCCGAGAACCGCGAGCAGAACGCCTACACCTTCTATTCGCTCGGCATCCTCGAGGCCGACCTCGCCAAGTTCGAGAAGGTCTGGTCGAAGACGGGCGGCGCCGTCGAATGGGTCTGCATCGACGTGGCCAACGGCTACACCGAGGCCTTCGTCGAGTTCGTCAGGCGCTTCCGCGAGCGCTACCCGTCGGTCGTCCTGATGGCGGGGAACGTGGTGACCTCCGACATGACCGAGGCGCTGATCCTCGCCGGGGTCGACATCGTCAAGGTCGGCATCGGCCCGGGCTCGGTCTGCACCACGCGCAAGATGACCGGCGTCGGCTACCCGCAGCTGTCGGCGATCATCGAATGCGCGGACGCGGCCCACGGGCTCGGCGGCCAGATCTGCGGGGACGGCGGCTGCACGGTGCCGGGCGACGTGGTCAAGGCCTTCGGCGGCGGCGCCGATTTCGTGATGCTCGGCGGCATGCTCGCCGCGCACGACGAGTCGGGTGGCGAGATCGAGGAGCGCGACGGCCGTGTCTGGCGCCGCTTCTACGGAATGAGCTCGGCCGAGGCGATGGAGAAGTACGCCGGCGGCGTCGCGCGCTACCGTGCCTCCGAGGGCAAGTCGGTGGTGCTCGAGGCCCGAGGTCCGGTCGAGGACACCGTGCAGGAGATCCTCGGCGGGCTGCGCTCGGCGTGCACCTACGTCGGCGCCCGCAAGCTCAAGGACCTGTCGCGCTGCACGACCTTCGTGCGGGTCGGCCAGCAGATCAACGAGGTCTACGGCCGCTCCTAGGCCTCGGGTCGCGGGTCGCCGTCCAGGCCGCCGGAGGGCCGCGGTGGCTGAAGCCGCGCGCCGGTGTTCAGCGTGCGTCGATCGCGCGCTCGTCCAGCGTCGAGCCGGCCTCGCCCAGCGTCAGGTGCACGCGCCGCCGGTGGAACGCGGCGACCGAGTCGACGTGCGCGATGCTGACGACCGCGCTGTCGGGCAGGCGCTCGAGCAGCAGCGCATAGAGCGCGGTACCGGTCGCCTCGTCGAGCGCGGCGGTCGCCTCGTCGAGGAACAGCCAGCGCGGCGCGTTGAGCAGCGCGCGGGCGAACGCGAGGCGCTGCTGCTCGCCGGGCGAGAGCCTGCGGTCCCAGGCGGCCTCCTCGTCGAGCCGGTCGGCCAGGCTCGGCAGGCGCGCGTCGCGCAGCGCCTGCGCGATCGACGCGTCGTCGAACGCGTCGGCCGCGGCCGGATAGCTGACCGTCGCACGCAGGGTGCCGATCGGCAGATAGGGGCGCTGCGGCAGGAACAGCACGCCCGAAGCCGGCTGATCGACGCGCCCCTCGCCGTACGGCCAGATCCCGGCGAGCGCGCGGAACAGCGTGCTCTTGCCGCTGCCCGACGGGCCGGTCACCAGCAGCCGGTCGCCGGGTGCGACCGCGATGGTGGCGCGGGCGACGATCGGCGCGCCGAGCGGCGTGTCCAGCCGCACGCCGTGCAGCGCCGGCGCGTCGGCGGCGCTCGCGTGCAGCAGCCGGTCCTGCGAGTCGCGCAACTCGGCGAGCGCGTCGTCGAAGGTCAGCAGCCGGTCGGCGGTCGCCTTCCAGGTCGCCAGGCTCGCGTAGGCCGACACGAACCAGGACAGCGCGCCCTGGACCATGCCGAAGGCGTTCGAGATCTGCATCACGTCGCCGAGCTTGAGCGGACCGTTGAAGTAGCGGGGCGCGGCGACCACGAACGGGAAGATCACCGCGAGCTGGCCGTAGAAGCTCTGTGCCCAGATCAGTTGCTTCTGCGCGCGGACCAGCGCCCAGTAGTTCGACACCACCCGCCCGAAGCGACCGATCACCGTCGCGCGCTCGGCCGGTTCGCCGCGGTACAGCGCGACGCTCTCGGCATGTTCGCGCACGCGCACCAGCCCGTAGCGGAAGTCCGCCTCGAAGCGCTGCTGCGCGAAGTTCAGCGGGATCAGCCGCCGGCCGATCAGGTGCGAGATCACGCTGCCGACGAGCGCATAGAGGAGGGCGACCCACACCATGTAGCCGGGAATCGTGTACTCGCTGCCGCCGAGCGTGACGCTCAGCGGCCCGGACACCACCCACAGGATCGCGACGAACGAGCCGAGCGTGACCACCGCGTTGAGCAGGCCCATCGACAGCGACACCGTGTACTCGGTGAACAGCCGGATGTCCTCGGCGATCCGCTGATCCGGATTGTCGGTCGAGCTGCCGCCGAGCTCGAGCCGGTAGTACGCGCGCGCCGACAGCCAGCCGTCGACGTAACGCTCGGTGAGCCAGGTCCGCCAGCGCAGCTCGAAGAGCTGGGTGAGGTAGAACTTGTAGACCGCCACCACGATGAAGGCGAACGCCAGCCCCGTGAAGCGCCACAGCTGCCGCGTGAACTCGGCGTAGTCCTTGCTCTCGAGGGCGTTGTAGAAGTCGCGCTGGAAGTCGTTGATCAGCACGTCGACGTAGACGGTGACCAGGTTCAGCGCGACCACCGCAGCGAGCAGGCCGATCGCCTGCCAGCGGCGCTCGCTGGTGAAGTACGGCTGGACCAGCCCCCAGGCGCGTCGTGCGAAGCGGCCCTGCGGGCGTTGGGCGGGCGCGACGTCGTCGTCGCGGGCGATCGCGGTCATCGTGGAGGGGTCCTGGCGAAGCGGGTCGTGCGCCGGGGGAGGTTAACGCATCGCGAGCATCGCGACGGTGGCATCGCCCCGACGCGTGTTGTCCGCGCCGGGGGCAGCCGATATGCTCGCCCGACTCGAACGAACGTGGATCCGACCGGGTCCCGACAGACAGGAGATCCCATATGAACCGCCGCCATTTTTCCGCCGCAGCGCTGGGCGCGCTCGCGACCGCGATGCTGCCCCCGAGCGCGTCGGCGCAGGGCATCGCGACCCTCAAGATGCTCATCCCCGCGAACCCGGGCGGCGGCTGGGACCAGACCGGTCGCGCGCTCGCCGCGGCGATGCAGTCGGCCAAGTCGGTGCAGAACGTGCAGTTCGACAACAAGGGCGGCGCCGCCGGCACGATCGGTCTCGCGCAGTTCGTCAACGCCGCCAAGGGCGATCCGAACATCCTGATGATGGGCGGCATGGTGATGGTCGGCGGCATCGCGCTGAACAAGTCGCCGGTCGACCTGACGATGGTCACGCCGATCGCGCGACTGACCACCGAGTACGAGGTCATCGTGGTGCCGGCGAACTCGCCGCACAAGACGATCGGCGACCTGGTGAAGGCGTTCAAGGCCGAGCCGGGCAAGGTGGCCTGGGGCGGCGGTTCGGCCGGCGGCACCGACCACATCCTGGTCGGCCTGATCGCCAAGGCCACGGGCGCCGACCCGTCGAAGATCAACTACGTCCCCTTCAAGGGCGGCGGCGAGGCGATCACCTCGATCATCGGCGGGCACGTGGCGGCCGGCGTGTCGGGCCTCGGCGAGTTCGCCGAGCAGATCAAGGCGGGCCGCATGCGCGCGCTCGCGGTCTCGAGCCCGAAGGCGCTCGACGGCATCGCCTCGCTCAAGGAGCAGGGCATCGACGTGGAGCTCGGCAACTGGCGCGGCATCTTCGCGGCGCCGGGCATCACGCCGGCGCAGCGCGACACGCTGATCGCCGCGGTGAAGGCCGGCACCGAATCGCCGATGTGGAAGGAGTCGCTGACCAAGTTCGGCTGGGACGCGGCCTACCTGCCGGGCGACGACTACAAGAAGTTCCTCGACGAGGACATCAAGCGGGTCACCGCGATCATCGATTCGCTCGGCCTGCGCAAGTAAGCCTGTCGAGGTGGCCGGCCCCCGCGGCGTCAAGCGCGCCGAACTCGTCGTGTCGCTGGGCGTGCTCGCGCTCGGCGTCGGTGCCTCGGCGGTCGCGCTGTCGCTGCCCGAGGGGGGCGGCTACTCGCGGATCGGCCCCGACTTCGTGCCGAAGGGGGTGGCCGGCGGCGTCGTGCTGCTCGGCCTGTGGCTGCTGTGGGAGGCGTTCACCGGCGGCTGGCGCGTCGCGGTGTCCGACGATCCCGAAGAGCGCGGCGACCATGCCTTCGTGCCGTCCGCGTTCCTGTGGGTGGTCGCGGGGCTGGTCGCGCAGATGGTGCTGATCCACACCGCGGGCTTCCCGATCGCAGCGATGGCGCTGTTCGTGTGCGTTGCGCGCGGCTTCGGCAGCACGCGCTGGCTGCGTGACGCCGCGGTCGGCCTCGCGATCGGCATCCTGGTGTTCCTGTTCTTCGTGCGCTTCCTCAACGTGAACCTGCCCGCCGGCTGGCTGCTGCCGGTGCTGGGTACGGCGGGACTATGACCGAGACCTTCTCCGCCCTCATGCAGGGCTTCTCGGTCGCGCTGCAGCCGCTCAACCTGCTGTGGGGACTGGTGGGCGTGACGCTGGGCACGGCGGTCGGCGTGTTGCCGGGCGTCGGGCCCGCGCTCACCGTCGCGATGCTGCTGCCGCTG
>Ga0164292_10005111_pt1 | contig 10725 bp, 11 predicted proteins | sample GEODES117metaG_FD_111486 | JGI IMG/M metagenome (GOLD analysis project Ga0164292, IMG submission 111486) | Eutrophic lake water microbial communities from Lake Mendota, Wisconsin, USA - GEODES117 metaG | ecosystem: Environmental > Aquatic > Freshwater > Lake | place: USA: Lake Mendota... | reverse complement strand
TCCAATCGAAGGTTCAATATGCTTTTCTGATAGTACACGTTATAAAGCGTGTTACCCTCTTAAAGTCGCTCATACTCCGATTGATATTCAAATCGGAATGATGGGTGCTCTTGAAATGGACTATGCTCTTGGCTTTATGGTTCGTCCAGGAACTCATAGTTTTTGGATGAAAGGATGTTTGATCTCATTGGATATAGTGTTTTGTAAAGATGGAAAAGTTCATAAAATCTTTCACAACTGTCCTCCTTGTTTATCGGATCTAGAAGGAGAATGTCAGCGATATGTTGAAACTGCTGATTTTGTGGTCGAGCTTCCAGGTATGACTTGTTTATATGATAATATACAGGTTGGTGACATTTTTTATATATAAAGATTTTCTCTATAGATATAAATGTCATTCTATAGTACATCTAATCCGACAAATTTTAATATTGGTCTAGGTAACAGAGTTCGCCAAGCTATACAAGATTACGCAGGACCTTCTATTTCGAACTTTAACATCAATGTGACTGGTGCATTTGGACTTGGTGCTGCCAACTTCGATGCGTTCAATCGTTTACGTGTCTCGAATCCGTTTACTTTGTTTGACTCTAGTTTTTTGTATAGAGACAACGGTTTGTTTGACACGTATACTGGTGCAGCAGGAACAAATGGCACAATATCTTTTAATACAGATCAAAGTAGTATGTTACTAACCACTACCACTTCTAATGGATCAACAGTCTTAAGACGTTCTTTGAAGTCCTTTCCATATCAACCTGGAAAGTCTCTTAACGTACTTTGTTCTTTTGTAATGAATCCTGCCCAGACAAATCTTACCCAACGTGTGGGTTATTATGATGATTCGAATGGTCTGTTTGTAGAACTACAAGACTCTACAATTAACTTTGTATTGAGAACTACTAAAACAGGCGTTGTCACAGAGGATAGAATCTCTCAATCTAATTGGAACATAGACCCGTTAAATGGGTCAGGACCATCGGGTATTACACTTGATATTACGAAAGCTCAAATCTTATTTATAGACTTTGAATGGCTTGGTGTTGGTACGGTGAGAGTTGGATTCGTAATTGACGGAAAGATATATTATGCAAATTATTTTAACCACGCAAACATCATTGATTCTACTTATATGAAGACAGCTACTCTGCCTATTTCTTATGAGATAAAAAACACAGGAGTAACCGCTTCAACATCAACATTAAAACAGATTTGTAGTACTGTGATTTCAGAGGGAGGATATGATCAAATTGATAACTCGTCTTTTTTAACAACAGGATTAACAAATAAAACTATATCTCATACTGATATAACGCCGTTGTTTAGTATAAGAGGTGTTAGTGGGAGAACTAGTGCGATAATTGTTCCAAATGATGTACAAATGTTGGGTACCTCTAATAATGTGTTTCAATATGTGTTGGTTCGAAATGCATCTATTACTCCAGCTTTGACATATGTAAATTATGATATTCAGACAAGTAATGTACAATATGCACTTGGTTCAAACTCTTACATAATGACCGGCGGAACTATGTTACAACAAGGGTTTGTGTCATCTCAAGGAGCAGTCAAACAAACTGTTAACTTAAACGATCCAGATGTCTTCAACTATCAAATAGGATTTAAGATAGACGGGACCAGTGACACAGTTACATTGGGTCTACGGGTACAAGGAAATAGTAACGGAACCGCTTTGGCAACAATGGGGTGGTTTGAGTTAAACTAATGGGTTAAAAATGATTTTAAATCAAAACATATAATTACAATCATAGAATGAGTTTAACTGTAGATAATAACTTTTACGACGATGAGTCCAGATATTTTCACTCTATTTTTATGGAGTGTTTGTATGAGAAATGCGAAACGGCGAGTATATTAGAATTTACCAATCAAATTTATCCATCGATTAAGGAGGAAATACATTGTTTGTCGCGATGTATTCAGTATGCAGTTGTAGGAAATAATGATGTATTGGTAAAATATATTGCTTTGAACAGTGAGTATGCTTTTTACATTGAGATTCTCGATGTATGTATCTCTCGACGAGAAACAATTGACGATCTAACAAAGTGGGTTATGTCTCGGGTACCAGAATGGTATGCAGATGGATTTCTAATAAATAGTATCAATAGACAGCGATATGATATGGTTTACTTGATAATTGCCAAGCGACAGCAGCTGTTGAAGGAGAATCTGATTTCTCCTATAGACGAAAAGTATATTAATTGGGTTGTCTACAAGCTATCTGTTTTTGATAGAAGTGAGTTGATACCTATTGTGTTAAAAGTATGAATTGATTTTAGTTTAAACATTTTATAACTATAATAAAATGTCTGATTGTTCTATATGCGACGCTAAGTTTAGCAAGGTTGCTAATAAGAGTATTAAGTGTCCTTACTGTGCTTTTGATGCTTGTACTCGTTGTTACAAGCAATTTTTGCTTACTAAATCCATACCTCAATGTATGAGTTGTAACAAGTCTTGGAGCACTGAAGTTCTTCAAATGGCTTTCACTAAAAGCTGGGTTTATGGAGATTATGCAAAGCATCTTAAAGATGTGATGTTTGAGAGAGAGCAGTCTCTTCTTCCTCTTGCCGTTGCTGAGATTGAAAGACATCGTTTAGAATACGAAAGAGAAGAGAAGACCAGAAAACTTCATTGGATCTGTAGTCAAATCGACCACGCTCAACGTTCTATTAAGAATAAAGAAGTTATGATCCAAAGATATGAAGACACCATCAAACGTAATAAGATGATTCTCAATGACTTTGAAACTGGAAAAATAATCGAGCGTAACTTCAGTAATAAAGCGTTAATTCTTAGAGACAATATTTATTATAGTAATGAAATTCTTAACTATCAACGATCAAACGACCTTACAAGAAAAGAGCTTCAGAAGTACGAAGAAGAACAGGCAGAACTGATTGAAGACAATATCTCTTTAGCAGATTACAGCTCCAAGAAAATCACCTATCATCGCCCCTGTCCACAAGACGGTTGTAAAGGGTTTATTAACAGTCATTGGAAATGTGGACTGTGCGAAACAGAAGTATGTAAAGACTGTAGAGAGATATTTCCTGTCTTTTCTAATTCAGAACAACGGAAAAAATACAAAGAAGAACACAAGTGCAATGACGACGCGGTCGAGACTGCAAAGCTCCTTGATAAAGACACTAAGCCTTGTCCTAACTGTAAAATACCCATCTTTAAGATAGAAGGCTGTGATCAGATGTACTGTATACAATGTAAGACAGCATTCAGTTGGAACACAGGTAAGATTGAGACAGGACGAATCCATAATCCACATTACTATGAGATGTTGCGTAAGATGAGTCCAAATGGCGAGATTCCCCGCGAGACAGCTGATATGGGCCAACAGTGTAATGAGAACAATGTGAATGTAGACAATATGTACTATGCATTTAGAAAGCCGTTTAAGATTGAATGGAAAGATTTAACAAGCTTACGTAAATATTTAAGGAACTTTAATTCATTATCTTACTATGCCAAACCGATATGTGACTTTTATTCGGAAGTTGCACGTATCAAAACACATTTACAAACAGATTCTTTAGCCAACTTTCGTCCAAAGAACTTGACTGAAGATAATATGGGTCTTAGAATGCAATATGTTCAGAACCAAATTAACAAGAAGGACTGGCAAATACAACTTCTTAAGAAGTGGAAACGAAACGAGTACAATATAGAAATCTATCAGTTGATCGAGGCTGTATTATTGGTTCTTAATCAAATTCTAAGAGAGGTTATAATGAGTGCAGAAGACTGTTATAACAAGAAAGAAGTTGATGTCGAGAAGTTGAATGAATACACAAGAAAAGTGCTAGAACTGCTCATTTACTTTAACGAACATTCTGAAAAGATTATGAATCGCTACGATTACTCAGTGACCCCATACTGGCTGCATTCAATCAGAGATGATGTAGAAAAAAGCATAAGATTTACGATTATTGTAAGCAAGTCAAAAAATTCTTACGGTTATACAGACCTTACTGTAGACGATATCAATAGGGTGATGTTAGGACCGTTAGCAGACTGTAACTTTACATTATTTAACCACAGAGTAACAAAGTCATACGTCAAGTCTCACGAAGACTGCAAAGCTCAACATAGACTTGTGATGAAAGACATTAACCAGTTGTTATATTATATAGATTATAATAAGCAAGCTGACTTGGTTGTTAGATTTTGGATGTTTACTTTTCATAGTGTGTTTTCCGTATCTCTTTTCGACTCCACAAGGAGAGGGATAATTAATAATTAAAGCATCGTCTATATAATGTAAATGCAAAGTATTTACGCCTTGATAGGAGTGATTATAGGTGTCTCATTGTGTTTTATAACAAAAGAATTAATAAGAGTATGTAAGCCTGTATTATTCATAAGCACGTACATAGTGTAAAACATTATACCAAAGTATAGTGTTATTTTAAGCACAAGCGTCTTCACAATACCACTCTGAATCTTGTCCATCGCAGTTACAACATCCATTTGAGGCTTTTTTACCATTCAGACAATTACCACTTTGTTGTATGGGTAATAACTCACTGACTGCTTGTTGGACAGCTTCGTTTGGATGAACTCCTTCGTCAAATAGCGTTAACGCTTTGGTCAATCCATTACCTTTAAAGTCGACGAGTGGAAATTGAGCGCCGTTTGAAGTAAGTCCTGATGAGTTGATCAACGACTCGATTAATGCTTTACCGTCTGCGTGTAGCTCATCAGTATTTATAAATTCTTTTGCTATTTCTTCAGCCGTTTGAGATCTACCAGAAGCTTTGAATTTGATAAGTGCTTTTTCTATTGCATTTGCCTTATGATCAGACGAAAGCCAAGTCTCTTCAATGATTGACCGTATTTGTTCTTTATTTTCTAGAAAATAAGTATAATCTCCTATAAGAGACTCTATTGAATTAATTTTCATTTTGATAGTATTAAGGTTATTTTCAAGCTTAGTTATTATTTCTTGTTTATCAACATCTTCTTGGGTTTTGGACTCTCCTTCTTCAGGAAGAAGACAATCACAACCTAATGAGTCTCTTAATGATTTGATAGAATCTTCTAACCTTGGCACTTCTTCTTTTAATCTATTAAGAATTTCGTTTCGTTTTGAAAGATCACCTTCATCTTGAATTGGATTAAGCTCAGGGTCTTCTGCAGCAAGTTGCTGACCCTTTTCGAGTTCTTGTGTTGCAAGAAGTTTTACGGACAAAGTTTGGAAAGATTCAGATGACTCTTTGAAAATTAGATAAAGAAGATATAGTATAATACCTATAAGAGTAACGTTAACAATATTCATTTTGTTATAAGAAAGAAAAAAAATATACCATTTAAATTAGAAGACATTCATTCTTAATGAGTAGAAGAAAACGCAATCGATCACCCGTATACGACTCTCAAGATAGCGGATGTGAACAGGATGATAACAGCGGATGTGAACAGGATGATAACAGCGGATGTGAACAAGATGATAATAGCAGTGAACAAGAGGATAATAGAAGCGTTCAAGAAGCCATCCAACAAATCAATACCGATGTTGATAACTTCTTCACGCAGATTCTAATGAATGAGTTTTCAAATCAAATCTACAACTATGATCCTCCTACCCCTATATTTCAATCTGATACAAACTACTTTCACAATGAGTATTCACAACTCCGAATTATGCTTATATCTTCTCGCTATAAAGTGGATGAGTACAATCAAGCACTTGATTACTTTAACACCCTTGCTAACAATTACACTCTGAGCTTAGAGGATGAGACGCAAAATATCAATCCAACCATTCAAATTCTAAACATAATATTAGACTTGTATTTTGAGGGGGCTTTAGAAAGTATGCCTAGTCGATTACAAATTATAGACAGAGTAATTTCATATCAATGTAATTGTCTGCGTTCTTATGATATCTCTGAACCACAATTAAGACAAATAGTAAATCATAGTATTTTCTCGTTTGGAATATACCCAACTTGTTATGAAATTATACTTCTTGTCGAGTATCAAACTATTCAACGAAACTTACCTTCAATAGAGCAATTTAACACGTTTATGTCTAACAATATTAACTTCTTTACCGACCCGGAGAACTTTCATAATAATGATAAGATCCATATTCCTACTCTCAACCTAGATTCATATAGTAGAACAAAGGCAACGAGTGATATTAATACCTCTTGTGGGATCTGTCAAGACGATTTTAAAGAGGGAGACACCCTTATCACTCTCGAACCTTGTGGTCATCAGTTTCATTCGTTATCAGAAGAGTGTTTAGATACGGCAAGTGTAATTGACTGGCTAACCAATCATAACTATTGTCCTCTATGTAAATCAAGAGTTACAAAAGATCAGAATAACGAAGCAATATAAAAAATGATATTGCTTGTATGAGAGTTTATATCTAAAAAATAGATGTTAGCTATTCAATCACAATCACAAAATAAAGTTACTCTTGCTCTTGTAGACAAGGTTATAGAAGCAATCGATAGAGATGAAGGAATAAGCGAGTTACAAGTGACGATTTCAGATGCGCTTGTAGATCAAGGAATAGAAGAACAAGTTGGATCAGAGAGTGTTACCATAATGGGAATTCATACATTCTTTCTGGTTGAGATGCCGGTGTCGAAAGAGAGGTTGGCACTAGAGTATACTGCAATCTGTGTACTGGCTGATATCTCAACCAAATATTTAATGAAACATCCTAATATAACTAAAGAAGAAAAAGTATCGACAGAAGAGAGTTTGATAGTAGTAATCTCGTTCGAATCTTTTAAGAAGTATCAGACTATGTGTATGGGGTTGCGTGTGTTTCAAAACATTCACGGCGTAAAACCTATTCGATCCAGTCAGATTAAAGTACATAGTAACCGATTCGGGGTGATTAGCCTTCCATCATCGAATGATAAAGACAGACTAGCATATGCAACACAGTGGACACGAGATGTGTTCAGCTCTTCAAAACTTACATTCAGCACTATAAATGGAACCCGCTATCTTGATACTTCAAAGGTAATATTACCTCCAAATCGGTTCTTTGTTCAAACGTTTGAAGAGGGAGAAGAAAAGTTTGTCTTTGCTTAATAAGCTTTAATTTCTGAATTAAAGCATCTTAATAGATATAAAATGAACGTACAACTCAAGTTTCCAAATGGAGAAGTAAAAACAATCCAAAGCTATTCATTACCCGATTCACAAAACTATCCATTAGATTTAAAAATGCTAAAATACTTTAATCTAAATCGTCCAGGCTTTTTTGTTGAAGTTGGAGCAAATGATGGGGTAACTCAAAGCAATACCTGTATGTTAGAACGATTTTTCGGATGGAGAGGCTTACTCGTTGAACCTTGTATCGAGAACTTTAACAAGTGTAAAAGTTCACGTCATCCAGATAATATATTTGTTTATGGAGCTCTTGTATCTTCTAATTCAATTCAAACTATCAAAGGAGACTTTGAAGCGAATTCTAATCAAGTGGATTATGACTCATTAATGAATAGTATAAACGGAACTAGAAAAGAATCTAAAAATAAAGATATTGAAGTACCCGCCTTCACCTTATCAGATATCGTACATACAAATAATATTTCAAGAATAGACTTTATGAGTCTAGATGTTGAAGGATATGAGTTAGAAGTATTAAAAGGGATTGACCTCGCTGCTGATTGGGCGCCAAAGATATTTCTTATTGAATTATACCCAAATGAGTTCAAAGAAGTTTGTGACTTGTTACTACCATATTATAAACTAGAGTGTAACTTAAGTAGTTACAGTAAACAATCTAATCCACACTGGACTCTTCATAATGATTATTTGTTTATTCGTCACGAATAATTTAATTTTATTACCTTTATATAAAGCTAACAATGAGTAACAATCCTTTTGAACACAACACAAATTATACTTTACTCTTTAAAGTAAGAAGTGACCAGACTTATTGCGATATATGGGAGACTGTTGAGCTATATCAACACAAGACAGACAAGTTTTACATTCTCTTTCGCTATCAGGTCAATAATCAAGCTAATTTTATGCCTAGACGAGTAATGCACAAGTTTGACGATCTCATCATCTCAGAAGTCGAAGACACTGGAAACAGAATGACCTTGTATATTACAACCTCGTGGAAGAGTCTCAACAGCGTATCTCACCGTGTCAATATCTGCTGTGGAAGCAGAAGTTACGTTCTTAACGTAGAAGCAAACTTATACAAATATCTGTTAAAATAAATGATAATTTACACCTTCAAAGTTAATCTATAAAACAATCTTATAATACAATCGTATAATGGAACATACTAACGAATATCTAAAGACATTTTGTACACACAGAATCAAAGCTACAAAACGCGTTTGTAATCAATCTCTTGTCGAAGTATTAATCGACCCTACAAAAGGAGATGTTACAAAATTCTTTATTAATCGTATGCGAGTAGCTAACCTAATAGGCTTTATAGAGTTGAATGAAGACATTGAAACTTTTACAGTGGATGATATTATCAACATATACGAGCACGAGTTCAAGGAACAAGCACCGGGAGCAAGCACTGTTCAAAACTGCTTAAGATGTTCTAACTACAAAATCAGCTCTGATGGAAGAATAAAGAAGCGTAAAGTATAATCTTATTTCTCATATGAGAAATAACTGTTCATTACTTGAACTTTGAGTAACATCGATTATTCAGTATTGTCAACTCTAGAAAAACAAAACCCACGTTTAAACAGCTCGAATCTAAGCACGATCGCATTTATAGGTTTGTCACTGATCTTCTCTATATTGTCACTCCACCACTCTTCATTACCTTTGAATAAGGAGTCCCAATCGACATTATCTAGAAGATCACTAGCGGTAGAAGCAAAGGTATAATAATAAGCAGATCTTTCAATGAAATAATCTTGTTCTATAAACCATTTGAAGATATGAAAATGACCCTGTACTAATGCAGTTAGAAGCGCACGAGAATTAAATCTATAAAAATATCCAGCTCTTTTGAGGAACTTTAGACAGTCTAAACATCCACCAACAGATGCAGCGTTTATAAAGTCGATGTGATCTGCATTTGGATCAATATATGTTGACCACAAATGACTTGGGAGTTTGTCAATGAATTCTAAGAATTTGATATCACCTTTCTTTAAAGCCATTTCAAAGATACGATAGAATCCACCTTCTTCAATGAATCTACCAAATCCTTCTTCATCGTGTTCCAAATAATCGTTGACGATGTCGTAGAAGGTCTCAAAGTTCCCTTCTCTTGCGTCTCTTGTAGCTAAAAAAATAACTTCTTGAATGTTCATTTATGATATTCTAGTATATCTTTAAAGACTATATTTTTTCATTTCGACGAATTTGATTAATACGATTTATTATCTGTGGGTCTGAACTATATTTGTCTAGTATAAAATCCAGATATCCTTGATAATCTGCCTTTCTTAAGAAGCTTGTTAATGTTAAATTAGAACTATTCTTAAAGATATCTAATAACCCATCTGTCCAGTCTAAATAGTCCCTATCACTTAATTGTTTTTTTATAATGTTAAATATTTCTCTGTCTCTTTCAGCTTGTTGGCGGTCTTGGTCAGTTTGTTCAATTAATCTTTGTTGTACCTCTGATTTTACTCTAGAAACTAAACTTTGTTCTTCTGAATTCAAGTTAGTTTCATCTTGTAGTAACTCTGTAAATAGTCTGTCAAAGAAAGTATATGTTATATCAGGATCGCGATACGTTTCAAGATCGAACGACCATTGATATACATCTGAAGACAACCCTTCAAATGCATCTCTAACTTCTTGTATAGTCTCTATAGTCTTTCCAATCTTTTGTTGATATTTATTTATGGCTTGTCTTCCTTTTGAAGCTGCAAATTCACCCATTACTTCACTGATCAATTTATCTGAAGTTAAAATATTTACAATAGTTCGTTCAGCCTCATTTTGATTTCGTTTTTGAGCCTCTTTCTGAGCAGACTCTATTCTTCGTTGATCAAATTGTTCTGCAGTAGGAAGAACAATTTCATTATCAAACTGTCGAATGGTCTGAGCAAGAGCTGGATCATACGTAAACCCAGACACATAAGGACTTACTACAAGCTCGTTAAATAGATCTGTAAATTCTTGTTCTCCAAGTAATTGTCTTAATTCGTCTAAGTTGTTAGCATAACTTGACATATTAGCTGCTAATTCATAGAGGTCATTTCCTTCTATAAATGATAGATTTGTAAGGCGACTTGTAATCATATCATATGCTCTTTGGGAACCAATAGTTTCTACACTGTTGAGTTGGATTTCAGGTTGAACTTGAACGAATTCAGGTTGACGCTGTAAATTATTTATTGATACATTCAACTCATCAATGGACTTGCTAAGTCCTTGAATTGCGTCTTCAGCTTCTTGATTATATTCATTTGCCAAACGTTCTAATTCAATTGCACTCTTTTCGTCTTGAGATAGGTCTTGTAATACCTGTACAGACTCTTTTATTTCATTATCGATTTGTACTGGTCTAATTATCTGTATTGAAGGTTGTTGTACTGGTCGAAAATAGTTCATTGTTTGAACTGGTTGTATAAATGGGATGTTACGGTTAAAATCAGGTTGTTGGTTCCAATATCTATTAAAATCAGGTTGTTGTATAGGTTGGTTCCAATATCTATTAAAATCAGGTTGTTGTATAGGTTGGTTCCAATATCTATTAAAATCAGGTTGAGGTGT
>Ga0164292_10005110_pt1 | contig 10726 bp, 10 predicted proteins | sample GEODES117metaG_FD_111486 | JGI IMG/M metagenome (GOLD analysis project Ga0164292, IMG submission 111486) | Eutrophic lake water microbial communities from Lake Mendota, Wisconsin, USA - GEODES117 metaG | ecosystem: Environmental > Aquatic > Freshwater > Lake | place: USA: Lake Mendota... | reverse complement strand
TGGGTCGATTTTGGCTTAGTACATGATTTGTTTTGAAAACCCTTATATCAGACCGTTTCTGACCCTTTTGGAGAGGTTTACGGACTTGTAATTAGCATGGTCTATATTTGGGAATATCAACCGAATTCCCATGATGAAAACCTATAAGATTTTATTATCCTTTTTTCTGATACTGATTTCCGGTATGGGGTTCTCCCAATCAGTCCCAACGTAAGAATTGTCCGAAATAGTGTTTAACTTTGTTTAAATTAAATATTCCGAAAATGACCAGAAATCAGGCGTTTACATTGTTATTTACTTTAAGCATGTTCTTTTTGTCTTGTGAATCGAATTTAGAAAATGGCTCGAAAGATGATTCGATTTTTGGGGTTTATCAAGCAGATTGGATGGCTTTACGATACTATTTATATCCTGATTCTACGTTTTACAAAGTTTCAGGTAAGACCACCATATCCAATAGCGAATTTGATGGTTACAGCTCAAATACGACCTACAGCCTTGTAAATCCCGATGCATCAGGAACATATACAGTATTGAAAGAAGGTGAAAATAGAATCTTAAAATTAAATTATAAAAAGTATCTTGGGTATGATTGGACTTTGTCGTCTCGCCATAAAATTGAAACTAACCAGTCTTTTTTCTCTATTAACGAAGTCCAAGGCATAGAAACATTTAATAAGGTTGGTGGTTTGAATGAATTGCTCGTAAAATAAACTAACAAGAGAACAACTGCAATTTAGCATCTAAGGTTTTTTTAACTAGTGACCGAGACTAATCTAGTTCAAATTGCACTGAATAATGAGCTTTGCCAAAAGGCAACTTACGTTCGTAAATTCAAATTTGAGGAGGTTAATTGTACGAATTGGGATGATATATATTCTAAATGGATAAAGACCATTCCAAAGGGTCATGGGGTCTATATTTTCAGCACAAAAGATAAAGTCATTTATATTGGATTGTCAGGTAAAGTCAGAAAATGGCCAATTTCACCTGTTTGGGATATAAAAAAGAGACTGAAAGCTTCGCGAGGAATTGACGGTTCAGGTACTGATATTTCAACAGTCAATTTCATTAAGCAAATTGTGACTACTGGCAGAACTGATATCAAGAGGTATAATGAAATTAATGTTGGGGTACTTAAAGAATTTCATATAACCGTGTTATTTACTGAAAGTAAGGTGCCACCGTCATATTTAGAGGCTTTTTTGTTGTACGAATACTTGAAAAAAAATGATGAATTACCCCGATTCAATCTATCATTTTAAAGCTATCAATGCTAGTCCAAAATTATTAATTCTGATGATTGTGTTATTGTAAGTACCCCTTTTTCCAGACAAGTTTAAAGTGTTAAGTTAAGGTTGAATTTGTTGTTTCCATTCGGAGGGTGTCCGGTTCTGCAGGACTTCGTGCGGTCTTCGTTTACTTATTTCTTCATTTAATTCTCTCAGAATATTGCTCACCATCTTGCACGCTTGGTATTTTTATTCCTTGCTAACACCACAAAAACAAACAGAACCTATTGATAATCAATTGATTTAAAATCAACTTGAACAAGAATAACATTCGAATTTTAGCGGCTGGCTATTTCTTTGTCCGAACGGCACGAACGTATTTCCTGTTTTGATAACCATCAGGTGTTAACAATTTTGAACCATAATTATATACTTTATTGTTTTCAAAACTAAAGTTATACGCGTGGTCAGAATCATATTCTTTACTGCTCCAATATGAATATCGGTTCTTAAAATTACCTTTACCTTTCTGATGTAATTTATAATACATTGCTTCAAACTCAGATGGCGTTGGTAACCTCCACCCGTCTCCGATGGCTTCGCACGCGTCTGTTGCCTCATACCAGTTCATACCGTCTCCGTTCGAGTGAATTCTTGGAAAATCTTCATCTGCAACTTCCAATTGGTATAAACTAATCTGACCTTCACCCTCACAAATTGAACATGAAGTGGTTTTTCTTGGCTCTCCTTCTACTAAATCTAGCTCACTTATTTTTCGCGTATTCTTACATTTTGAACATGGTTTCAAATATAAAATATCATTTGAAACACCTTTACATTTATAACATTCTTTAACTACAAAAGCTAATCCGGGACCTCCTGATTTTTTCACACCAGTTCCTGAACAGTTTTGACACTTTTCTTGAATTCTGCATACCAACCCAAGAGAGGTTGATTTATGTGGTTGACCTTGATTCGTATTATCTTTTGGTATCCCATTATACCATTGACCTTCATATTTACTACCATCACTCCAAATTTTTTTTCCTTGCCCATGGTGCTTATCATCTTTCCATTCTCCAACATATTTATCCCCATTACTATAATTATGTGTTCCTTGTCCATGCCTCTTATCATCTTTCCATTCTCCAGTATATTTTCCTCCACTAGGATAAATGTAGGTTCCTGTCCCATTAATACAATTCCCGCTTATACATTGGCTGGAACCAATTATGGGAAGTATTGAGAAAAGAATAAGTAAACCAAATTTAACAGAATTGCGGATAACGAAAAATATTTTCATGTTTGTTAGGGATAATTGAAGTGTATAACTAATTTTCTATATTAATCAAATTTCATTCTAATTTAATCAAGTTCATTTGAATGACCAATTTTACCTTATAATTTTTTTAAAAGCACCATAATAACCCAATAGTGCTGTATTATTCCATTTCCTGGCCCCAGCATAAACCCTACATAGGGATGGGATTGGCTGACCCAGACGAATTCCGTATCCTAGAACCCTCATATAGACAGCCCGAATTGGGGTTGGTCGGACCCTTAGACTGAGCCCACTTTGCCAAATAGGGTCAAAGACCTACTGTGACCCGTTTATTGACCTTATGTGACCTCATCTCTGAATACCTTTCATACGATGGTCTAAACCCTTAAAAAACAACTGGTGAACATCGAAACTAGAAGAAACAAGACCTCTTAGATATTTTCCAAAATCGGAACCGGTGGAAATATTTCAATAGGTGACCACCCATCCAGTTTCATGGAGGTCTAAGGACACCAGTTTGACCTTATTTGTCATTAGGTCGGTTTTGGCTTAGTACATGAATTGTTTTGAAAAACCCATAAGTAACCTCGTTTATGACGCATTTAGTTTGTTGACTTGTAATTTGCTAGAGTTATATTTGGGAGTATCAACCGTATTCCCATGAACAAAACCTATAAGATTTTATTTAATCTCATATTATTATTTAATTTCTTTGGGACATATATTGATTCATTGGGAAACAATAGATATTCAAATCATGATACAGTTTTCGTTATGAGTAATCAAGGTTTTACTGATTATGTAGTAATAGACTGTGATTCTATATCTAATGAGACAATTTTTTGGAAATCTATTGATTGGATTAATAAAACCTACAAGAACCCTAACGAGACTATAAAGTCTCAGGTTATCGGAGAGTATATCATATTAGAAGGAATTGCACCCTCCTTATGTAAAATGAAGGTTTTGGGTAGTTTATTTTTAGAAGATGTGAGATATAGAATAGAAATATCGTTTAAGAATGGTAGGTATAAGTTTGATGTAGTGAGTTTAGAGAGTTACAGTAGGGGTTCTCAGTATACACCACCGGGTTGGTATGATATGAAAATAGATGAAATCAGAAAATACTATTATAAGGAAAACGGACAAATTCAACCCAGATTCAAATCTTATGAAGTAGATATTCCAAAATACTTTAATGAATTGAATCAAAATCTAAAGGGTTATATACTGAATAGTGATAATTCAAAACAAAACGATTGGTAAATTCCAAAAATGAAAAACCTGATATATATTTTACTTTTTTTGATTTCACCCGTATTTTCATATGGTAGTTACATCAATACATCATTATTTGCAGATTCTGTATTCACATTCACAAAAGAGGGTTTTACTGATTATGTAGTTACGGAATGTGATACCCTATCTGCAAGAGGTATTTTTTGGAAAACCGTAGATTGGATAAATAAAACATATAATAATCCAAATGAGGTATTACTTACTCAAGTTGAAGGGGATTATTTAATTTTTCGTGGAATTGCTCCAAATATGGTCTATTTAAATCCCATGGGAAGTAAATTATTTTATTCAGTCCGTTATAGAGTCATCATGTCATTTAAGGATGGTAGATACAAATTTGATATTGATACTTTGGAAATGTGTGATACAAACCCAAATATTAATCCTGTTTGGACTGAGTTAGGAATCTCTAAGGGTTCAATTGATTACTATTACCACACAAAGAATGGCGAGATTCAGAAAATATTTCAAAATTATGAAATTGCAATTCCGGAGTTCTTCAATAACCTAAATCGAAATCTAAAGGATTATATACTGAGTAGTGATAATTTAAAACAAAACGATTGGTAAACTATAAAATATCCATAAGTAAAATCTAATCTTTTTAATTGTCATAACGACCATCCTATTTCCATCACATTCATTTATTAAATACGCTGAAGATGCAATTTGGTGGAGTATAACTACAATAACAGGTGTGGGTTATGGTGATAAATATCCAGTAACAACTGAGGGAAGGATTATCGCAACAATTTTGATGATTTATGGGGTTGGTATATTCGGAACTATATCTGCATATTTTTCAAACAAGTTTTTTAAACTAAATTCGTAATATAAGAAACTCTAAAATTTTTGTTAGATGAATTTGTTTAATAATTTCCAAACTAAATCTAAAGAGGTATTTTTTAAATTATACCAATTACATAGGATTTCTATATCTTCTAATTGGATGGGAATTTCATTTGTTTTTCTTTTATTTATACTAGCTATTTTGATTGGTGAATTCCATTACATGGATAATTTTAATTTAATTTTCAAACCCTTTGTTGATATACTGTATGCATTAGATGATTATTATTTAACTGAGTTTTTTGTGTTTACATTATTTTCATTTTTATTTTTTGGATTTCATTATTTTCCAATATATTTTTTAATTTGTTTAAATTATTATATAGATATACGATATTCTCGATATTATAGTAGTCTTATTTTACAATATAAATTTAACCGAAGGTATCCAAAATCCATTTTTTATGTGCGAAATTTTAGGAGATTAAAAAGAATCTATTTAGAAAGTCATTCAAGTTCTCTTCCCTCAGATAATTTCATATATAAAATTGTTTTTGATTCTATAGGTTGTAATTCAGATAATAAATTTTATCGTAATCTAAGAAATGAATTTCAATTAACTCTTATGGAGAACAATGAAAAACACAGATATGATTTAGATTTAATTTTTGAAGAAATGGGGGAAAATAGATTTTTTTGTTTAGAACAAAGTACGACATCTATTAGTAAACCTAGTTTTACCTCATTTTTTAAAAAGAATCTTTTTTTAGGTAATGAAGAAACAAAATATGTATTCCTTACTGAATACGAATTTTATTATATGTTCAACCCCGCACAAGTTTATCTTACAGAATCTGTGGATTGATTTATTTCCCCACCATCCTAGCCAGCAATTTATTCAACCCATTCAACTCTTAATTGTTCTTTTTCAAAACGGAGAAGAAAACTTGAATCCATTCACCAACCTCTTCCATAAAATCACCCAATCCGTTCTCCTCAATCTCCTGAACCCCTATTGAGGATACAACACTACTGATGGTTTTGATGGATTGAAGGATTCCCTCCAATATCTTCTTCGTTTTTTGATTCACCTTAGTTAGGGATTCCTCAAACCATTCTTTGTATTTGAGGTTTTCCCCATCGTATCCCATCCGTTTCAGAGTTGCCAAATACATCCTCGTCTGAATCGATTTCCTATTTTGAATTCTCAATTGTTCCAAAACAGGACTAATATCCCCTCCAATCACTGGTTCTAGGACCCTCTGGTGTCTTTGGTCGAAATACTTGTTTAGGTCTAAGTGTTGACCCATTTGAATTGACCGTGGGTCTCATATACGTGGAAATAAGAAACTCCCAGAACCAGAAAAGGGTATAGAACCGGTGGTAATATTTCCCAAGGTGACCATCCATCCCCACGCTATTAGTCTCAGGATACCAGTTCGACCCTCTTTGTTATAGGGGTAGGTTTTGGGTAATTCCATGAAATGTTTTGAAAAATTCTCAATTTACTCCATGTATAATTCATATTTAGTAGTTTTCGGAACTGTAATACAAGGTGGGTTATATTTAAAAAACAACAACCGATTTTCCATGAAAAAATTTGTATTGGAGCAATCAGGACTACCGTGGAATTTTTTTTCCGAAATAGGATTAGACTATGAACCAATCGTTATCAGGTTAATTCAATCAAAATTTAATAATCTTACCCAAAATGAATGCGAGGACCTATTTGAAAAAAACTGCGATTCGATTGATGAAGAATTGTGCAACGAAGATTTGGTTTTTATCATTGACTCTTATTGGGTTGGCGAGGAAGAAAGGGATGAATCTTCTGGAACATGGGGGTATTCCCATTATTTGGTTGAGGATGTTCAGAAAGCCAAAGAGGATTTGGAAAAGGAGATTATTCTAATCTTAGACAAATTTGTTTCAAAGCTTAAATTCTAATCTTTTAACTGTTCTACAGTAAATTACCAGTATTAGGTTCGACAATTTTCCAATTTTGGAATATCTTCTGAAGTTTAAGGATGATTAGGAACTGAAACCCACACTCGGTTTTGTGGTCTCTTTATCAAGGTGGGATGATTCAATTTGAATTGGACGGGGTCCGACCGCTGACAAGTCGGGTCAATGACCCCTCAAATTACTGGTTCTACGACCCTCTGGTGTATTTGATTAGGAATACCGATATTGGTCTTGGGTTGACCCATTTGAATAGACTGGTGGTCACAATTGTGGGGAATTAGGAACCTCTGGGGCCAGAACGGGGTACGAAACTGGTTGAAATATTTCAACCGGTCCCAGAATTCACCCCCTCAAATCAAGAATATTGGGGAAATCCAAAAAAATCGGGGTATTTTTGAAAGGAACACCATACTTCATATGGACTCACCAAAAATTGTTTAGATATTAGACCATGGTAAAAGACCTTGAAAAGACACTTTGGGCTGCGGCCGATAAGTTACGCAACAATATGGATGCGGCCGAGTACAAACACATCGCACTGGGTTTGATTTTCCTCAAGTACATTTCCGATAGTTTTAAGGAACTGCACGCACGGTTAAGTGCCGATAAACTTTCCAACTCTGAGGATAAGGATGAGTATCTGGCGGAGAATGTCTTCTTTGTTCCACCGACCGCCCGTTGGGAGTATCTCCAACACGAACGAGCCAAACTTCCGAGTATTGGTAAAGACGTCGACGATGCAATGGATGCCATCGAACGGGACAATCCCAACCTCAAAGGTGTTCTTCCCAAAGACTATGCCCGTCCGGCCCTCGATAAACAACGACTCGGTGAACTCATCGACCTGATTGGGAATATTGGATTCAACGAACCGGGTCAGAATAGCAAGGACCTCTTGGGTCGGGTTTATGAATATTTCTTGGGGATGTTTGCTGATGCGGAAGGGAAAAGGGGTGGTCAATTCTACACCCCCGAAAGTATTGTGAAACTATTGGTGGAGATGTTGGAACCCTATTCGGGTCGAATTTATGATGGTTGTTGTGGGTCCGGAGGTATGTTCGTTCAGAGTGAGAAGTTTTTGGGAGCACATGGGGGAAGGATTGGGGACATTTCTGTGTACGGTCAGGAAAGCAACCCCACCACCTACAAACTGGCCAAGATGAACCTCGCCATTCGGGGTATTGATGCCAAGATTGAGTTGGGAGACACCTTTCACAACGACCGACACAAAGACCTTCAGGTCGACTACGCCATCATGAACCCTCCGTTCAACATTTCGGACTACGGAGCTGCGTCATTGCAAGATTCCCATTTATGGAAATACGGAGTACCACCAGCAAGTAACGCCAACTATGCGTGGCTTCAACTGGTGTTGAACAAACTGAGTCCCGGTGGTGTGGCGGGTATCGTTCTGGCCAATGGTTCGATGACCTCCAATTCGGGAGGAGAGAACGAGATTCGCAAACAGATGATTTTGGATGCAGTGGTTGATTGCATGGTGGCTCTACCCACCCAATTGTTTTTCAATACCCAAATACCCGCTTGTTTGTGGTTTTTGGCACGAAACCGAACCAACGGTAAATTCCGCAAACGGAAAGACGAAATCCTGTTTATTGATGCCCGAAAAATCGGGTCATTGGTATCAAGAAAGAATAAAGCGTTCTCCGATGAGGACATATCCAAGATATCGGAAGTGTACCATCAGTGGAGAAGAAAGGATGGGAACTATGAGGACATCCAAGGGTTCTGTAAGTCTGCCACATTAAAGGAGGTGGAGTCCAACAATTTTGTCCTTACACCCGGTCGATACGTGGGAACCGAAGATGTGGAGGACGATGGGGTTTCCTTCGACGAGAAAGTGGCGGTGATATCCGAGAACCTGAAATCTCACTTCGAGCAATCCATCCAACTGCACGAAAGGATAAGAGAGAATCTTAAAAAAGTGGGGATTGAGTTATGATTGAGTGGAAGGAATATAGGTTGTGAGACTAGCGCGAAATCAATATAGGTCAATCATCCAAATATGATTATTTCAATGATAATATACTTAAATTCCTTTTGTCAGGGTAACAGGGCACTTAGCAGAGTATTCCCCATATTCTAAATTCTATGCTAAAGGTTAAGCATTTTTAGTAGTCAAAAACAATCCAATTGACCGTAGAATGAAAAATTATACTGAAAAACAATACAACCCCAAGAGCTTTGATGTTGGTGTTAATAATGAGTACATAAGAATTTTAGACTCAAATAATCAGCTTATAGATAAATTCTGTCAAGAGCATAAGTACATATACAGGTATTTCCCATTTGAAAGATTTTTGGAAGTTCTACATAACAAACAGCTTGCATTCATATCGCCAATAAAATGGAATGACCCATTTGATAATTTTCTGTTTAAACATAAAATTAAGAATCCAGGCATTTCCTTTCTTAATAGATTATTTGTCGGCTGTTTTACTCTTAATCCACATAGTCAAGCATATTGGAAGGCATATGCGCCCGAAGGGTACTCGGTGCGTTTGCAATTTGAAACAAAAAAGTTGTTGGGTCTTATTTTAAAGTTAAAAGACCGAGCTTGGTATGGGGAATTAAATTACAAAAGTGAATCTGAAATTATTGAAATCTTTCAAAAAACACATGGCCTAAAAGATTCACTTGAAGAAAAAGAAGTTAATGACATTTTTTTAAAAGTTTTTACATTGAAACGAAAACCTTTTGAATATGAAAAAGAAGTTCGAATAATAATAGAGTCAGGGAAAATTAAGGAAGGAATTAGGAGAGTGAATATTGATTTAAATGATTTAATAACTAGTATTTATCTCGACCCAAGAATTAAACCAAATGAAGCAATAGCTTTCAAGGCATACTTGCGTTATTTTGGAATTAAAGTCTATCAGTCAAAACTATTTCAAGAAAGAAAAATCAAAATACAATGATACAATGGCGTGAATATAAGTTTTCTGATTTCGTGGAAATCAACCCTAAAGTATCTCTTAAAAAAGGTCTGGAATATTCGTTCGTAGAAATGAAAGACCTCTCGGAGGGTAATAAATTTATAATGCCTTCACAAAAAAGAAATTTAACGGGAGGTTCAAGATTTGAGAATGGTGATACTTTATTCGCAAGAATAACCCCATGCTTGGAGAACGGTAAAATATGTCAAGTGAATAAACTAGAAAATGGAATCGGTTTTGGCTCGACAGAATTTCTCGTTTTTAGAGGTAAAGAAGATATTTCTGATTCGAATTTCGTCTATTATCTTTCTTTGTCAAACGAAGTTCGAAGCTTTGCTGAACAAAATATGGTTGGTACGTCAGGGAGACAAAGAGTAAGCTGGCAGGTCTTTGATAACTTGTTTTTAACCCTTCCCCCTCTCCCCACCCAAACCGCCATTGCAGAAATACTCTCCTCCCTTGACGACAAAATCGAACTCAACAACAAAATCAATCAGGATTTAGAGAACCTTGCCCAAACTCTATTCAAACAATGGTTCATTGATTTTGAATTCCCGAATGAAAACGGAGAACCCTATAAATCATCAGACGGTGAAATGGTGGAGAGTGAATTGGGTGAGATTCCTAAGGGGTGGGAGGTTGGAACTATTTATAAAATTTCCGATGTCATCTATGGCGCACCATTCAAGTCATCACTTTTTAATCAAGAGAACAGAGGATTTCCACTGATTAGGATTCGAGATTTGAAGACCTTCAAACCTCAATATTGGACTGAGGAGATTCATCCAAAACGAACAAAGATTTATGCTGGTGATTTGATAGTCGGTATGGATGCAGAATTTAGACCGCAAATTTGGCTAGGACAGGAAGCATGGCTTAACCAACGCCTTTGTCACTTTAAACCAAAAGCAGGATTTTCAAAGTTGTTTGTTCGTGAAATTATTCGACCTCAATTGGCATTCTTTGAAAATTCCTCTGTTGGTACTACAGTAATCCATTTGGGTAAGGCTGATATTGATACTTTTAAAAGTATAATACCCACAGAGCGGACCCTGTTAACATTCGAAGAACTCTCCACCTCGATATTCAATGACATTATAAATAACAGTATAGAAAATCAACAATTAACCACCCTCCGTGACACCCTTCTCCCCAAACTCATTTCGGGTGAATTAGGTGTTTCGATGCAAACACTAAGACCGATT
>Ga0164292_10005109_pt1 | contig 10727 bp, 7 predicted proteins | sample GEODES117metaG_FD_111486 | JGI IMG/M metagenome (GOLD analysis project Ga0164292, IMG submission 111486) | Eutrophic lake water microbial communities from Lake Mendota, Wisconsin, USA - GEODES117 metaG | ecosystem: Environmental > Aquatic > Freshwater > Lake | place: USA: Lake Mendota, Wisconsin... | reverse complement strand
ACGATGTCCCCACCCGCGTGGGGATGGCCCGCGGACCGTGAATTGCTCGGAGAGTTGCCCTGTGATGTCCCCACCCGCGTGGGGATGGCCCGCTATAGGATTTTCGCTCGGAGCCGGCCTCGAAGATGTCCCCACCCGCGTGGGGATGGCCCGTCTCATCTAATGACTCGCAATCGTCGCGTAGAGATGTCCCCACCCGCGTGGGGATGGCCCGGAGCCGTGATGACCATGGCGATCTGCGTCATGGATGTCCCCACCCGCGTGGGGATGGCCCTGAATTGTTAATGTCGGAAGGTCGGCGAAGCTCTGATGTCCCCACCCGCGTGGGGATGGCCCGCTCGATCTGGGTAGCTTCGCGATCTCCGAGGAGATGTCCCCACCCGCGTGGGGATGGCCCGTTATCACGTTTCACATCAAACCCGCCCTTGCAGATGTCCGCACCCGCGTGGGGGGATGGCTCGGGTCGTCCCGCATGGCACATTTTTCAGCCGCTCAGCGGCGTCAAAAATTCCCCGCCTCAGTATCAAAATTTGGGCCATGCAGAACGATGCCCCTCCAAACTTCAGAAATTGTCAACCGGCCCGTTTCTGTAACAGGCTCTTGCGTTTCATCAATGCTGTTGTAGTATGGATCTGTGAATCGGCTTTTACGAGCGGCATTGGCATGCATAGTTCTTCTCACCGTTTCGGTGATGGGCATGGCATTGCCGAACGAGATGCTTTCGAGCCCCGTCTCGAAGGTAGAGTCCTGCTGCTGCCACGGACTTCACGCCCCATCAGCGCCAAGCACCGCTTTCGCTTCTTGCTGTGCGTGTAATGTCTGTCCCGGTCTACAGCATATGATTGCTGTCGTGCTGGTGCAAGTTCTCAAACTATCGCCGCCTATTGCAGCTCATCGCTGGTCAAACTACGATGAATCGGCTCCAGGCTTTTGCCCCGAGCCGGCCACACCGCCACCGCGCTCGGGGGCCTGACTTTGCGCCGGGGCTTGATTTTCGAACAAGCCGTCACTTCTTGAAAATTCCATTCAGAAAGGAAAATTATGAAATCATTAATTATCGCCATCGCTCTGGCCTGCGCTGCAGTGGTTGGTTCTGTTCAAGCCGCTGGGACATCATGCCCGACATGCTGCAAGGACAAGGACTGCGCCACCTGCTGCAAAGGCAAGTGCTCCGAGTGCAAACAGTGCAATAAGTAACTTGCTCAAAATGGCATAGATTGCCAACGCGGCTCTCCGAAAGGGGAGCCGCGTTTATTTTTTCCCGGGGTAAAAAAGCGATGCCCAAGCCGACCATTCGACAAAGAGGCGGGCGTTGCGGTATTATCTCAGCATGTCATTCGTCCACCTACATTGCCACTCCGAGTTTTCCCTTCTGGACGGAGCTGTGAGGTTGGACGAGTTGGTGAAAAAAGCGGCGGGATTCGGGATGCCAGCCGTGGCCGTGACAGACCACGGCAACCTGCATGCGGCAGTGCCATTTTATCAGCAAGCCGAGAAGAAAGGGATCAAGCCAATCATTGGTTGCGAGATGTACGTCGCGCCGGGCTCGATGACGGATAAGAACGGTTCCTCCGCGAAAGATGCAGCGTTTCATCTGACGCTGCTGGCGACGAACGACGAGGGCTACCGGAATCTCGTGAAGCTCTCGACCGCAGGGTATCTCGAGGGTTTTTACTACAAGCCCCGCGTGGACAAGGAGCGCCTGGCCGCTCATTCGAAAGGCATCATCGCCCTCAGCGGATGCCTGAAAGGCGAGGTTGCGACGCTGTTGCAATCTGGACGCTTCGAAGAAGCACAAGCAACGGCGGCAGCCTATCGAGAGATTTTCGGCGCGGAGAACTACTTCATCGAACTCCACGATTTCGGCCTCGATGCGCAGCGTCGGATCAATCCCGACTTGGTGAAAATCGCGCGCAACCTCGATCTCGGCCTAGTTGCCGCGAACGATGTCCACTTTCTGGAGAAGTCGCACCATGAAGCCCATGATGTGCTTATCTGCATCGGCACGGCGTCGAATGTGGTCGATGAAAGGCGCATGCGCTACAGCTCCGAGCTGTATTTCAAATCCCCTGAGGAGATGCGCGCCATCTTCGCCGAGCTTCCCGAGGCGTGCGACAACACGCTGCGCATCGCCGAGCGATGTGATTTCAAGATGGAATTCGGCAAGCCAAAATACCCGAATTTCGACTCGCCCGACACGCGCAGCCGTGAGCAATACCTGCGCGACCTCTGCCACGAGGGCCTGCGCAAACGCTTCGGCGGGCGCGTTGACACAGACCCCGAGCTGAACAAGCGCCTCGACTACGAACTCTCGGTGATCGAGAAAACCGGGTTCATCAGCTACTTTTTAATCGTATGGGATTTCATCCGCCATGCGAAAGACAGTGGCATTCCAGTGGGCCCCGGGCGCGGCTCGGCGGCCGGATCCCTCATAGCCTATGTACTGGGAATCACGGATATCGACCCGCTTCGTTATGGTCTCATTTTTGAAAGGTTCTTGAACCCCGAGCGTGTGAGCCCGCCGGATATCGATGTGGACTTCTGCATGGAACGCCGAGGCGAAGTCATCGAGTATGTGCGTCAGAAATACGGCGAGCGCGCGGTGTCTCAGATTATCACCTTTGGCACGCTGGGCGCTAAGAGCGTGATCCGCGATGTCGCCCGCGTGCTGGGCTGGAGCTACTCGGATGGCGACCGCGTGGCAAAGATGATTCCGAACGAGCTGAACATCGATCTCGAGAAGGCACGCGAGAAGAACCCCGAGCTGCAGACTGCCATCGAGAACGAGGCCCCCGTGCGCCAACTTTGGGATTACGCCACCGTACTTGAGGGCTTGAGCCGGAATACCGGCATCCACGCCGCCGGTGTCGTCATCGGCGACCGTCCGCTAGATGAGTTTATCCCGCTCTGCCGGGGCAAGGAAAACGAGGTCGTCACGCAATACGCCATGGGTCCGCTCACCGACCTCGGCATGCTGAAGATGGACTTCCTCGGCCTGCGCACGCTCACGATCATGCAGGAGGCGGTACGACTCATACACGCGAAGGTTCCGGATTTTAACATCGACCTCATACCCAGCGACGACCGTCCGGCGTTTGACATCTACAACCGGGGCGAAACTCTTGGCGTCTTCCAGATGGAAAGCGGCGGCATTACGAATTGCTGTAAGCGATTTGATGTCGGCTGCATCGAGGACATCATAGCCATCGGTGCGCTTTACCGTCCGGGCCCGATGCAGTTCATTGACGACTACATCGAGCGCAAGAAGGGCATCAAAAAGGTCGAATACCTGCATCCGCTCCTGGAAAAGGTCTGCTCTGAAACGCACGGAATCATCGTCTACCAAGAGCAGGTACAGATGGCTGCCAGCGTTCTTGCGGGCTACTCGCTCGGCGAGGCGGATCTACTCCGTCGCGCCATGGGCAAGAAGGATGCCGAGAAGATGGAGAAGGAGCGCAAACGCTTCGTCGAAGGCTGCGGCACACACAACAACATTCCTCCCAAGGTCGCCGATGCCGTATTCGGCTTCATCGAGAAATTCGCGCAATACGGCTTCAACAAATCACACAGTGCTGCCTACGGCTGGATTTCCTATCAGACCGCCTACCTGAAGGCCCACTTTCCCCGCGAGTTCATGTCCGCCATGCTAACCTTCGATGCCAACGACACCGATCGCCTCGCCGTGGTTATCGCCGAGTGCCGCCGCATGGAGATTCCTGTGCTGCCACCGGACATCAACGCCAGCGCGCTGAAATTTGCCCCTGAGACCGACGGCCCAGGCATTCGCTTCGGATTGGCATCGATCAAAAATGTCGGTGCGGGCGCGATGGAATCCGCCATTGCCGAGAGGGAAAAATGCGGCCCCTTCCGCAGATTGGAGGATTTCTGCTCGCGTCTCGATTCGCGCACGGTTAACCGCAAGATTCTCGAGAGCCTTGTGAAATGCGGCGCGTTCGACTGCCTCGACAAAAACCGCGCCGCACTCTTCGCCGATATTGAGTCCTCCATGACCGCCGCCGCTTCACTCCAGCGCGACCGCGCCAGCGGACAGTTCTCGCTGTTTGGAGACACGCCGCTCACACCGCCAAAAAAATCCTCAAAAGCCGCAAAGATCCACCCCTGGAGCCAGCTGGAAATGCTCAAACATGAGAAGGAACTCCTCGGCTACTATGTGAGCGGACACCCCCTCGACAGCTATGCGGGGAATTTCGACTCCGGAAAATACAACACCATCGCCCAAGTCCGCGAAGCCACCGAACCCGGCACATTCAAGCTCGCGGGCCTGATCATGTCCGTCGAAAAACGATTGTCCAAAAAGGACGGCAAGCCTTTCGGCATCCTGATCCTTGAAGATTTCACAGGCTCGCTGGAGATCACCGCTTGGGATGAATCCTTCTCAAAAAATGCCGCCCTCTTCGTCCCCGGCACGGCGGTATCGATCAACACACGTATCACCCGCCGCGACGAAGCGATCCGCGCCACTGCGGGAGCTGCAACCGCACTGATCGAAAAAACCTCCGTGCGCCCGGTGCGCCTGCGACTCGCCCGTGAACGCCTCGATGATGCCGCCCTGCAAAAAATTCTCGCCGCTGTGAAAGCCAATTCCGGCCCACGCCCACTCATAATGGAATTCGTTCTTCCCAACGGCCACTCACTCGAAATGCCTGCCGGCGAAGAATTCGGCATCGGCGACGAACGTGCGCTGGCATCCGCCGTTAGCAGCTTGGTGGTTTCTTGAACCAGAGCCGACCTTTCCTTTCCCAACCAAGACGGACTGCACATCCCATTGCGCAGCAAAAATATGCGACTTTCGCCCACGCATCTATGAAACTCCGAACCAAAATTTTGAAGGTCCTCCAAGTTTTTGGCCCTTGAAGGAGAGGGCGCATCGTGTGACTTGGTTGAATCTACTTGGGACTACCCACTGACAGAAGAACTGGAGTTGTTGGCTCATATTCTTGGCAGTTTTCTTAGAGTAATCCGATTGCTTTTTCAGCGCTGACAAAAAAATTATTGTCAAGCCCCTCGAGAATAAGTTCAAAAGACTTGGATAGTTTATGGGCTTTGCAAGGGAAAAAAGGGAGATTGCTTTTATCAACTTCGCAGTAATCTCGGGGAGGTATTCGTTTTTGTGAATACGGAACACGCTCTCATCGTGGATTCCGATTGCGCTGGAATAGAATTCCTCCGGCATTTACTGAGCGATCTCTCGCCTGCCATAACGATTCTTGCGGGATGCCTCAGTTTCAAGGAGGCCAAATCGATGTGTCTGAAATTCCAGCCACAAATCTTGTTTCTAAATCCCCGCGCAGCTAATGGATTTGATTTGCTCAAGTTTTTGCCAAACGCCGCGAGCCTGATTTGTGTGACGGAGGATGATCGTTTCGCTCTGCGCGCCTTTGATGCGGGAGCTTTAGATTACTTGCTCAAGCCGCTCCTTCCCGAACGCCTTTCACTTGCTCTCTCACGCCATGCTGCTCGAAATGCTAGATTACGGGTTGATACAGATTCTCGCGTGTCACTAAAAAGCACAACTGGATACCAATTTTTTTCACCCTCAAGAATTTCTCACATACTGGCTCAAGACCACCAAACCCATGTCTTCCTCGCAGAGGGCACGAAAATCACTTGTCATCGCTCCATGCAGGAATGGACCTGCGAGCTTGCTGGCCACGGCTTCCATCGCCTCGATCGCACTTTGATCGTGAATCCCTCCCAGATTTGCCGCATGGTTAGCCATTCCCGCAATGAAGCAACGCTCTCGTTCAACAGTGGATCGGCCTGCCTAAAAATCGGCCGCATTGCCATACAGCGCCTTCGCGAATTGTCGCTTTTTTCACACACTGCTTGAAAAATGACCTGGAATGTCTGATTCGCGTTCTTTTTTGCCTGATTCGAGAATAAAATGCGGGTTCTGGAATGTTGGCATGCCGCTAGCTTAAAAGCCCCAGACGACGCCCGTCAACGCGCCGTTCAATTCAACACAAACAAAAACCATGCTAAAAAAACACATCATCATCAAAGTAGCTGCTGTAACCCTTGGGCTTATAGCGGCATCAACACCCGTTCACGCAGGAACAGCTGCTCCAGCCAAAGAAGTTGTGGCCGTTGTCGAAGAAGAGGAAACGCCAGCCTTCTCCGGTTGGCTGTCTTTTGACTTGAACAGCCACTTCATTTCCTACGGTTTGGATGTCTGGGGCGGCGGCACATCATGGGGACGTGGTGTTTTTAATCCATCGTTTGAACTCGCGTGGGCGACCCCGATTGAGGGTTTATCGGCAGTGGTTGGAACTTGGTGGGATGTCAACAACAACCTTCCGAGTCCTATCGGAGGATACCTGCAAGAAGTGGACATTTGGACGGGTCTATCATACAGCTACAAAGATTTGTCATTAACGGTGTTATATCAAGCCTGGATGTATGCTGAGCAAACAGAACAGGTCTTGGATATCACTCTGAAATATGCAAATAATACATTCTTGAATCCAGCTATCACGATACACAATCGTTTGGATGCGAGTTTGGAGGGTGTAGGTGGCGATGGACCGGGATCTGCGGGCACATTCTTCGTTCCAAACCTGAGCTACACTTTCAAGATTTACGAAGTAAGCATCACTCCGACTGCCGCCATGGGCTTTGCTACCGACGACTTCCACGGGGGTTCAGGCGGATACGGCTACACTGCCATTGGAATCGGTGGCAGCGTGCCTATCCCATACCTTCCTGGAAGCTGGGAGCTTCACGGGGGCGTTACCTATTACAACACCAGCAATGCAGTGATCCCAACCAACCCTGCGGATAACTTTGTAACTGGAAACCTCGGCGTCAAATTGATGTTCTAAGATCAGAAACCTTTGAGTCCTCCGCTTGGCATCGAAAGCAAAGCGGAGGATCAAACTCTCTAATAATTACTTATATGTCGAAAAAATCACTCTGCACTCTCCTTATTTCCGCACTGGCCGCGACACTTGCTCCGACACTGACTGCGGCGGATAAAGATACCGTGAAGGTCGGTGTGCTTCACTCTCTCAGCGGAACGATGGCGATCAGCGAGACTTCGCTACGCGATGTGCTCATGTTCGCCTTCGATGAAATCAATGCCAAAGGCGGCGTGCTTGGAAAAAAGATTGAACCAGTCGTTGTCGATGGGGCTTCCAACTGGCCACTCTTTGCGGAAAAAGCCAAGCAACTCCTCGAAGTGGACAAAGTCGCAGTGACATTCGGTTGCTGGACCTCGGTGAGCCGCAAATCGGTTCTTCCAGTCTTCGAGAAAGAGAATGGCCTCCTCTTTTACCCCGTTCAATACGAAGGGGAAGAAGAGTCGCAGAATGTGATTTACACAGCGGAAGCCGTTAACCAACAGGCTATTCCTGCGGTAGATTACCTCCTGGCAGATGGAAAGAAAAAATTCTACCTCATCGGCACGGACTATGTTTATCCGCAAACCACAAACCTTGTTCTTCTAGAGTATCTTCTCTCTAAGGGCGTCCCAATCGAAAATATCGGTGGTGGACTTCGCAAGGACGCGGAGGGCAAAGTGATCTCTGCTGGAAAATACACACCATTCGGCCACACCGACTACCAACAGATCGTTGCTGAAATCAAGCAATTTGCCGCCTCCGGCGACGCCTGCGTGATCAACACGATCAATGGTGATTCGAATGTGCCATTCTTCAAGGAGTTTGCTGCTTCCGGACTCACTGCAGCAGATTGCCCGGTTGCATCATTGAGCCTCTCTGAGGACGAATTCCGCAGCCTTCCTACTAAGGACCTCGTCGGCCACCTCGGTTGCTGGGCCTATTTCATGTCCATCGACAGCAAGCAAAACGACAAATTCAAAAAAGACTTCTTTGCATGGCTCAAAACATCGACTGTCCCTGGCATCGAAAAAGCCAACCGCGTCACATGCAGTCCGATGGTTCTTTCCTACGATGGAGTGTACCTCTGGAAGGCTGCTGTGGAAAAAGCCGGCAGCTTCGATGTTGATAAAGTCCGTGAAGTACTTCAATCCGGGACAATTACATTCGATGGTCCAAATGGTCTTAACACTGTAGAAAAGAATAACCACACAAAGAAAAACGTCTACATTGGGGAAACGAAAGCCGACGGACAATTCAAAATTGTCAAAGAATTCAGCCAAGTCTATCCACAACCTTGGCTTAAAGGCACGTTTGGCAGCAAGTAAATCGCAGTAGCAACAAGGGAAGGGGTCGGGTTGTTGTTTGCCCGGCCCCTTCTTGTATCTGCACAAAGTCTCCAAAATTTATAAAAATACGAGATGTCGATGAGAGCCTTCCTATTCACTACAGTGGTTTACGTCTTATTGTTTTCGACACGTATCTTAGCTGCAGATGATTCCGAAAAAATTGCCAGACAATTACTTGCGACGGCAATTCTTGCGCCAGAGAACGATCAAGCCGCACTTGTCGAAAAACTCGCAGCAACTCCCCATCCAGCTCTTGCCCCCGTACTCGAAGGCTGGCAGCGGGAACAAGTTTTTATTTTTAGCGATGAAGATGGTCAGCGGATTCCGTTTTTGAAGGTTGAGGAAAATTCCACCGTTCGACTTCTTCGAGTGGATAATGGACAACCGCTTGTAAACAAAGCCGGCTCTCTCATCGCCTTCGAACCCTCCTTAAAAGCTGTTGATACTTTCAGCAAACTACGCCGTGCAATCAAATCCACAACAGATCTTCTGGCACTCGGCGATGCTTCACCGGCCATTCGTCAAAACGCGATCCTTAAGCTGGGCCTGAAGCAGGCCCCTGCCACATTGCCAGTTCTGGAAGCCCGGTTGGAAAATGAAACAGACCAGAGTGTGAAGGAAACTATTTTGGATTCCATCGCTTTAGTGAATCTCAATTCCGAAAATACCACACTTAAGATAGCCGCGCTTCAACGCCTTGGCCAATCCGCCTCAGTACCGGCCAAAGACGCGATTACGCGAATTGCCGCAGATTCTACACAAACACCAAAAACCCTCCAGGCAGCCAAAGCAGCCTTGGAAAGCATCGATAACCACATTTTCTGGGTTGATTTTTTTGGGACCATATTCCGTGGCGTCAGTTTGGGGTCCGTTTTACTGGTCGTTGCCCTCGGACTCGCCATCACATTTGGCCTCATGGGCGTCATCAATATGGCCCATGGAGAAATCATGATCGTAGGCGGATATGCGACTTTTATGGTGCAGTGCGTGTTCGGCACAGGATTGGCCTTTGCGCCGTTTGGGATTTCCATGAATATCCCAGGCTTCGGTTTCGACCCAGCTTCCGCCATTTACCAAAGCTACTTTATTGCCGCTTTGCCCATTGCCTTTCTTAGCGCTGCGGCAGCGGGGTTCCTTTTGGAGAAAAGCGTGATTCAATTTCTTTACCGACGCCCGTTGGAATCCCTCTTGGCGACTTGGGGCGCTTCTCTTGTGATGCAACAGCTTTTCCGCCTTATATTTGGACCTGCGAATGTTCCGGTCACCTCCCCTGCTTGGATTACCGGAAGTTTCAGTGTTGAAGGTATTCTGATGAATTACAACCGAGTATTCGTGATTGTCTTTGCCGGCTTGATCGTAGTGGGCACGTCCCTGCTTCTTTCAAAAACCCCGCTCGGCCTGCTCATTAGGGCCGTGATGCAGGATCGCACGATGGCTGCCTGCATGGGTGTTCCAACGACAAAGGTCAATACACTCACATTTGCCTTTGGCAGCGGGCTGGCGGGTCTGGCAGGCGCATTTCTCTCGCAAATCGGGAATATCGGGCCCAGCACTGGGCAGACTTATATTGTGGACGCCTTCATGGTCGTTGTTCTCGGTGGTGTTGGAAATCTCATCGGAACCGTCATCTCTGCATTCGGAATTGGAACGTTGGATCAAATCCTGCAAACCACGCTACGAAACCCCGTCATCGGCAAAGTGCTCGTACTCGTGGGCATTATTCTTTTCCTGCAGTGGAAACCCTCAGGCATTTTTAGCACCAAGAGCCGTAACCTCGAGGAGGGAAATTGATGAACAGCCGAATTTCCAAAAGGGAGCTCGGGTTCGGCTTGGCCGCCGCTCTTTTTTTGCTCGCCGTCATCCCTGGCCTCAATGCCTTCGCGCCGGAGACAAGTCCCTTTCATATCAGTGATTTCAGCATCAACCTCTGGGGACAATATCTCTGCCTCTCCATTGTCGCTGTAAGCATCGACCTCCTGTGGGGATACACAGGGCTTATCAGTCTTGGGCAGATGCTTTTTTTCTCGCTCGGAGGTTATGCCCTTGGCATGCACCTCATGTTGAAGATTGGCAAACTCGGGCAATACAAAAGCGACCTCCCGGATTTCATGGTTTTCCTCGGCTATCCGACATTGCCAACCCACTGGGAACCCTTTGCGAATTTCTGGTTTTCGGCGTTTGCGGTCCTTTGGATGCCGGCTGTGGTTGCGGCGATCTTTGGCTATCTGGCATTCCGCTCACGCATCCGGGGTGTTTATTTTTCGATTCTTACCCAAGCGCTGACCTACGCCGCCTGCCTGCTTTTCTTTCGTAACGAGCTCACCATGGGCGGCAATAACGGCTTCACAGACTTTAAGACCCTCCTCGGCCATCAACTCGCAAATCCCGCCACCCAGAGAGGACTCTACATCGCCTCGGCATTGGCGCTGATCATCATCTATGCCCTCTGCCGCTGGATCACGCTCACCAAGTTCGGCAAGGTGCAACGCGCCGTGCGGGACAGCGAGAACCGCGTGCTTTT
>Ga0164292_10005108_pt1 | contig 10727 bp, 5 predicted proteins | sample GEODES117metaG_FD_111486 | JGI IMG/M metagenome (GOLD analysis project Ga0164292, IMG submission 111486) | Eutrophic lake water microbial communities from Lake Mendota, Wisconsin, USA - GEODES117 metaG | ecosystem: Environmental > Aquatic > Freshwater > Lake | place: USA: Lake Mendota, Wisconsin... | reverse complement strand
TGCTGGCCTTGTTGTCCTTGCTGTCCCTCTTGACCTTGCTGCCCTTCTTTTCCTTGCTGCCCTTCCTGGCCTTGTTGGTTTTTCGAAGAGGAATCGGACTCCTTGCCTGACTTCTGTTCTTGATCTGGCTTTTGGCCTCCCGCAGGCTGGCCTGATTTGCCGGGTGCGTCGGAATTTTTCTCGGAGTCTTTGCCCGCTTCCTTGACGCCGGCAATCTCGTTTTTAAGTTGTTCCGTCTTCTTGCGGACTTCGAACTGTTTGTCGGCGACGCGATCTAACGCTTGCAGACCCTTGCCGGCGTTTTCACCCGTCTCGCCGATCACGTCCGATTGTTCTTTGATCAATCCGTCGAGTTGCTTAATCTGCTCTTCCAGCTTTTTCATCGCCTCATCCTTGTTGGCGACTTTTTCGGTCTCCTGCCGTTGCTGTTTTTGCTCCTTTTGCAAGCCCTGAATGGACTCCTTCCACTCCTGCAGCATCTCCATCTCTTTTTGTTTCGAGAGTCCTTGGTCTTGCTGATTGATCAGCAGCTTGACCAGTTCATCCAGGGCGACAATCACCTCTTCGAGTTTGCCGCGGGCTGCGGTGAATTGATTCTTGTCCAACAGTTCGGCCACTTCCGCCATCTTTTGGGTCAGCAGTCGTTCTTTGGCCTGTTGGTAAGCGGTCACCAGTCGCTGCGCACGCTCTGGTTCCTTCTCTTGCAACTGGAGGGCGATGGCGGTGAAACGGGCCTCGAGCTCGGCCATTTTTCGCTCGACCAGCCTTTGTTGCTCACCGAGTTGAGTCCGCTGTGCAGCCGGATCATCCTGTTGGGCAAGCAGCGGTAAAGTCAGCCAAGGGGCGGACGTCGAAACGAGCAACAACCCCAATGCCAAACTCACGCGAGTCGCGAGTAAGGTCAGCGGCCAGCATTTACGGAACATTGGTTTGGTCGTCATCGAATACTCCCTTGTTGGGCGTGGGGGACGGTGCCGCTTTGTCTTTGCCCGGCTCGTCAAAAATGCCGTCCGGAGTTTCCTTCTGTTTCAACTGCTGCTGCATGCGTTCTTCGGCACGCTTGATTTCCAGCAACTTGTTCACGACTTCCTGATAGTTTTCCGAATCTTCCATGGCTGCGAGAATGGTCCGCATCCGTTCCAGAATTGCTTCCTGAACGGCAGCCGTTTCATTCACAGCCGTGGTTAATGCTGCGGGGTCGCTCAAACTTCGCCGGCAGTTGTCGAGATTTCTCACAGCCGCGGAAACCTGTTCCGCGTCCAGCTGCCGAATTGGAGCGATAATTTCATTCTCAAAGCGAGCGGCAATCGTCCGGTTTGGATCGACCTTGCGAGTCTCTTCGTCCAATCGATTGTTTTGCACTTCGACCAGGAACTCTTCGAAACGTTTGGCCACGGCATCAATGGCTGTGCCGACGGACCGTTGGCCCCGGTGAATTCCCAGCAGGTCGCTTTGCCTTTGCTCCAGGACCTGGGCCGGACTCTGCCCCGCTCCGGGAGCAGCTCCGAGTTGCCGTGTTTGGCTGACGATTTCCAGCTGCGCGTCGTAGGCAGCCTGAAATGATTTTCGCTGGTCAATCTCTCGACGCAGCAAGTCAGAGAGAAGTTCCTCTTCCGTCACCACTCGCAGCAGAAATTCCCGACTCTTCCCTAAACCGACACCGCCAGGTTGGTTGTCCACGGCCTGCAGCACAAATCGCAAACTCGTGCCCGGTACCAGCTTTAAAGGTTCCAACTCGAGCACGGCCACATCCTGCTTTTCTGGGGTGGGCGGAGTTCCGGCAAAGCGGGCCACAGGTACCTGGATTGAGTTCGGACCGGCATTCTCTCCCTCCGTGGTCCAGTGACAGTCGAAATCAATCGCTGCCAGCCCGTATTCGTCAATCACATTGTATGACGTCGGTACCATTGCCCGCGGTACGACCAGCCCGCTGATCCCCAGCAAGCTGGCCCGCACATCCGGAGCGCGGTCTTCCCGCGTTTTCAGCGTAAAGGAGAACTCCCGCAGATTCTCCAGCCCGCCTTCGTCGCGCAGGCGGAACTCGTACTTGCCCCCCGCAACTCCAGCATTGGCCTCAGCCCCGCCGGTCGGTAATTGAATCGCAAAAGCCAGCCGGTCGTCACCCAGAGGAGCCAAGTCGATCCGCTGCTCACCCAGTTGGAGTTGGCAACTCGCCAGCGGCTTGTTGGACTTCAGCTTGACTTCAAGTCGGCTGCCAGCAAGCACGCTGTGCGGTCCGCTACCCTCCAAGAGTTCGCGATCCCGCCCAGTGTAGGACGGCAAAAGCGATTGCAGCTCGAGGCTGGCGACTGCCGGCGGTTCGACCAATTCGACAGCAATCCAGTCAGTCACCGCGTCGCCGCCCAAAGCACGAAAGCGAAAATCGGAACCGATGCTATGGAAGACGAAAGCATGTTCCCGGCCGTCCTCGCGGCCAGTAGCTTTCATCGTATGGATCGTTCTTCCACCGGGCGCATCAACCTCCAGGTTGACCGGGACATTAGTCACGAAGCTATCGGGGGTTATCCGCACGACTTGCCGGTGATCGCTGCCGCGGGCCAAAGTCAGCTTTCCCGATTCCGCGCCGACTATCTCCAGGTTGGTCGCCAGTGGCCATTGGTCGTTGGTGAGCAACAGATTGCGGCGAAACCACGTTTGGAGGAACTCCGTTTGCGTCACTCCGATACCCAGCAGAGCGATGACCGCGAGCGCGCCCATGAGCGCCAGCCAATTGGTCCGACCCCGGGCTTGATCCAGTACTGCGCTGAAATCGACCGCCTGGGCTTCACGGACCCCAGCGGCAATGGTGGCCTCGGCAAGTTGCGGCGAAACGCCTTGCCGGGAATAGTCTGTGTCCCGAGCCAACTGAAAACCACTAATCGCCTTCTGTTGAAGTTGACGGTGCTTGTTCTCGACTTGCAACAGCAGGGCATCGTCGGAAATTGACTTCGTGGCAGGCTTCAAAACCCGCCAGACCAGCCAGACTCCCATTCCCCCGGCGACCAGGGCCAACACAATCAGCCGCTGGGCAAAGTCCATCTTGAACAGGCGGTCCAAACCCATATCGAGCGCGGCGATTCCCAGCAGCAACCAAATCCAGCGGGCCAAGCCGTCGACCAACACCCAACGCTTGAGTTGGCTCCGCAGTGTCGCCAAACGTTCAGCGATCGGGCGCGTGACTTCAGGCTGGCGAGAAGGTGAATCGGATGCAGCAGTCGCCATAGGAGCGGTCATCGGAAAAAGGAAAAAGGAAAAAAAGTTTACAAGCTCAGCAGTTACCCGTCCCCACGCCCCAATGCCCAAGTTTGTTCAGCCAGCTTCGGGCCCAACAAGCACGGGCATGTCGTTCGCCGGCCGCTTAATCACCTGTCCAGCATTAGCGGACCTGACAATTGCGGACCCGGCAATTGCAAGCGTCACATCAACTTGAACCACTTGCGGACGGCCCATTCGAAACCGAGCAAGGCAACCGGGAGCAGCAGGGCGAGGTAGCGGGTCAAGCGATTCAAATCCCAAACAGGTCGCGGAGGACTGTTGAACTCCGCCCTCGTTTCCAAGGTTGGCAAGGCCGCCGGCAATTGCTGTAAATCAGTCAAGCGAAAATATTTGCCGCCCGACTGTTCCGCGATTTCCCGGAGCAGCTTTTCATTCAGCCAATAGGCATTGGCTTCGGCGCTGGGGGGCACCACGCGCAGCGTCGCGGTTTCAATCAGTTGCTCGCTACCAGCGTTGGGTACGTCCAGGGTAACTTCAAAACTCCCGGTTCGAGTCGCAGCGAATGAACCTTCGTATTGCCCCGGCTGGCCGGGAATCAACTGCAGGTTGACCTTCTGTTGTCGGCGTTGGTCGTCAGAGATAATCGCTTGCAGAGTCGGTTGCGAGGATGGTTGAAATTGCTCATCCAGGAACCGGGCCAGAAGCGTCACCTTGCTGCCCAATTCGTATTCCGGCTGGTCGCAGTCGACAAACCCCCGGCGCGAGCCCTGCAGCGAACGGTTCTCGACCAAGTAACGAATCACCTGGATCCAGAAGCGATCAAAAAACTGGGCCTGCAGTCCGACTCGCCGCCAGCGCCAAGTTCCCTGAAATCCAAAGTACAGGACCGAGCCGGCGCCAAACCGACCGGCTACCAAGGCCGGCTGGTTTCCTTCAACTCCACTCTGGCTGCCCCGTTCCAGTAACACTCGAGCCATCGGCTTTGCCGACTCAGTCGGGAAATTCCAGGTAAAGCCCGGCATCTGATTCCAGCGGGAAAGATTCTCCGCGGAATCAGCACTGAAGCTCATCACAGGGTGGTCAAGGTTGTGATTGACCAACACCATTCCGCCGCCCGCGTCATTTGCCTCGGCGATGACTTGCGACGCCGCGATCGAAGCCGCGTCACCAAATTTGACCGGCAGCAGATCGAGAAAGCCGCGCAGGCGATTCATGGTGATGAATTCAGACGTGTACTGGGGGCCTGCCATATAAAGCACTCCGCCCGCCTTGTTTCGGCAAAATTGCTGGAGCGAGTCAATCCAGGCTTCATCAAACTCTTCCGGGTTGGGATCGATCAGAATTATGACGTTGTAATTTCCCAGGTCTGCCAACGTCCTCGGCAAGTCCGTAATCGGCTCGTCGCCTTCCTGTTGGCGTTCCTCATCCATGGACTGCAACCAGCAGCTGAGGCGGACCGATGGATCCCGCTGCAGTAGACGCTGGACTTGCTGGTAATCCCAGCTCGGCAAGCCGGCAATCAGCAGGACCCGAACTTTTTCGTCGACCACTTTCAGGATGGCTGAAGTCCGAACATTGTCCTCGACATCCGTCTCCCGCTCGAGTTCTGCAGCCTTGAGGGTGTAGACGTATTGGCCGGGCTCCCGCAACATGTGCGAGAAATCGACACGCAGTCGTCCGCTCTTCTCCGGCAGTTCCACTTCTCGCGATTCAACGATTTGAGGATCACGCCGCTCGCCGGTTGCCGGGTCGATCCGTTCCTGAACCAAATCAACTTTGAGCTTGCCTCCGCGCGCCGCGTCTTCAGCCGGCAAATTTGCCTGCAGCAGCGTTTCAATCTCAAACGGTTCGTCCGGATAAGCCTGACTGCGAACCGTAACGTCCACTACCGTCAGATTCCGGGCCGGAGTCGGATCCCCGAGACCGACTGTGAAAATCGGAATGTCCAGTTCACCGGCTCGCCGGGCAAGCTCTACAGGGTCTTCGCCTCCGTTGTGTTGGCCTTCGCTGACGAGCACGATTGCACCGAGGCGATTGGCATTGTCGAGTGTTTCGCGAAGAGCGCCCCAAATGTCGGTTCCCGGACCATTAGGATTGAGGTCGGGAAGTGAACTGTTCTTCGTCTCCGACTGCTCGCTGGGTTCTTTCTCCTCGCTGGCTGACTTCTCGTTGCCAGCCGCATTTGGTTTTTCAGAGTTCAAATCGCTGTTCAGGGCGGGAAGCACTGATACAGGGCTGACCTTGTCCGAGAAGTCGCTCGTATTGATCGAGCCTTTATCGCGAACGCTGGTCAGCAAGGCGGAGTTGTTTTGAACCAGGGCCCGATTCAGCAACTCGGCTCGGGGCACCTTTCCGCTTTTGATGTCGCCCGCTGAAAGGCCGGTCAATGCGGCCAAGCGATTCGCAGTTTCGTCATCCGGATATCGATCGCCACGGGCCATTGATTGCGAAGAGTCGCGGAGCAGGGCAATGTTTGGCTTGACGATCGTGACTTGCTGAAAATAGATCGAGGGGCGCAGCAGCAGAATCACCAGCCCGAGCAGGACAACGAAACGCACACAGGCCAGCATCGTGCGAACCCATGCCGGCGCGGTCCCCGACTCCCGGCGGTAAAGCCAAAAAACCGCCGCCGCGATTCCGAGCACGGCAGCGATCCAAACGAATACGCCCCACGATTCGGGCAGCCCTGCCCATTGCCATTTCAACTCGCCTGGCTGGTCGCTGGGCATCTCAGTCAGCCAGTTCCAAAAGCCGCTTTGGGCGAAAACAAGAAATTGCATAGACACCTGATTCTTGACGGGGTATCCGCTGGCATTAGCTGCCGCGAAACACCTCGATTGATTTTTCATTGATTCGACCGGCGCATCTGAGGGAAAATGGTCCCGCAGAAGGTCTGGCCATAAGCTTTCTGGCTGAACGCCAGCCTCTCAGCCCGATTAATCGAGCGGGCGACCAGACTTCATCCCCGGCGTCTATTCTACGCTCTTCCTTGCCTGTCGTCTCGCATTCGACTGGCCCCCGGAATATTTCCCCAAAAGCTGGTGGAAGTTTTAATTTCGGGTAATTGGAACCTGTCCTGTGCAACAGTGGCAGAAGCTCTGTTTTGTTCCGCAATTCCATCTCAACCAAATTTCGCGCCGGCCTCAAGATTCCTGCTCTCACTTGGGCCTCGTGAAAGTCCGCAAGTCCGCATCTCAGCGGTTTCTGCCGCTAGCCCTCGGTTCAACAGCTTGGAGCACGTTGTCCCGAAGCCCTTGCGAACTAGAAGGGGCCTGGGAAGCACGAAAGGCTGGGACGATCTTGCCGCCCCTTTCGCCTTCGCCTTGCTTGAAAAATGCGGAGCAGCTGCCAGATCGACCGAGGTGGCAACGGCGGAATCACGGCAGAATCGCGGAGTGGCCGCAAGCCGCGGCAGGCCAGGGGGCACCCAGCTTCGCTGGAACTCGCTCCAGCTCCAAGTCAGGTCTGGGGATAAACCAAATGACCTTCGAACCGCGAGTCCAAGTTTGAAACCTCAGCACGCCCTCACCCATGACGCCCGCCCCGTACTTTTTCGTGGGGCGCTTGTAGGGCGAATTTCTTGTGCAGCGGAATTCTTGTACGCCGATTTTTAGGACAGCGATGATTGACTTGCGAGGCGAAGGGCCCAGCCACGCAACCGGCACTGGAGCCCCGAGTGACTGGAGCCCCGAGTGACTGCAGTGTTTGGGAACCAGCGGTTGCGGCGCTGGAATCAGCCCTTAAACATTCTGCCAATTCCGGTTCTGGGCACTTTTCAGAACGGCATCGCAAACCCGTTGAGTCTCCAACGCATCGCGGAAGGTTGGGCCTGCTGGCTTGCCATCTGCCAAGCCTTGCAAAAAGTCTGCCACCTGGTGAACAAAGCTGTGTTCGTAACCAATCTGCAGGCCCGGAACCCACCAATGATCCATGTAAGGATGCTCGCCACCGTTGTCGGTGACATGAATACTCCGCCAGCCGCGCACGATTCCGTCGTCGCGATGGTCGAAGTACTCGAGTCGATGCAAGTCGTGCAGGTCCCACCGCAGCGAGGCCTTCTCGCCGTTGATTTCCAACGTGTAGAGCGCCTTGTGACCACGTGCATAGCGCGTCGATTCAAAAAGCCCGAGCGAGCCGTTTTGAAAATGGCACAAGAAGGCGCAGGCATCGTCGATGCCGACCGGTTGCACCTTTCCGGTCGCCGTATGTGTCCGTTCCTTGATAAAGGTTTCGGTCATTGCCGAAACATCGGAAATGCTGCCGTTGAGCCAAAGCGCCGTGTCGATACAGTGAGCCAGCAGATCGCCAGTCACTCCCGAGCCTGCGGCAGCTGCATCCAATCGCCAAAGTCCATTGCCGCCCTGCGGAAGGTCGGTCGAGATGGTCCAGTCCTGGAGAAAGTTCGCGCGGTAGTGGAAGATTCGTCCGAGGCGACCTTCATCGATCAGTTTTTTGGCCAGCGTCACAGCCGGGACTCTGCGGTAGTTGTACCAGACGATGTTCGGCACGCCGGCTTGTTCGACGGCGGCCACCATTTCCTCGCCCTCGGCCGTATTCATCGAGAGCGGCTTCTCACAAAGAATCGCTTTGCCCGCCTTGGCCGCGGCAATTGAAATTTCCTTGTGCAGGTTGTTGGGCACACAAATGTCGACCGCGTCGATGTCTTCGCGGGCAATCAGCTTGCGCCAATCGGTTTCAACCGATTCATAGCCCCAGTTGTCGGCAAACGCGGTGATCGCCTCGACATTGCGGGCGCAGGCAGCCTTGAGCACCGGACGATAGTCCAGCTTGAAAAAGTGATTCACCTTGGCATAGGCGTTTGAGTGGGCCCGGCCCATGAAGCCGTAGCCAATCATTCCGATTCGCAATTCTTTTTGGGGCATCTGCTCTCAACTCCGGACAGGGCTTGTTCAAACCAAAGATTCTGAACAGGAACGCTGCCGATCGCAAGCAGCCGAGCTGAAATCGCCGGCGCGAGGCAACGCTCGGCAGGTCCGGGGCTCGGAACTTCGCTCGTTCAGGACTGCTTTCCAGCTGGTCGCCCGCGATGAGTACCAATCGCTCAAACGCGGCTCAAACTTATTTGGCCGGTGGGTTGCCCAGAATGCTGGTGCGGAGATCGGCGCGCTCACGATCGATTTGCTCGAGTGTTGCTCCGAGGCCAGTCAGGATCGCTTCGGTCATGGCCATCGCCATTTCGCTCTCGTCGGCGAATACTTCGCGGGCGCCGGCTTTGAGGTACTGGGGTCGCTCGCGCAGATAAGGAACGCGGACAAAGATTTTGAGCTCGGGATTCAACTCCCGGGCAGATTGCACGATATGCACTCCCCGTTCGGTTGATGAGGAGCTGAGAATCAACGTCTCGGCAGTCTTGATTCCTGCCTTGATTAACGTGTCGTGATGAGTCGCATCACCGTAGACGGCCGGCTGGCCGGCTGCCCTCAGATGCTGATAGGTATCGAGATTCATTTCCACGATAGTCGGAATGATCGAGTTTCGGCGGAGCAGATTCGACATGGTTTGCCCAACGGGGCCATAGCCGATCACGACCGCGTGATTCAATTTCTCACTAGCATCGTTTACCGGCTCCAGGGTCTGCGGCTGGAGCTGCCGCTCGCGACGCCCCAGCCAGGAGTTGGGATTGGCCAAGCACCAATCGCTCAGCGGGCGGGCCAAGCGATAAAGCAGTGGGTTCAGGGAAATCGAGATAATCGCCACAGCGATCACCGTGTTGACGACGTCTTCATTGAAAAGTCCCAAATTTGTCCCAACGCCGGCAAGCAGGAATGAGAATTCGCCGATTTGGGCCAGGGCCAGGGCCAATCCAATACAGACTCGCAGCGGCAACTGGCGCCAGAGGCTACAGGCAAAGACAATCGATGGCGTGCCGATCAGGACGATGCCGAGAGTCCAAAGCACGAACCCAGGATGATGAAACAGGAAACGAGGATCGAGCAGAATACCCACCGAGACGAAAAACAACACGGCAAACGCGTCCCGCATGGGGAGGGCTTCAGTAGCCGCCCGCACGCTGAAGTCGCTGCGGGCGACGACCATTCCTGAAAGAAATGCCCCCAATGCCATGGAAACTCCGAACAGGTTGGCGGATAGAACTGCGATCCCAATTGCCAGGACCAGCACGGTCAAGGTAAACAGTTCGCGCGAGCGAGTTCGCGCCACATACTTGAGCAGACCAGGAATCAAGTTACCGCCGATGAATATCATCCCGGCAATCACGGCGGCGATTTTGAGCACCGCCAAACCGGCGATTTGAGTGATTTTCCACCAGCTCGCCGCCTCTTCCGCAAAGATTGAGGGCAGCAACACAAGTTCCACGACAGCGGCAATATCCTGCACGATCAGCCAGCCCAAGGCCACATGGCCAATCATCGTATGCAAGTGGTTCGCATCCGAGAGGACTCGGGTCAAGACGACCGTACTGGCGAAAGAGATGGTCAAGCCAAACAAAATTGCCGTTTGCGGACTCCAGCCGAAACCGAGCCCTGCGCTGGCTCCCAGCACGGTTGTCAGTGCCATCTGAATGAAAGCACTGGGCAGGACTTTATGGCGGACCTGGAGCAATTCTTTGATGTCGAACTGCAGGCCCACGCCGAACATCAAGAGCATCACGCCTATTTCGGCCAGCTGCTCCGCCAAATGTTCGTCGGCAACAAAGCCGGGGGTGTTGGGGCCGACCAAAACTCCGGCCAGCAAGTAACCGACCAGCGGCGAGATCCCCAGTCGCAGGGCGATGTAGCCCATCAGCAGCGCAGCGGCGAGGCTGCCGGCCAAAGTGGTCAGTAATTCCAGGTTCTCCATGGCAGGTCACATCAACAAGTCAAAAGGGAGAACCAACAAGGATGCTTTGAACCGAGGCTTCGGCCGCCAGCTGGGGCTGGGAAATGCAAACATCGGGACAACTCCACCCGGGCCGGTTTGTTGCCGAGCACACCGACCATCCTCGCCAGGCAAAGCCAGCAGCATTCAGCTCGAGGCTGCAAGCATACCAGCAAACGGAAATGGGTGCGGGGCTTATCTTCCCAGCCGCAGGTAGACATGAGCGACGGTGTTGGCGTCCCCATGCCCCATCTGCAGTTCAGCTTTAAGCAGGTCGCGAATCTCACCGTGCCTGGTGCGTCCGCTGGAGCGAATCAGATCATAGATCTGGTTAATGGATTTTCCGATGCGGTTTTGAATACTGGTCAATTGGCTGGCGAGAGCCTTTTCAGCTGGGCTCATTCGATACTTCCTTGCATGACTTGACCGGGGTTTACGAACGGCCGCGTGCGATCACGGCCGGCCGATCATCATCTCGCGAATTTTCAATTTTGTCATCGCGAATATTGGCGGAGAAACATCAAACTGGCGCGGAAAACTTACCGTCCGCCGCCACCGGCACCGCCATTCCCTCCAGCACCTCCTCCAGCACCACCTCCAGCGCCACCTCCAGCGCCACCTCCGGCGGCACCGCGTCCGCCTCCCTTGCCCCCTCGACCGCCGCCTCCAGGGCT
>Ga0164292_10005107_pt1 | contig 10729 bp, 9 predicted proteins | sample GEODES117metaG_FD_111486 | JGI IMG/M metagenome (GOLD analysis project Ga0164292, IMG submission 111486) | Eutrophic lake water microbial communities from Lake Mendota, Wisconsin, USA - GEODES117 metaG | ecosystem: Environmental > Aquatic > Freshwater > Lake | place: USA: Lake Mendota, Wisconsin... | reverse complement strand
GCGTTCCCGAGCATCCGGCGATCATTGCCGGCTGGGCGCGCGAGGCGGCGGCCTACCGCGAGGCGGCTTCCTGCGAGCTTGGCGTGTCGTATGGTCCGAGCGCACGCCAGTATTATGACCTGTTCCGCCCCACCGATATGGCCGCCCGCGCGCTCGCCGTGTTCTTTCATGGCGGTTACTGGCAGGCGCTCGATCCCACCTTCTTCAGCCACATGGCGCGCGGCCTCAACCAGCGCGGCGTGGCCGTGGCCGTGGTCGGCTACAACCTGTGTCCCGTGGTCACCATTGCCGACATCATCGGCGAGACGCGCTATGCCTGTGCCATGCTGCACCAGCGCTTCGGCCTGCCGCTGGTCTGCTACGGCCATTCCGCCGGCGGCCATCTTGCCGCCTGCATGCTGGCCACCGACTGGCGTCTGGTTCTCGCCGACCTGCCGCAGAACGTGGTCGAGGCTGGCTATGGCATTTCCGGGCTCTACAACCTCAAGCCGCTGACCGAAACCACGATCAACACGGCGCTGAAGCTCGGCTTCGATGAGGCCGAGTCGCAGAGCCCGTTCTTCTGGCCCGCACCCTCGCGGCTCGCATTCGATGCCGTTGTCGGCGGCGAGGAGAGCGAGGAATACCTCAGGCAGAGCCGCCGCCTCGTCGATGTCTGGGGGCTGCAAAGCGTGGTCACGCGCTATGAGGAAATCCCCGGAGCCAACCACTTCACGGTGATCGCCCCGCTCACCGACCCGGCCAGCGCCATGACGGCACGCATCGCGGCCCTGTGCGGCGCTTGATCCCGTCTCAGGATCGTTTATGCCGGGACACCGGAACCGGAGAGCCGCCATGCAGACATTCTTCGTCGAGATCAAATGCAAGCTTGGCAAGACCTACGAGGTCGCCACAGCGCTCGCCGACCGCGAGATCGCCTCGGAGATCTATTCGACGGCCGGCAACTACGACATTCTGGCCAAGTTCCACATCCCCAAGGATGTCGACATCGGCCACTTCATCGCCCAGAACGTGCAGACTGTGCCCGAAATCCAGGACACCCACACGATCATCACCTTCAAGGCGTTCTAGCAGGCTGCATCACGTCTCGCTGACCGCTTCATTGCGAGCGCAGCGAAGAAATCCTGCGCGCTCTGATGGCGACGAGGGAATTCGACCGCTCCCTTCTGGATCATCCTGTTCAGGTACAGGCCTCTGCCAAGAGCCTGGCCAGAAACCGGTTGCACTGCGCCAGATCGTCAAGCCCGATGCACTCGTCCGCCTTGTGGGCCGGCTCGATCGAGCCGGGGCCGATCACCACGGCCGGAATGCCGGCGATCACGGTGAACAGGCCCGCTTCGGTGCCGAACGCCACCTTGCTGTGGTCGTTGCGCCCCGCCAGCCGCTTGGCCAGCGACACCACCGGCGCGCCCGGCTCGGTGTCGAGCCCCGCAAAGCTGGTGTAGACCTCGAAATCGATGCCGGAAGCCGGATCGACGCTGCGCATCTTCGGCTCCAGCACATCGCGGGCATGGGCGATTGCCTCTTCCACCAGCGCGTCGGCATCGTCCTGGGCGATCACCCTGTATTCGTAGACGATCTCGGCACTGGCCGGCACGATGTTCAGCGCTGTGCCCCCTGAGAACATCCCCACATGGGCGGTCGAATGGGTGATGTCGTAGAGGTCATCGCGCGCACCGGTCGCCGCCAGCCGCTCGGCCTGGTCGCGGATGAACACGACCAGCCGTGCACCGAACTCGACGGCATTGACATAAAGCGGTGCCAGCGAGGAATGGGCGTGACTGCCGCGCACGCGCACGCGGATGCTGCGCTTGCCCTTGTGTCCGATCACGACGTTCATCGAGGTCGGCTCGCCGATGAAGGCCGCCAGCGGCGGCGCAATGCCGAACGCGCCGGCCGCCAGGCGATGCAGCATCGGCCTGACCCCGACACAGCCCACTTCCTCGTCATAGGACAGCGCCAGATGGATCGGCTTTGCGAGCGGTGCCGAAGCCATCGCCGGCACGGCGGCGAGGCAGCAGGCCACGAACCCCTTCATGTCGACCGCGCCGCGGCCATAGGCCTTGCCGTCCCTCACGCTGAGCGTGAACGGATCGCTGGCCCAGATCTGCCCGTCAACCGGCACCACATCGGTGTGGCCGGAGAGCACATAGCCCGGCTGATCCTTTGGCCCGATGCTGGCGAACAGCGAGGCCTTCTGCCCGGTCGGGTCAGGCGTCCGGTGCGAAGCGATGCCATGGCGGGCGAGATAGGCTTCGGTCCAGTCGATCAGCGCGAGGTTGGAATGACGGCTTGTTGTGTCGAACCCGACCAATGCCGTCAGAATCTCCAGCGTCGCCGACATCTCCGGCGTGGTATCAGGGCTCATGGTCGTGTCCTATCGAACCGGCGTGGTCAGCCCGTCCTCGGGCTGGCTTGACTTGAGAGCATCGGCGAAATGCCGCGCGGCAGGGGATGCTGCGCCGGCAGCCGGGAACAACAGCATCGTCACATAGTGGATCGCCGGCCGGAACGGGCGCGCCACCAGACCCGCCAGCCCATTACCGAGCGTCAGCGGAAACGGGTTGACCAGCGCAAGGCCGACACCCCGGCGCACCAGTTCGGCCACGAAGGCGGATGTGGCCGCCTCGGCGACGACCCGGGGCTGGGCCCCGGCACTGGCAAAATGGCGGTCCCCCTCGACCCGCGAGGGAAAGCGCCGGGCCAGGGCAATCATCGGCTGCTCGTGGAAATCCGCCGGCACGATGACGTCCCGCGCCGCGAGCGGATGACCTTCCGGCATCAGGCAATGGGCCAGCGCCTCGCGCATCACCTCGGCCCGCACGCCCGGATGGTGCAACGGCGTGTCAGCGATGCCGATATCGGCCAGCCGGTCGGCCACCGACGCCACCACAGCAGTGTTGGTGCCGATCTCGACATGAATGGTCAGGTCGGGCTGCTCGATGCGCAACTGCGCAAGGATGTCAGGCAGCAGGAACTGCGCCAGCGTCGGCGACACCGCGACACGCAACACACCTTGCCGGGCAACGCCATCGGGCCAGACCCTGATGCGGTCGAGGGCGGCGAAGATCGGGCGGGCCTCCTCCTCCAGCGCGAAGGCATCGGCATTGGGGATCAGCCGTCCACCCTCCCGGCTGAACAGGCTTCGGCCCATGCGCCCTTCGAGCGACGCAATGGCTCGGGAAACGGCCGGCTGCGAGACGCCAAGACTGACCGCCGCCGAGGTTGTCTTGCGCGACTGGATCAGCGCACGCAGGACCTCAAGCTCGCGCAAGCTCGGCCGGCCATCGCCGGCATCGTCATCGGCAGACATGGAGCGATACGCTTGTATTATTGCTATACATTTTTTGAATGCTATCGGCGCATAGACGCCATGTCAAACGCCCGCTCCGAGCCAGCAGACCACCGAAGGCTGGGTGCGGCAGGGTCTGCGGCACGGATCGCGGGATCTGTCTGCGCAGTGCCCTCCCGATCATGGTCGTGCGCAAGATCCGCCTTCCATCACATAGAAGTATGCGCGATATTTATTTGAATCAGGATGACAAATAACAAGACCGTATATTTACTGGGGAAACGGACCAATCGCGCGGCATGCCCCTTGCTCCTGCGCGTCACACATGCAGATTTGTCGATCGTATGCGCAGCAAGGACCCGATGAACGGACCGCCGCGCCACTGGAACAGGGAGACTATCTCGATGACATCCATCAGGCTTCTGGCGCTGGCCGCAACGGCCGCGTTTACATTGGGCTCGGCGATCAGCGCAGTACAGGCTCAGGAACTGCGTATCGGCCTGTCGGCGGAGCCCAGTTCCATCGACCCGCACTATCACAACCTCAGCCCCAACAACATGCTGTCGCGGCAGGTCTTCGAGACGCTGGTCGGCCAGAATGAGAAGCAGGCGCTGCAGCCCGGCCTCGCCGAAAGCTGGAAGACGCTCGACGACAACACCTGGGAATTCAAGCTCCGTCGCGGCGTCAAGTTCTTCGACGGCTCGGAGTTCACCGCCGATGACGTGCTCGCCACCTTCAAGCGCTTGCCCGCCGTGCCGCGCTCGCCGTCGAGCTTCGCGCCGTTCATTGCCGGCCAGACCATCGAGAAGGTCGACAGCCACACCATCCGCATCAAAACATCGGCTCCCGCCCCGCTGGTTCCGACGAGCCTGTCCACCTTCGGCATCGTCTCCAAGGCCTGCGCCGAAACCCTCTCCACCGAGGATTTCAACGCCCTGAAATGCCAGGGCGGCACAGGGCCGTTCAAATACACCGAATTCAGGCCCGGCGACCGCGTGGTCATGGAGCGCAACAACGCCTACTGGGGCAAGAAACCGGACTGGGAGAAGGTCAGTTTCCGCTTCCTGACCGCCGCCCCGACCCGCGTGGCCGCCATCCTGGCCGGCGACGTGGACGTGATCGAAGGCGTTCCGCCCTCCGACATGGCCCGCCTCAAGAGCAACGCCAACCTCTCCGTGGTCGAGGAACTGTCGAACCGCGTGATCTATTTCCACCTCGATCATTTCCGCGAGACGTCGCCTTTCATCACAGCCAAGGATGGCTCGCCGATCAAGAATCCGCTGCGTGACCTGCGGGTCCGCCAGGCGCTGTCCATGGCGCTGAACCGCCAGGCCATCGTCGATCGCATCATGGAAGGCCAGGCCGTTCCCGCCGAACAGGTGCTGCCATCGAGTTTCTTCGGCACCTCCAAGACGCTGAAGCCGACACCGTTCGATCTGGCCGGCGCGCGCAAGCTGCTCGCCGATGCCGGCTTCCCCAACGGCTTCAAGATGAAGATGCACGGCCCCAACGGCCGTTACACCAACGACACCAAGATCCTTGAGGCCGCCGCCCAGATGTTCACGCGCCTCGGCATCGACGTCGAGATCGAGACGATTCCGCCGGCCAACTTCTTCACCCGCGCTTCGCAGGGCGCGAATGGCGATCCGGAATTCTCCTTCATCCTGGTCGGCTGGGGCGCCGGCACCGGCGAAACCTCCGGCTCGCTCCAGGCCCTCGTCGGCACCTTCGACCGTACCCGCGGCTGGGGCGCCGCCAACCGTGGCCGCTATTCCAACAAGGCCATGGACGAGGTGCTGACGGAAGCCCTGCGCACCGTCGACAACACCAAGCGCGCCGCCTTGCTGGCGCGCGCGTCGGAACTGTCGATGAACGATCTGGGCATCATCCCGTCCCACTACCAGACCAACGTCTGGGCCTCGAAGAAGGGCATCAAGGTCACCGCGCGCGCTGACGAGTACACGCTCGCCACTGGCATCGCGCGCTGACGGGTACACGCTCGCCACTGGCGTCACGCGCTGACGGCTCTCGCCTGACACTGGTCATCCCGGCCTTGAGCCGGGATGACTGAGGCTGCCAACACCGCCCCGTCTCGAGGACATCGTCATGCTTGCCTTCATCATCCGGCGCATCGGGCAGGCCATGCTGGTCATCGGCGTGATGGTCGTGATCGTGTTCTTCGGCGTCAATGTCATCGGCGATCCGGTCTGGATGCTGATTTCGCCCGAGATGGATCAATCGGCCGTGGAAGCGACCAAGATCGCGCTCGGCCTCGACAAGCCGATCTGGGAGCAGTTCGTCTACTTTGTCGGCAATGCCCTGCAAGGCGACATGGGCCGTTCCTTCGTCCATGGCGAGCCGGCCATCAAGCTTATCCTCAGCCGCATGCCGGCCACCATGGAGTTGGCGCTGGTGGCGCTGTTCATGGCCATCCTGATCGGCATGCCGCTCGGCGTCTATGCCGGCCTCAAGCCGGAAACCCGCCTTGCCAAGGCCATCATGGCGGTGTCGATCCTCGGCTTCTCGCTGCCGACCTTCTGGGTCGGTCTGATGCTGATCATGTTTTTCTCGATCATGCTGGGGTGGCTGCCTGCCACGGGCCGCGGCGATACGGTCCGCGTGCTGGGGATTGAAACCTCGCTGCTGAGCCTCAATGGCTGGACGTACATCGCCTTGCCGGCGCTCAACCTCGCGCTGCTCAAGATTTCGCTGGTCATCCGGCTGGCCCGTGCCGGGGTGCGCGAGGCGGCGCTGATGGACTATGTCAAGTTCGCGCGGGCCAAGGGCCTGTCGCAGCGCCGCATCGTCGGCGTCCATATCCTCAAGAACATCATGATCCCCATCGTCACGGTGTTGGGGCTGGAATTCGGCAGCCTCGTCGCGTTCTCGGTCGTCACCGAAACCATCTTCGCCTGGCCGGGCATGGGCAAGCTGCTGCTCGAAGCCATCCAGCGCCTCGATCGACCCGTCATCGTGGCCTATGTCATGGTCGTGGTCGTCCTGTTCGTGGTCATCAACCTGGTGGTCGATGTGCTCTACTCGGTGCTGGACCCCCGCGTCCGGCTGACCGAGGCCAAGGCGTGAGGAGCTTGCCATGACCGACACTCCGATCAGCCCTGCCATGCTTGCCGGCGCAGCCGCGCCGGTGCCGAAGGAAGAGACGCCGTTCACCCGCTTCCGCAAGGCCTTCTTCGAGGACAAGGTGGCCGTTGCCGGCCTGATCCTGTTCAGCATCATCGTGGCGCTGGCCCTGCTCGCGCCGCTGATCACGCCGCAGAACCCCTATGACCTGCGCAGCGTCGACCTGATGGATTCGCGCCTCAAGCCCGGCTCGGTGGCCGGCGAGGGCTTCACCACCTGGCTCGGCACTGATGGCGTCGGGCGAGACCTCTATTCCGGCATTCTCTATGGCCTGCGTATCTCGTTGATGGTCGGCTTCCTGTCGGGCCTGATCGCCGCCTCGATCGGCATGGCCGTGGGGCTGATCGCGGCCTATGCGGGCGGGCGGGTGGAAACCATCCTGATGCGTATCGTCGACCTGCAATTGTCCTTGCCGGCGGTGCTGATCGCGCTGATCCTCGTGGCGGCACTCGGCAAGGGCGTCGACAAGATCATCTTCGCACTCGTGGTGGTGCAGTGGGCCTATTATGCCCGCACCGTGCGCGGCAACGCGCTGGTCGAGCGCCGCAAGGAATATGTCGAGGCGGCACAATCCCTCGGTCTTTCCAATGCACGCGTTGTCTTTCGCCACATCATGCCCAACTGCCTCGCCCCGGTGATCGTCATCGTCACGGTGCAGACGGCCCATGCCATCGCGCTGGAGGCGACCTTGTCCTTCCTCGGCGTGGGCCTGCCGCAGACCGAGCCCTCGCTGGGCGTGCTCATCGCCAACGGCTTCCAGTACATGCTCTCCGGCAGCTACTGGATCAGCTTCTTTCCGGGCCTTGCGCTGCTGCTCACCATCGTCTCGATCAACCTGATGGGTGACCGGATCCGCGACGTGCTCAACCCGAGGCTGGAAAAGTGATGCAAGGCCCCGTCATCGCCGTCGAGAACCTCAAGACCCACTTTCTCACCCGTGCCGGCACGGTGAAGTCGGTCGACGGCATCTCTTTTCACGTCAACAAGGGCGAGGTACTCGGCCTGGTGGGCGAGTCCGGTTCGGGCAAGTCGGTCACCGGCTTCTCGATCATGGGCCTCATCGACCCGCCGGGAAAGATCGTCGACGGCTCAATCAGGCTGAACGGCAAGGAACTCGTCGGCCTGTCCGAAGACGAGATGCGCAAGGTCCGGGGCCGCGAGGTCGCCATGATCTTCCAGGACCCGATGATGACGCTCAACCCGGTTCTGCGCATCGACACCCAGATGATCGAGGCCATCACCGCACACGAGAACGTTTCGGAGAAGGCAGCCCGCGGCCGTGCCCGCGACGCGCTCGCCCGCGTCGGCATTCCCTCGCCCGACGAACGCCTGTCCGCCTATCCGCACCAGTTCTCCGGCGGCATGCGCCAGCGCGTGGCCATCGCCACCGCGCTGCTCAACAGCCCCTCGCTGATCGTCTGTGACGAGCCGACGACGGCGCTCGATGTCACCATCCAGAGCCAGATCCTTGCCGAGATGCAGCAGCTTTGCGCCGAGACCGGCACCGCGCTGATCTGGATCACCCACGATCTCACGGTCATCGCCGGCCTCGCCCAGCGTGTTGCCGTGATGTATGCGGGCCGCATTGTCGAGACCGGGCCTGTCGATGCCCTGCTCGATGCGCCGATCCACCCCTACACCCGCGGCCTGCTCGGCTCGCTGCCATCGGCAGGGGTGCCCGGCCAGCCGCTGATGCAGATCCCCGGTGCGACACCCTCGCTGGCGCGCCTGCCTCAGGGCTGCGCCTTCGCCCCGCGCTGCACACTGGCCAGCGATGTCTGCCGCACGCTCGCTCCGGAGAGCCTGGCGCATGGTCAGGATCGCGCCGCACGCTGCCACCATCCGCTCGACGCACCCAAGGTTGCAGCCTGATGAATGCTCATGCACCAACCCCGCTGGTCGAGCTGAAAGATGTCTCCAAGCGCTTCGTCAAGCCGCTGGACGCGGCGGCCCGCCTCGCCAACCTGATGGGTGCCCGCAACCGCGAGCAGGTCGTGCATGCGGTCGATAGCGTCGATCTTGGCATCATGGAGGGCGAGGTCGTGGGCCTCGTCGGCGAGTCGGGCTGCGGCAAGTCCACCCTTGGGCGCGTCGTGGCCGGCATCCATGCGCCCAGCTCCGGCGCGATGCTGTGGCAGGGCAAACCGGTCTCTGGGCTGGAAGGGCCGGCGAAGAAGGCCGCGACCCTCGCCGTGCAGATGATCTTCCAGGATCCGATGTCCTCGCTCAACCCGCGCATGCGCGTCACCGACATCGTCGGTGAGGCCCCGGTCTTTCACGGACTGGTCAGCAAGGCCGAGCAGGAAGCTTACGTCGAGCATGTGCTGGAACGTGTCGGCCTCGATCCGACCTACCGCCGCCGCTATCCGCACCAGTTCTCGGGCGGCCAGCGCGCCCGAATCGGCATTGCGCGGGCCCTCGCGGTCAATCCCCGCTTCCTCGTCTGCGACGAAAGCGTCGCTGCGCTGGATGTCTCCATCCAGGCGCAGGTGCTCAACCTGTTCATGAAGCTCAGGCAGGATCTCAAGCTGACCTACCTGTTCATCAGCCATGACCTCAGCGTCGTCAGGCATCTCTCGGACAAGGTCGTGATCATGTATCTGGGCCGTGTCGTCGAGGCAGCATCCGCTGCCGACCTGTTCCGCGGCCCGAACCATCCCTATGCACAGGCCCTTCTGGCCAACGTGCCGACACTGGCCTCGCGCCACAAGCGCTTTGCCCCGCTCAAGGGGGAAATCCCCTCCCCGCTCAATCCGCCTGGCGGCTGCCATTTCCATCCGCGCTGCCCGATGGCAGGGCCGCGCTGCGCCCGGGAGCGGCCAGCACTTCGGGAGATTTCACCGGGTCATGTGAGTGCGTGCCATCTGAACGATGGCGGCGTCGGCAGCTGAGGCCCGTGACGCGTCAGGTTTCGCGGTAGGACCAATCATCGATTTCGAGGCTCGGATCGGCCAGATCGGCAATCGGATCGATGGGCGCGCCGGCGGCGACCTTCCCGATCAGGAAGCCTTCCGGTGTCGCGGAAAAGCGCACCCGATCGCCCGCCTTCACGCCAAGGATGTTCCGCACCGCGAGCGGCAGGGTAATGCGGCCGCCCGCCGATACCGTGACAGTCCAGTCCTGGCGTGAGATCTCGGCCTGTGTGCGCACCATCCGTGATCCTCGTCGGTCGGTTCCGGGCCTGGCCCCTGAGGGTTGCCCAACTGATGGCTGCCATGTCCGGGCCACCGTCATCGGACATAGCACATCCCGCTCCTGATCACCCGGCAAATCCTGCCGACCTGACCGGTTGCGCAGGCCTGTCCTTGCCGGTGTAACGAGGCATTCATCATCTAAGCCATTGAAAATGCTTGCCAACAACGATGGCACGATGACTGCAACACCCGGTTCAGCTGATGTGTGCGGTGCCGTCGCGCCGCGATCTGGGAAGGATACGTTTCATGGGCGTTTTTGGTGCAATGACCACCGCGCTGTCGGGCCTTCGGGCCCAGTCCTATGCGCTGGAAAACATCTCCGGCAACATCGCCAACTCGCGCACCACCGGCTTCAAGCGGCTGGAAACCAGCTTTATCGACCTGATCCCCGATGCACCCCAGAACCGCGAACTGGCCGGCTCGGTCCTGGCGCGCTCGTCCGCCACCAACTCGGTGCAGGGCGATATCTCCAGCACCTCGATTGCGACCAACGTCGCCATCAACGGTGACGGCTTTTTCATTGTGGCCGAGAAGCTCGGTGAACTGAACGGCGCCCCAAACTTCAGCCAGAACAACCTCTACAGCCGCCGCGGCGATTTCGACTTCGATCGCAATGGCTATCTGGTCAATGGCGCTGGCTATTTTCTCAAAGGCCTTAACATCAACCCAACCACCGGTGCTCCTGCGGCCTCCGAAGCCTCGGTGATCAGAATCCCCAACGATGCCCTTCCGCCGCGTGCCACCACGACCATAGACTACCGTGCAACACTGCCCGCGACGCCACAGACCACTGCATATCAGGCCGCGAACGGCGCGCCCGGCTCCGAACTGATCGGGCCTGCAGCAGCTTATCCGGCCAGCCCGGCCACGCTGGCCACCATCGCTGCATCCGACACCGCCACATTCGAGGCGCGTTCGATCCAGGGCGGCACCATCACCGCCTATGACACCCTCGGACGCCCCGCCCCTGTCCGTCTGGCCTGGGCCAAGGAAACCGCCGGCCTCGGGACCGACACCTGGAGCCTTTATGCACAGACCGACCCGGCGGCAACAGGCGCTGCGGCCATGTGGACCCGCGCCGGCGCCGCTGGGTCGTTTGCCT
>Ga0164292_10005106_pt1 | contig 10729 bp, 9 predicted proteins | sample GEODES117metaG_FD_111486 | JGI IMG/M metagenome (GOLD analysis project Ga0164292, IMG submission 111486) | Eutrophic lake water microbial communities from Lake Mendota, Wisconsin, USA - GEODES117 metaG | ecosystem: Environmental > Aquatic > Freshwater > Lake | place: USA: Lake Mendota, Wisconsin... | reverse complement strand
GCGCGATGGCATCGCCCAGCTCACCTCGCGCGCCGCCACGCCGGAGGTGGCCGAGGCCATGGTCAAAGAAATGGCCTGGTACGACGCTTACCTGCAGCGTGGCAGTGCCGACCGCAGCGCCAACACCACGCCGGGTAACAAGCAGGGCGGGCTGTCCAACATCGTCGAAAAGGCCATGGGCTCCATCGTCAAGTCGGGCAGCGCGCCGATCGCTGGGGCGCTATCGCCGGGGGAGAAGCTCTCAGACAAAGGCATCACGAGCGGACTGGTCTACGCCGCCACCCCAGCCAGTGACTTCATTTGCGGCACGCTGCAGCTGGCCGCTGGCATGAACATGCATATCTTCACCACCGGCCGCGGCACGCCCTATGGCCTGGCCGCCTGCCCGGTGGTCAAGGTGGCCACCCGCAGCGACCTCGCACGGCGCTGGCACGACCTGATGGACATCAACGCCGGCCGCATTGCCGACGGCGAGGCGTCGATCGAGGAGACCGGCTGGGAGATGTTCCGCTTGCTGCTTGAGGTGGCCAGCGGCCGCCAGAAGACCTGGGCCGAGCACTGGAAGCTGCACAACGCGCTGGTGCTGTTCAATCCGGCACCGATTACCTGAGACCTGAGGGCGCGGGCGAGAGCAAATCGCCCACCAGCTCCAGCCGCAAGACCGGGTTGTCCAGTGCCATGAGCTGCTGCTTGGTCTCGAGCGGCAAGGGCAGCAGTTCGCTCCATCGGTTGGCGACCCAGGCGCAGTCGTCCAGATGCCAGGGCGAGCGCACCGGCATCCGGCTACGGGCGTCGGCGGCGTGGGCACTGAGGGTTTCAAGCAGGTGGGCCAGGGATTTGGCATGACCCTGCAGGTCCTCTGGCACCGGCACCGCCGGATCGTCGGCCAGGGGCTGCGTCTGCCCCACCCACAAGCCGTGTTTGAGTTGCTGGCTGGACTGAAGCTGGAAGCGCGAGCCGCCGTGGGCCTGGATCATCAGCAAGCCGGGCTGGGGCGAGCTGATTTCGGCCACCGTGGCCAGCGTGCCCACCGGATGGAAGGCCTCCGGGCCAGTACCGGCCTGGCGGACCTCATGGCCCTGTGTGAGCGTGACCACGCCGAAGGGCCGCCCCTCGCGCTGGCAGCGGCGAATCATGTCCAGGTAGCGCACCTCGAATATTCGCAGGGGCAACAGGCCGCCGGGAAAGAGCACCGTGCCCAAGGGGAACAGCGGCAGCCCGGGCCATTCATCGGAAGGGCCGGGGGCGCCGGCGGGCGAGGTGGGTGAGGGTTCGGACATGGGGTCTTGGTAGGAGCGACCGGTCCCTTCGCAGGGACAGGGTCGCTATCATCACAGAAGCCCATCACCCGAGTACGCGCCTATGCTTTTCCAGATTCTGTCCTTGCTGCTCGACGTGGCTGCGAGCCTGGTGGGTGGCGCCTGCCTGCTGCGTCTGTACATGCAGTGGCAGCGGGTGCCCTTTGGCAATCCGCTGGGTCGCTTCGTATTTGCGGTGAGCAACTGGCTGGTGCTGCCTCTGCGCCGGCTGCTGCCCGCCATGGGCCGGATCGACACCGCCAGCCTGATGGCGGCCTGGGCGGTGGAACTCGTTCAACTGGCGGTCCTGTGGTCGGTGTCGGGGGCCTTGGGTGGGCTGGCGACGGGACCGGCCTGGGCCCTGTTGCCCGTGCTGGCCGTGTTTGGCCTGGCGCGGCTGGTGCTCTCGTGCATGACCGCCCTGGTCTTGCTGGGGGCCATCCTCTCCTGGGTGCGGGCCGACTCGGACATGGCCGACCTGGTCGAGCGCCTGTGTGTCCCGCTGCTGGCGCCCTTGCGGCGGCTTGTTCCGCGGGTGGGCGGGCTGGACCTCACGCCCCTGGCGCTGCTGGTCCTTTTGCAGATCGCGGGCATTGTGCTCTCGGGTCTGCAGGTGGCGGTGCTGGGGTGACGCGCGCCAGGCGACCATGAAAAACGGCCCCGAGGGGCCGTTTGAGCAGAACCGCCCCGAGGGCCTCAGCTCACCGCGTCCGCAGGCTGCCGTTGCAACATGGCCAAGGCGCTGGCCACGGTCTTGCGCAGTTCGCGGCGGTCGCAGATGAAGTCGACCGCGCCCTTTTGCTGCAGGAACTCGGCGCGCTGGAAGCCCTCGGGCAGGGTGACCCGCACCGTGGTCTCGATCACGCGCGGGCCGGCAAAGCCGATCAGGGCCTTGGGCTCGGCAATCACGATGTCACCCACGAAGGCAAAGCCCGCACTCACGCCGCCCATGGTCGGGTCGGTCAGTACGCTGATATAGGGCAGGCCCTTGGCCGCCAGACGGGTCAAGGCCGCATTGGTCTTGGCCATTTGCATCAGGGACAGCAAGCCCTCCTGCATGCGCGCGCCGCCGGTGGCGGTGAAGCACAGGAAGGGCACCTTCTGCTCGATGGCAGCTTCGACGCCGCGCACGAAGCGCTCGCCAACCACCGAGCCCATGGAGCCGCCCATGAAGTCAAACTCGAAGGCGGCGGCCACCAGGTTGATGCTGTGGACTGAGCCGCCCATCACCACCAGGGCGTCAGTCTCACCGGTGTTTTCAAGGGCTTCCTTGAGGCGGTCGGGGTACTTGCGGCTGTCCTTGAACTTGAGCGGGTCAACCGGCAGCACCTCCTGGCCGACCTCGTAGCGGCCCTCCGGATCCAGGAAGGCGTCGAGCCGGGCGCGGGCCGACATGCGGTGGTGATGGCTGCAGGTGGGGCAGACGTTCTGGTTCTGCTCGAGGTCGGACTTGTACAACACCGACTCGCAGCTCGGGCACTTGATCCACAGGCCCTCGGGCACGCTGCGGCGCTCGGTGGGGTCAGTGGGCTGGATCTTCGGCGGCAGGAGTTTTTCGAGCCAGGACATAGGGGGTTCCTCTCGGGAGGGGGTGGGGCGCCAGCGGCGCCACCGACCCCGGGGCTGAGCCTGATTATGCGTCGAGCGCCTGCCGGATACCACCCAGGAAGGCCGCTGCCGCCGGGGCGACCTGGTCCCGGGGCTGGCCATCAATTACCTGGATCAGCTTGGTGCCGATGACGACCGCGTCGGCCACCCTACCGATGGCGCGGGCGGTCTCGGCGTCGCGGATGCCAAAGCCTACCCCGACCGGGATGTTCACATGCTGGCGGATGCGGGGCAGCATGGCCTCCACCGCACCGGTGTCCAGGTTGCCGGCGCCGGTCACGCCCTTGAGCGAGACGTAGTAGACGTAGCCGCTGGCCACCCGGGCCACCTGCTGCATGCGCGCGTCTGTCGAAGTGGGCGCGAGCAGGAAGATGAGATCCAGGCCGTGGGCGCGCAGGTCGGCGGCAAATTGCTCGCATTCCTCGGGCGGGTAGTCGACGATGAGAAGTCCGTCGACACCAGACGCGGCGCAGTCGCGGATGAAAGCGCCCGGGCCGTGCTTGATGTCGTAGCGCTCCACCGGGTTGGCATAGCCCATGAGCACAACCGGCGTGCTGCTGTCCGTGCGGCGGAAATCGGCCACCATGGCCAGGACTTGTGTCATGCCCACGCCCTGAGCGAGTGCGCGCTCGCCGGCCTTCTGGATGACGGGGCCGTCGGCCATCGGGTCGGAGAAGGGCACGCCCAGCTCGATCACGTCGGCGCCGGCGGACACCATGGCCTGCATCAACGCGGGGGTGCAGTCGGCAAAGGGAAAGCCGGCGGTCACGTAGGGGATGAGGGCCTTGCGGCCCTGCGACTGCAGGCGGGCGAAGGTGGCGCCAATGCGGTTCGGGGAGGCAGCGCTCATGACTTGAACTCCACCGGGTGCACATCGCCTTTGACGGTCTGCCCGCGGCAGCTGGGTCGGCAGTAAAAGTCGGCCTGGGACAGATCGGCCACGGTGCCGATGTCCTTGTCGCCGCGCCCAGAGAGGTTGACCAGGATATGTTGGTCAGAACGCATCGTCTTGGCCATCTTCATTGCGTAGGCGATGGCGTGACTCGATTCGAGCGCGGGAATGATGCCTTCGGTACGGCACAGGTAGTGAAAGGCGGACAGCGCCTCGGTGTCGGTCACGCCCACGTACTCGGCGCGGCCGATGTCCTTGAGCCAGGCGTGCTCGGGGCCTACGCCAGGGTAGTCGAGGCCAGCGGAGATGCTGTGCGTTTCGGTGATCTGGCCGTTTTCGTCTTGCAGGATGTAGGTGCGGTTGCCATGCAACACGCCGGGCTGACCGCGTTGCAGCGAGGCCGAATGCTTGCCGCTGTCGAGACCCTCTCCGGCAGCTTCGACGCCGATGAGGCGCGTGCCCTCAAAGGGAATGTAGGGGTAGAAGATGCCCATCGCATTGCTGCCGCCGCCCACGCAGGCCAGCACCGCGTCGGGCTGGCGTCCGGCCATCTCGGGCATCTGCTCGATGGCTTCCTTGCCGATGATGCTTTGGAAGTCGCGCACCATCATCGGGTAGGGATGCGGGCCCGCCACGGTGCCGATGATGTAGAAGGTGTTTTCCACATTCGTCACCCAGTCGCGCATTGCCTCGTTCAAGGCGTCCTTGAGTGTGCGGCTGCCCAGTTCCACCGGCACCACCGTCGCGCCCAGCAGCTTCATGCGGTAGACGTTGGGGCTCTGGCGCTTGACATCCTCCGAGCCCATGTACACCACGCACTCCAGGCCGTAGCGGGCGCAAATGGTGGCGGTAGCCACGCCGTGCTGGCCAGCGCCGGTTTCGGCGATGACACGTGGCTTGCCCATGCGCTTGGCGAGCATGGCCTGGCCGATCACGTTGTTGATCTTGTGCGCGCCGGTGTGATTGAGGTCTTCGCGCTTCAAGTAAATCTGGGCGCCGCCCATCTCGCGGCTCATGCGGGCGGCGTGATAGATGGGGGAGGGCCGGCCGACGAAGTGCTTGAGCTCGTAGGCGAATTCGGCCAAGAACTCGGGGTCATTCTGGTAGCGGGCGTAGGCGTCCCGCAGTTCGGCGATGGCGTGGGTCAGCGTCTCGCTGACGAAGCTGCCGCCATAGGGGCCGAAGTGCCCGGCGGCGTTGGGTTGTGCGTAGTCGATCATGGCTTGTCCTGCGTGTTGGGCCTTGGGCTTTGTACCTTGGGCCTTGTACCTTGGGCCGTTCAGCCTTTCGGTCCTGGGCCCCGCCTGCAATTGAATCTGCGAATGACCCGGGTCCGGCAGACATGCTGCGGAGGGCGGCCGCGGGGCCTCAGTCGGGTCTGTTCGCGAGGTGGGTGTCGGCCGCACGCACGGCGGCCACGAATTGGGCGATCTTCACGGCGTCCTTGATGCCTTTGGCACTCTCGACGCCGGAGCTCACGTCAACGGCCAGCGTTTTCGCGCGCGGCCGCACCTGGGCGATGCCATCGCCCACGTTTGCAGGTGTCAACCCACCAGACAAGACGAGGTGAGCGTTGACGTTTATTGGAATGCGTGACCAATCGAATGCCTTGCCGGCGCCGCCGAACCCGTCGACATGCGCGTCGAGCAGGATGGCCTGAGCCGAAGAATAGTTCTGGGCGAATGCTAGCAAATCGAAGCCGGCCCCCGGGTCAAGGGGGATTCGCGCTGCCCGCAGGAAGGGCCGGCCCGCCGCTGCTTCCAGGCACTGGGCCGGTGACTCGTCGCCGTGGAACTGCAGCAGGGCCTGGGGCATGTGGGCCAGGTCGGCCGCCACTGCCGCGGGCGATTCGTTCACGTACAGCAGCACCGGGGTCACGAAAGGCGGCAGCCGCCGGGCAAGTTCAGCGGCCTGTTCGATGCTCACATGGCGCAGGCTCCTGGGGTAGCGCACGAAGCCCACCGCGTCGGCCCCGGCTTCGACCGCGGCGTCCACGTCTTGGGCGCGGGTCAGTCCGCAAATTTTGATGCGGGTGCGGGTGAGGTTGCCTTGGTGGTCAGGCGGCGCATGCAGCGGGTGGGCCGGGGCGGTCATGGCAACCAATCATACGCAGGGGTGCGATCGGGCAGGCCCCAGGCGGGCTCGTAGACCGGCCCGAGGAAGTACAGGCCGTCGGGCGCGAAGGTCGGTGCGGCAGCGTCGCGGCTGCGTGCCGCCAGCACCGTGTCCATCCACTCGGGCGCTTGCAGGCCCTGGCCAACCAGCACCAGGCAGCCCATGATGTTGCGGATCATGTGGTGCAAGAATGCGTTGGCCTCGAACTCGAAGCGCCAGTAGGCGCCGCGGCGTTCGATCGTGATGCGCCGCATCGTTTTGACCGGCGAGCGCGCCTGGCAGCCTGAGGCGCGAAAGGAGCTGAAGTCATGCTCCCCCAGCAGCCGGTCGGCGGCCTGGCGCATCGGCTCGGCCTGCATGGGGCGGAAGACCCAGCCCGCTCGGTGCGCGTCCACACTTGGGCGAACCGGTGACTCAAGCAGCACGTAGGCATAGCGCCGGGCGAGGGCGCTGGCCCGGCTGTGAAAGCGCTCGGCCACCGGGTTCGCCCACTGCACCGCGATGTCGGGGGGCAAAAAGGCGTTGGTGCCGCGCACCCAGGAGAAGGCTTCGCGCGCCAGGGGCGTGTCGAAATGCACCACCTGCATGAGGCCGTGCACCCCGGCGTCGGTGCGGCCGGCGCAGACGGTCGCCACAGCTTGCGCCGCAAACTGCGAAAGGGCGGCCTCGAGTTTGTCCTGGACGGTGTTGCCGGAGGGCTGGCTTTGCCAGCCCTGGTAGCCATGGCCGCTGTAGCTCACGCCCATGGCCCAGCGTTGCAAGGGAGGCACCCCACCAGGCGCAACTGCGGCATCGCTGGAGGCCAGACCTTGTACGTCGCCTGCAGTGCCTGCCATGGCGTTGGCGCCAGCGCCCTCGGCTGGCCGCATCAGCCCAACTCGGTCAACAGGCGCTCGGCGCGCGCGCGCAAGTCGCCGCTGGCCTGGACCCGCACTTCCTCCGCGAGGCTGCGCGCGCCCTCGGTGTCGCCGATGCTGAGGAACTCTTCAGCGAGGGCGAGCTTGGTGGCCAGCGGGTCGGCAGCAGCGCCCGCGTCACCGGCAGGCTTGTTGAGGTCGAGTGACAGGCCGGCCAGGTCGAAGTCCATCGCCGCGCCGGGCGGGATGGGGCTGGCGCGGTAGTTGTCGGTGCGCGGGCCGAGGTCGTCCTCGAACAAGGCGTCGATCTCCGCGTCAGGGGCCGGCGCTGCCGCCCTTGACGCATCGGGAGCCGGCGTGGGCATGCGAAAGCCCTCGATGTCCAGGTCCAGCCCGGCGGGCACGTCAGCCCTGCGGTCCAGCCCCGCAGCGCCTGCGCTCGGCGGGCTGGGGTCGTAGGAGGGTGCGCTGGCAAATGCGCCTGCCCCAAAGGGTTCGTCCAGGCCGGCCGCGCCGGGCCCGGCGTCCTTGGCGTTGGCGCTGAACAGGGGATGGCCAATCGGTGCGAGGCTGGCGCCAAGCTCGACGACCCGGGCCCAGTCCCGACCCTGGGCGCCTGTCAGCGTCCGGGCGCGGCGGGCAAGCGGTTCAAAGGCATCCCAGTCGAAGCGGCGGGCAAACACTTCCAGCAACTTCACGATGACCGGCAGCCGATCCGGCGTGGCTCGGAGTGCCTCTTGCAGGACTTCCTCGGCCTGCAGGTCGCGACCGTAGGCCAGATAGACATCGGCCTCGGCGAGCGGGTCGGTCTCCGCCTGTGTGTCCGAGCCGGTCGCGTTGTAGCTGGAAATCGCTCTTTCCGCGCCACGCGCCAGGCCCGCGCCGTCGCCGGGTTCGCCGCTTGCTTGGGTCCCGGGGCGTGTGGGCGTAGGGGCGGGAGTGGGGGCCGCCGATCCGGCCGGCTTGCGTCGGCTCCACCAGAGCAATCCGCCGATTGCGGCCAGCCCCGCCAAGACGGCAGCCCCGATGGCCAGAGTCCAGGGCTGGTTGACCCGGTCTCCGAGGGCCGCCAGCAGGCGGTCGGCCAAACCGGTACGAACGTTTGCTGCGCCCGAGGCGGCCTTGGCCGGGGTGGAGGCTGGCGCTTGGGCAGATGATGCGGCGGCCGCCGGCGCATCGCTGGCAGCTTCGGCGGGCGCGGATGCTGCCTCGGAAGCTGCTGCAGCGGGGGTGGATGCAGCGGGGCCAGATGCCGCCGAAGCAGGGCTGGCCGGCAGGTTCAGGGCCACGCCGGCAGCAGATGCTGCTGAGCCGGGCGGGCGGGCACCGGCAACGCCGGCGTTCAGGCGGTTGAGCTCTGCGATGTTGCGTTCGAGCTCGGACTGGCGTTGGCTGGCCTCTTGTTCCGCGCGTTGCCGGGCGATGCGGTCTTCATTGGCCGTGCGCTGGGCATCCGCGCTGCTGGCTTTGCTCGCTGCGCTGGCTGCCGCGGCGGCGCTTGCCGAAGCCTGGCCCTGCACCGCGCCCTTGGACAGGGTGAGACGGTCTGGCGTGGCGTCAGCCGGGCGGCGGCCTTTTTCTTCCACCCGCGCCTCGACCCGACCCGTCGCGCGCCGGCTGGCGGCCTGTCCGGCGTCGGTCGGTCCAGCGCCTGGCGCAGCGCCCTCGGGACGGGCAGCGGTGGCCTCTGCCAGTCGGCGGCGGAACTCGTTGAAATCCTGGCTCTGGGCAATGACGGTACGCCGTGCCTCCCGCGCTTCGACCGTGGCTGCGGTTTCGGCGGCAGGCATCTCCAGCACCGCACCGGCCTTGAGCCGGTTCATGTTGTTCCCGACAAAGGCATCGGGGTTTGCGCGCAGCAGTGCAACCAGCATTTGCTCGAGCGAAACGCTGGCGGGCTTGCCGACGGCGACCAGCCGGCCGGCGGTGTCGCCGGGTTTGACGGTGACTCGGGTTGTGGCGGGTGCGCTGGCCGCTTGCGTTGGAATGGGGGCAGAAGCAGCCGGCGTAGACGCAGGTGGTGTTGCCGATGCGGCAGCGGACGGGCTGGTAGCCCCAGGGGCTGCGGTGGACTCTCCGGGGGCCAGCCCGGCGGCTTGCGGCAGCGGCGGCAACTGAGCTGGTACCGCCGATGCGGGGGGCGTGGGTGTGCCGGGTGTGGTGGACGCCTCTGCGCGGTTGGCGGGCGGGTCGAACAGCAGGGTGTAGTCGCGGACGATACGACCAGCGCTCCAACTCGCCTCCAGCAGCAGATCAATCACCGGCTCGTTGATGACCCGGTCGCTCGACAGCCGGATGATGAAGCGGCCGTTGCTTAGGCGCTCGGGGCTGACTCGCAGCTCTGCCAAGGCCGGGTGCCGCTCAATGCCGGCGGCTCGGAAGGCCTCCAGCGCGGCCGGCGCAGCGCGCAGGCTGGCCGCCTCTTCGGGGGTGATCTGTGTGACCTCGACCTCGGCCCGCAGGGGCTCCCCGAGGGAGGACTGCACGCTGATCCGGCCCAGGGCCAGGGCAAAGACATTCGTGAGGGGCAGCAGCAGGGCCACCGCAGCGGCGACCGGCAAGAGTCTCATGGTAGGGAGGACAGCGTCAGAAGGGAGGGATCCGATCGACCATAACAGCAAGCCTTGGGAGTGACAAGCAGCGCCCGCGCGGTGCGACCCGCTGCGGTCGCGCTCGCGCTTCAGGCTTCCAGCAGGATGCGCAGCATGCGGCGCAACGGCTCAGCAGCACCCCAGAGCAACTGGTCGCCGATGGTGAAGGCGCCCAGGTACTCCGGGCCCATGGCCATCTTGCGCAGGCGCCCCACCGGAATGCCCAGCGTGCCGGTGACCGCCACTGGGGTCAGGCCGGCCATCGTGGCCTCGCGGGTGTTGGGGATGACCTTCACCCAGTCGTTGTCGGCGGCGATCATCGCCTCGATGTCGGCCAGGGGCACGTCCTTCTTGAGCTTGAAGGTCAGGGCCTGGCTGTGGCAGCGCATGGCACCGATGCGCACGCAAAAGCCGTCCACCGGCACGGCGGGGGTGCCAAAGCCGGCGCCCTGACCGAGGATCTTGTTGGTCTCTGCGCCACCCTTCCACTCTTCGCGGGACATACCGGCCCCCAGGTCCTTGTCGATCCAGGGAATGAGGGAGCCGCCCAGCGGCACGGCGAAGTTGGCGGTCTCGGCTGCCGACAAGGACTGCTGGCGTGCCAGCACCTTGCGGTCGATCTCAAGGATGGCGGACTTGGGGTCGTCCAGCAGGGACTTCACCTCGGCGTTGAGCGTACCGAACTGCGTCAGGAGTTCACGCATGTGTTGTGCGCCGCCACCCGAGGCCGCCTGGTAGGTCATGGACGACATCCACTCCACCAGGCCCGCCTTGTACAGGGCGCCCACGCCCATCAGCATGCAGCTCACGGTGCAGTTGCCGCCGATCCAGTTGCGGCCGCCTTGGGCCAGGGCGTTCTTGATCATCGGCATGTTGACCGGGTCGAGCACGATGACCGCGTCGTCCTTCATGCGCAGGGTGGAGGCGGCGTCGATCCAGTGGCCCGTCCACCCCGCGGCGCGCAGCTTGGGGAAGACTTCGGTGGTGTAGTCACCGCCCTGCGCGGTCAGGATGATGTCGCACTTCTTTAGGGCTTCGATGTCGAAGGCATCTCTCAGAGTGGTTTCGTTCTTGGCCATCGCCGGGGCCTTGCCGCCAGCGTTGGAGGTGGAGAAGAACACCGGCTCGATGTGGGCGAAGTCGCCCTCGGCCTGCATGCGGTCCATCAGGACCGAGCCGACCATGCCGCGCCAGCCCACAAGGCCAACCAATTTGCTCATTTCATCGCCCTTTCAAGTTTTCAAACAGTGCCACGATCGACTGTTTGCCCGGCTCGTCTGGCCGGGAGGGCGCACGACGAACCAGAGCCGTTCAGCCCTTAATGGTCGTAGTTTTGGTAGTGGTCGCGCGCGCGCCTGTAGCGGCCAG
>Ga0164292_10005104_pt1 | contig 10732 bp, 4 predicted proteins | sample GEODES117metaG_FD_111486 | JGI IMG/M metagenome (GOLD analysis project Ga0164292, IMG submission 111486) | Eutrophic lake water microbial communities from Lake Mendota, Wisconsin, USA - GEODES117 metaG | ecosystem: Environmental > Aquatic > Freshwater > Lake | place: USA: Lake Mendota, Wisconsin... | reverse complement strand
TATCTCGAGCCCAGGCAGAACCTGATAGAGCAATACACGGGCACGACCAAAGAGCGATCGCAGTGGAGGGGGCTCGAGAAGAATATGGGCCGCATACGCACTCAGCTTGAAGACGACCGCAGAACCTTTGAAGTGATAGCCGGATCGCAAGCTGCAGACAACGAGCGGATGGGCGCCTATATGCAGGAAAACGAGCCCGAAAGATGGGAGGAGTGGCAACGCATTGTGGGCTGGGCAGAAAACATCGCGGGAGACCTGCAGACCTTGCTGGACGCCAGCCAGCAGGACCTGCCCGACGCAGCGCAGATTCAAGCCCTGCGTCAAGAGAAACTTGAAAAGGCCATGGAGCCGCTTGCAAGCCTGGCCACGCTGGCTACAGAAATCGAAGGCCTGAGCCGAGGCTCCATTGAAGAATTGGCCAAGGCACAAAAAGAGCTCATCACAAATTACATCGACGCGGAAACAGAAGTCATCCGAAAGGATAAAGAGGCCCAGATCACTGAGGTGCGGGCCGAGGCCAAAGCACGGCAGGAAAACATCAAAGCCTGGGAAAAGCAGCTTGGCGAGCTGAAAGTCAAAGCCCAGGAAACGCTCGAGGACTTTCAAGCCACCTACGGCAATGACTTGGGCAGTCTGTGCGACCCACTCAAGGCACAGATCGAGCGCATCGCCGCCCTAGAAAAAGACCTGACTGACAAAGCCGGCGATCTCAACAAGCTGCTTACCACTACGATCGACCCCAACTCGATCAAAGCTATCAGAGACATCAAACCCCAAGTGCAGTACGCCTTGAGTGACGATGTAACAAGCGCCTTAGAAGCGCCCATCCCCGACCTCCAAGGGCCCAATGCCTACCAAGATTTGATCAATTACTTCGGCACACTGACCGGGGCGGCCGATAAGGCCCTAGGCAATGGACTATGGTCATCAACGACCCACTGGGATCCCGTGCAGAAGAACCGGCTCATCAGACAACTCGATAGGGGGCAATTGCTCAATAGCCTGCGCGCCTTAGGAGGCAAGCGCATCGAAGACATCGAGGTAAGCATCAGAGAAAGTGAACATGCGCAGTTCCTAGAGAAGTTCGGGCATAAGGTACCCCAGGAAATTGAGGAACTCAAGAAGGTTTGCACAAGACATGAAAGCCAACTGGCTGCTCTCCAAGCCGTGATCCAAGGCCGGACAGAACGCATGAAAGAGATAGAACTGAAAAAGCGCGATATGTCTGGCAGTACCTCACACCTGGAAGTCGAAGTTGAAAAATTCAAAAAATTTCAACAATTTGAGGAGCTAATCGGGCAACTGAGATCAGGGTCTGTAGAGGATGCAGAGAACATACAAAAACAATTAGCAAACCTCTACGAGCAACTGGGGAAGGACTACCAGGACCTTGCCCCTGTTATGAATTACCGGCTCCTCGAAGCACAGCTAGATCAAGTCGATACGGATAGCACTGATGAACTGCAAGCGCAAATGCAAGAGCTCGAGCGGGAGCATGAAGCGAAGGAGCCGGTCATCAGCGCCATGCGTAAGCCCTCGTTTTTCAGCGAACAACTGCCAGCGATTGAGGAAGAATTGCGAATCAGCAGAGAGCTCGATAAAGAGATGAAGGCATTGATGGACGGCGATCTGAGCGATCCGCCGGAATCGCAGGATGATGATGGGGATGAATTCAATGACGATAGGATTGTGCGGAGTCTTAGAAAAAAGGCCTATCATGCGCTGGAGTCCGAAGCAAAAGAGCTGGCACAAACCCTGGAAAAGAATCGAAAAGATCTTGACCAGCTTGAAGAAACCCATAAAAAAGACCAGGTTCATCAGCTAGATGACCTCCGGCGCCAAATCACAGCTATAGAGAAGGCCATGGTTGACACAAGTCTATCGGTAAAGAGCACCATTGAGGAAATCAAGAAATCGCTTTCACAGCCCTGAACGGCAGCAGTCGCCGCACGCAAGCTTTTTTTCTTTACAGAAGCGGCCATGAAACTCGAAGTCAAGGTCCTATCGGCCCAGCAGCTCCTGCTCAGTCCCATGAGCGCGCCGGACGCCCGGCAAGCGGTGCGAAAGCTCGCAACCGCGCTCATCGATGAGAACACGGGAAAAATTCAATCGGGTTATCTCAAGCTGACCAACTCCGGTACGCTGAATGCCGGTTTCTTCTACACCAAAGGCAGCTATTCCGAGGGTGCCAAGTCGGTTGGAACCATGCTCAAGCAGGCCTATGGGGCCAAGCTGAGCGATGCTCAGAGGAACACCCTCAACCAGGCCTTGGCACAATATCAGAGCAAGACCGGCGGCGCCCTGGGCACCCGAAGTTTTGTCAATCTGGTCAAGACCCTGGATAGTCTGGTGCCCGATGACGACGAACAGTCGCCAAAATTCCAGCACAACTACCCCATAGACTCGCGCCTGGACCTGTCTGGCCTGGAGGTGCAGCCGCCAGAGCCGCCAGAGCCGGCCGAAGCCCCCTCACAAGCTTACGCACCCGTGGCCCAGAGCCAAGCGCAGCCGACCGACGCAACGGAGGCAACAGCACCGGAGGCAACAGCACCGGAGGCAACAGCACCGGAGGCAACAGCACCGGATATAAAAGCGCAGGCCCCGGCAAGCACACAAGCCAGCGCAGCAGACAAGGCGAGGAGAGTTCGCGAAGCACTCGGTAGAAGCCTAGCCGAATTACGCACCCGCAACAACAGCCCCATCTCCGACACGGCCCTCAAGCAATTCCAAAGCCTGGCCTTGGCTCTGCTTAAAGCGCCTCGCGAGCCAGGTGACAAGTACAGTTGGGACCAAAAATTAATGGCCTTTGAGCGCTTGATGTTCCCGACAACATCCAAGCTGAACCAAGCCGGCGCGGTGCAGGGCCCGCAGGCACCACGCACTTTTGCCATGGGCGATGCCGACGGCAGCATGGGACGCATGGTCTTGCATGCCATCGCCAGCGGTGTCGCAGAGTTGCCTGAAGAAAACATGCCCGCCCTGGCCCGCCTGATGTCCGCAGAGTTGCATGCCCTCACGCAAAGTGAAGGTCTGGAGGATTTCCAGGCGGACTCCGAGCTGAGCAGAGACCTCGATGAGGTGGCCGAGGCCCTGATCTCCAAGCCCCAGCCCCAAGAAGGCAAACCCGCCTGCATCTTCCTGGGTGATATTTTGTCGGACCGGTTCACCAACAACCAGCAAGCCATGTCCAAGTTCATCTACAAGCTCAGCGGGCTGGACCCGGAGAATCCCAATCGTGCCCAGCAGATTGACACCGGCGTGCGCTTCATTGCAGGCAACCATGACACCATGCCCCTGCTCAACGCAAATGGCGAGGTCAGGCTCAACACATCATCCAAAAAAGCCACGCAATGGGGCGCCCACGCCCATAAAATGCTCCCCCCTGCTCAATACAGGGAACTATTGAAAAATTGCTTCAAGGCGGCCGACTACAGCGCCGGCGTACTGACCACGCACAACGGCGTGGCCAAAGGCAGCTCGCCCAATGAATATCTGGTCGGTACAGGCAACCCGGCTTTTCGCCAGGACCTATACAACGCCCGGGGAGAATTAGTAGATGACTGCAAAAGCGTGATCGCGACAAGCCCTGAGGAATTGGCCGAGGCGATGAACATGGCCTTCCTCGATCGAATTAATGCCGGCTCAACGAAAGGTTTGGTGTCCACCGACTTTCGGCCCAAGGACAGGGATATGACGCCCCGGGCACTGGGCTTTGAAAATGTGGAAGGCTTTCGGCAGTTGCACGGTCACAATGACAGTGCCAATGAAAACGAGGAAGGAGTGACCAACCTCAATGCCCGAGAGGGAAAACGCGGAAGTGTCCGCTTCATGCCTGCGTCTACCGTCATTGAATACGCACCGCCCGCGCCACCGTTCAATCCGGCGCAAGACCATATGATCAGAGCCTAATCCCTCTTACCGCCCGCGGGCGCTGGGTAGCGCATAAGCACCGCTGGGCAGTGCTGCCCAATCCGTGTCCGGCGGCCCTCAGCGGGAAAACTTGGGCACTTCCTGCCCGGAGCCCATTTTCTGGAACACCTCCTTAATCTCCAGGGCAGCCTGTTTTTGCCGGTATGCCAGGGTGTCGTGGGGCAAGCCGTCCGGCAATTTCATGGCCTCTATCTTTTCAACAGTGGGTTCGAGGTAAGTCCGATAAAACTCCGTCGCGCGAGACGATTTGCTGTCTCGAAGATGCTGCAGCAGCATCAGCTCGCAGAGGTTCCACATGGTCCGCGGGCTGCTTTCCAGCTGGCCATTGAGGCTCTGCAAGGGCGGCGGCTTCTTGAACTCCTTCCATAGACCGCCTGAGGAAAACAGGCCGGCAAGCGTTCCTTTTTGAGCCTGGGACGAACCAAAAAGCGAAAGGGTGAGCTCTCTGTCGCGGGCTTTACAGTAATCGGCCAGTTTTACCGGTGACTTGGCAACCGGTTTTACCTGTGGCTTGTCAGCCGGATTTACCGACGGCTTTTCACCTGGAGGCGTTACCCAGGTTCGCCCAGCCCAGCCTGCTTTCTGATGGGGATCTGCCTGGACCGCTGCATCCTTTTCTTGGACCCAGTTGAATACCGGCCTCACTTCCTTCGTTCGCGCCGTTTGAATCCGCGCGATCCTTTCGCTATCGAGCTTCGGATACTTGGACTCAGACTCGATCAGGGCGCGCCGCATATCGGGCCGCTGACGGTCAATTTCCACGTCGTCGACGCTCTCGATCTGCACAGCGCCCGCCTCGAAGCTGGGGGCTTGCGGCTGCACCTGAGAAACCGCCTGGGGCTGCGCCCTGGGTAGCCGCTCAAGGCCCTGTGCGTCTAACATGCGGGCGAGTTCTGATTCGAGTTCTGAGCGCAGCTTCTCAGCTTGCGCCGCATCAAGTTCAAAACCAAGATTGCTGCTGCTTTCAACTTCCAGCGGCTCATCCTGCGGCTTAACCCGAGCGATCGCTTGCTCGGCCTGTGATTGCAGCTCCGGCCCGCACCAAGGGTTGCTGGCCAACTCCTGCCAGATCGAATAGGCCTGGCTTTGGTGGGCAAATTGCAGGGCCAAGTCGTCATCGTGAAGGCGCACCAGCCGCTCAGCAGCCTGGGCCAAGACCGCCGCATTGCGCGTGCGCTGCGGATAGCGATCCAGGTAAGCACGCAAATCGCCAGGCGTGATGGCGTCGGCCACCATGGGCAAGCCAGGCAGTAACTCTTGCGCCAGTTGGCGGAGATGGACTTGCAAACTGCGTCCAATCTCCAGCTCAAGGCTGGTGCATCTTTTCTGCTCTGTATCCAACAGCCCGGCTTCGAGCAATTGAACACCCGAGTCTTGCACTAGACCTAGCCTGAACTTTTCCAGGTTCTCCCGCATCTCGGGATGTCTCTCGCCTTGGGCCTGCAGATCACGCCAGATGTCCAATCCTTGCGCACGCCGCGGCGCGGGAAGCTGTATCAGATGGGCGGCCATATTCAGCCGGGCATGAGCAAGCTCCGTCCAACCCGAGGTGGGGTCAACAGGCTGCCCATCCGCACCGAACAACACCAAGTCTGCGAGGAGAACTCGGTAATCACTGATGTCTTTCGATATTTGATCAAGCAACTCGCCGGCCTGGCTCTCAATGGACTTCATCTGCTGCTCATAGTCCGCCCCCCCAGGATTGGGAGCGTCCAGATACAGCTGCCCGATCTGGTTGAAGCGGTCGGCACAGCGATCAATGAACAAGTCACGCAAGCGCTCGGCCTGAAACTGTTCTTCCTTGATCTTGGTCTGCCCCTCGTCGTTGGCCGCAGCCAGCAATTGGGCACGGTCGACGTTGACGCCCCAGGAGGCCGACAGGTCTTGGTCGCTCGCTTGCTTTTGTCCGCCGCCTTGGGCCATCTTGGCACTTTTGTTCATCCAGCCACTCACCGCATCCAGCACCGGACTGTCTGCCTTGCGCTCGGCCAGGGCCTTGACCATTTGGGTCTGCAGCGCACCGCAGGCATTGGGCAAGCGATTTACTTGCAGGGACCCGGTGACCGCGGTCATGGAAATCGGCTTGCCCAAAGGCCCGCCGTGGCCGGCCTTATCCTGCTGCGCAGGCTTGTTCAGTTCGGCTTGCACCTCGCCCATCCATGTGGGCTGGCCGCTGACATCGGTGTCCACCGCCACGCAGGTCAGACTGCCATCTGTCTTCTTTTCGGCCACCAGCGACACCCAGTGGTTCAAGCCATTGACCAGGAACATGCCCACCACAGGCCGCGTCTGCTCAGGGTCACTGAAATGATTGCGGGCCAGGTCGGCAAAGCGCTGGGCCAGAACGCTGACGTCGCCCGCTTGGGCATCGGCCTCGGTGATCAGAAACTTCACCGCAACTTGCCGCTCGTCGGCCACACGCTGCATATTGGCCTTCATCTCGGTTTGAGAGATCAGCCTTGCGCGGTTGAACAGCTTTTCCGGCTGTGCTTCTTCCGCTTTAGAAAGATCAGCCCTCAGTGATTGCATGGCCTGCCGCAGGCGCGGGCCTTCAAGCTGGGCCAGTTGCTGGCCCTTGGGTTCAGTGGACATGGCCGCCAAAAAACGCAGGTCCGTGGGAAGTGCGGCACGCTGCTCTGGCGTGGCCTTCAAAATCTGGTCGGCCAGGCTTTCGGCCAAGGCCGTTTTCTCTAGGCCGTTAAGGCCGTCGCTGCTGCGCAGTTCCCGGGTCAAGTAGGCCGCGGCGGCGCGCCGCATACCGGCATCTGCAGACAACAACTGATCGATCGCCTGCTTCGCGTCGTCGGGCAAAAAACCCAAGGCCATGTTGCCCGGAACTTCGCCCAGCTTGGTGAGCTCGGACTGGGCCGCTTCGACCCTATTGCGCGCCCTGAGCAGACGCTGATCGGCCTCTTCTTCGAGCATCTGGTCGAACAATTGCGTAGCTCGGTCACGGGTGGCCAGACTGATGGGGTCATCGGGTCGATTCCATTGAACCAAGGCCTGCTTGTAAAGGCCCTCGGCACGCTTGCTTGAGCCCTTGACCCATTCCAGGGCCTGCTTGGTGCGCTGCTCCAAATCGGCGGAGCGGCCAGCGGCCTTGCCGCCTTGCTTGGCCGCCGCTGGGTCCAGCGCATCCATTACCATCTGGCTAACCCGGCCATGCAAGCCTTTGAGCTGTTGGGCGGCGGCCGGGCTGGCGCTGACGTTGTAGGCCATCATGAATTCAATTTCCATGAGCTGCGACAGGGCCACCAACAGCGCTTTCTCCTGCACCCCACCCACCTCTTGCGGCACCCACTGAACCCATGGCCCCTTGTTTGAAAAGCCTGGCATGTACACCTGCAAGGGCCGATTCTGCGAGCCTATCGAAGACTCCATCAGCTGCCGCATGGTCGAGATGATTTGCGTGGCCAATACCGGGTCAAATTCTTTGCCCAATTGAGGATTGGCAGCAATGGCGGCCTCCGGCAGTTCTTGCTGCCCCATCTGATTGACCGCTTCGGCGTAAGCGCACAGCTCCTGCCATTCATAACTGCCACTCAGGCTGGACGGCGGCACCTGCGTCTTGTGCACCGGGCCTTGCAAACCGCGCAGGGCCGCCTTGTTGCCCGCGGCGCGAGCCTGCCGCGCCTGCGCGCTCATCACCTCAGCGCGGGCAGCAATATTGGCCTTGGCGTCCATCAGCAGCAAGCGGCTCTGGCCCACCTGGCTGCTGGCGTTTTGCAAGGCCTCCTGGGCCTTTTTCGCCTCGTCCAGACGCTGTCGGGCCTTCTCTTGCTGTTGTTGAATCTGTTGGTCGCCCTTGGCCTTGATCTGGTCAACATCCAGGATGAACCGGCCCAACTGCCGGGCATCGGCCCATCGACCCGCAGCTTCGCGCGAGGCTTGCAGGTGCGCCCGCAGCTGCTCAAGGGTCTGCGGCTCAGGCTGTACGGCGCCCAAATAGGCCAGCAGCTTGTCGCCCAGCTTTTGGTGCAATTGCAGCAGCCCCTGGCGCTCCTGGGGGTCGGGGCTCACCGCCATCAAATGCTCGGTCGCGACCAGGTCGACCAGCAAGGCTTGCGCCGCCACGGGCGCAAGCTGCGTCTCCTTGTGCGCCTTGCCATTGAAGAGGCCGCGTTCACCACTGGCCAGCCTGTCATTGGATACCTGTGCCAGAGCCGCCGCTTCTTGGAGCACCGCCTGCGGCAGCGCACGGCTGCCCCATAAGCGAGCCAGGCCAGCGCCGGTGCGATCGGCCTGGGCCTGTTGACGCTCACGCCTCTCCGCTTTGTGAAACTGGGCATTCAAAGACTTGATGGCGCTTGCGCCGAGTCCGGCCTTGTTGAACAGGTCCTTGAACTTACTCTCATCCAGCGGCTGCTCCTTGTAAGCGCCTTTGCCATTGATGCGCTTGAGCTTGTCGTGGTCGTAATAGTGGATGCCCTGGGCCCGGTCCGGTGCACCAGCACCGACCTTGGCACGCAGCGCCATCTTGCCGTCGGCCATGATGAGCCTGTCCATCTGGGGCTGCACCGGGACCCTCTGTTGGGCCTGCAAGAGCTGCTGGCTGGCCTGCTCGTGCACCTGCTTGAGTTCAGCCGTGGTCGCCTGGGCCTGTGTGAGGGCCTGAAAACGCGGGTCCCACCGGGTCTTGTCCACCGCGTTTTCACCCAGACCCAATGCCAGGTTGGAGAAACCATCGTCTTCCTGCTCGACGTCGGGCTGCACCGCGGGCCCGGGGCGTTGCGCGCCGGCAAGTGCTTGCTGGGACGCAGCAGCCGGAAAAGCCTGCGCGACATTCGAAGCATCCTGGACAGCGGGTCGTTTCGGAGCCGGCGGCTTGTCGGCCTGATTCACCCGCTCCAATGCAAGTTCCTTGAGCTCCAGATCAATGGCCTGAAAAAACAGCTTGGCTTTTTCGCCGCGATCAGTTTCCACGGCAAAGTGCCGGTGGCCACCTTCGAGCTGTGTTGGCGCAACCGCATCGCCAAGCTCTCTCAATTTGGCCAAGTTGCCCAACTTCCAAGCCGATTCTTGATCCGCTGAGACCTCAGGGTTATCTCGCAGAGGAACTAGCTCGGCAATCAGACGAACTGCGTCGAGGCGGCTCTTGTCGCGCGCCAACAGGACGGTGGGCGGATTCTTTTCCTTGAAATAGTCGGTTTTGGCGTCTTTCCGAAGTGTCGACGTCTTCTGGCGCAGCACTTCCAGATAGGTGTCACCACGTTTTTGGACCAGCCTGAATTCAAAGGCATCGCCGCCGAATTTTGTCCTGGCCTTGGCCACCAGCGCGCTGAGATTGGCGGTATCGAGCCCCGCTTTCAAATCGGCGGCTGGGCCTTCGCCGATCTTCATGCGGTAGGCATCGCGAAACCAGCCGGATTTTTCAATGGGGCCGCTCATGGCTTACTCCTCGTGATCGCTTGGGAAGACTGTCTCAGCCGCGCAGGGCGCCCGAGGGAAATTCTTCGGTCAAGGCGGCCATCGGCTCGGCCTGCGGCGACGGCTCGTTCAGATCTTCAACTTGCCCCATCAAGATGATGAGGTCACACACGCACAGAGCCAGGTCATCGGGCGATGTCTGATCCCAATGCAAAACATCGCTGAGCACCAGATCGCCGGTGTAGGGCTCGATGGAAAAACGCCGCGTGCGGCTTTGCATCTCGTGATTCAGGCCCATGGCGGCCCAAACGAGCGTTTCGCGCGCATAGCCGCCGGACAGGTGTACCGCCACCTCAAAGTAGCCGGTCTCGGGCACAAACCGCAGTTCCACCTGCGAGGAACCGACAAACTCAAAGTCCAGGGAAAACGCCTGGCCCTCCTCGGCCGCCTGCAAGGCCTCGGGCGTGGGCTGTACATCCAGACCCGCCAGTTCCATGGCGTAGACCGCCAGGGCCAAGGGCTCGAGTGGAGATTGCGGATTCATCGTATTCATGACTAGGACCTATCGGGAGGTTTTAAAAAAAGCCAGGCTCCTGGCAACCGCCTGGGCTGCAGGCTCCGGCCTCAGACTAAGTTCGAATAATGTAACCAAATGTAGATGAATAAGGCACAAGCCACAAGGGAGCGTTGTGCCGCCTCTTCCTCTCAAAGTCCCCCGATAGACCCGCCAGGATGAGAAAAATCATACCTAAAGTCATCGCATAATGTATAAATACGTTACCAAAATTCCAAGGGGGTTCAAGCCTCCAACAAGAACGCCGTGTCCCTGAAAACCTATATCGATCTGATCGAAGCCTTTGCCGCCGAGGTGGGCTTGGACGCGCAAGCCCTGGCCAACACCCAGGAGGTGGTGATCGATGGCCTGCCCATAGGCTTGAGCTACGAGGGCAATGAGGAGTTCGGTGACATCCTGTACTTTGTAGAGGTGGGCGCGCCGGCCGAGCATCGCCAGGCTGAGGTGCACCAAACCTTGTTGAAGGCCAACTACCTGTGGGCAGGCACGGGCGGGGCCACGCTGGGCGTGCACCCCGATACCGGCCAGGTGATTTTGGCGGGCCGCTGTGAGGTGGAAGGCGTCACCGCCAGCGGCCTGGCCCTGCTGCTCGATGCCTTGACCGACACCGCCCGGTTCTGGAAAGGCTATGTGGCTGACGAATTGCCTCCACCGGCCTTGGCCGAGCAACCCGCTTTTGCCATACGCGGGTAAAGCGCGAGAAGCCCGGGAGAGTGCCTCATGTCCTTCGTACACGGTTTTCAGCAGCCCGTTCAGCCCTTTACAGGGCTAAACGTGAACCAGGCGGGTTCAGCGCAGTCGGCTGGCCCGGCTGGCCAGGCTCAGGGGCAGCAGGTGGCCGGGCGGGGAGCGCTGGCGGGC
>Ga0164292_10005103_pt1 | contig 10733 bp, 10 predicted proteins | sample GEODES117metaG_FD_111486 | JGI IMG/M metagenome (GOLD analysis project Ga0164292, IMG submission 111486) | Eutrophic lake water microbial communities from Lake Mendota, Wisconsin, USA - GEODES117 metaG | ecosystem: Environmental > Aquatic > Freshwater > Lake | place: USA: Lake Mendota... | reverse complement strand
TGAATTCGAGCTGGCAATAGATCCAGCGTTTTTCGGGGCACCTTTGACGCACGAGTTGTTTGTGATCGTTGTGCAATTGGCCCCGATTCCCCATCAGCGTCCCGTGCTGCGGCGTCGCGATAATCTTTCCGAACGGGTCCACTCGATTTTGCAGCGGCATGATACGGGCCATGTAGCAAACTCAAAAGAAATCGCCAAACCCGATCGAGTGATATCTGATCGCGAGATACGCAGGTTGAAGGTAGATGCCCTGCATTTAAATACCGCAATCGAAAACAAATAAACCAAAGCGAACACCTTAAGTCGCTATGGGAAATTACCGCAATCAAAAAACGACCAACAAATTCGTTTCATATTTTGCAAACACCTTTAAAGACCGGCACGTGCTGCAATCTAAAAATATCGATTGCAGCCTATTGTCAACTGAACGCGACCCCTTGAAATGCTCCAATGATCACCTAAGTATTGGCAAGTCACACATCATGACAATTAAAAAACTTATGCACGCCACATAAACAACAGCGGCAGCACGCACTATTAGATTTACCGGAAAACATTGCTTTTGGGTATTATCATTTGGATGCGGGAAACATCGGTGATTCCTTATATCCATCACTTTTTCACATTCGTGCAATCTGATCAGGCGTTTTCGCGTATCCTTATCGACGTCAATGTAAATAAGGCTGACACATACTACAGCTAAACTGGCCAAAAACAAAAGCAAACCCCGCACGCCAGGCGAGTTATCATCATCGATCGCAAAACTTACTAACGCGCCACTAGCAGTATAGCCAAGGCCGAGTATTGTCCATTTAATTTTATCGTCGTGGCGATGGTACTCGCAAAGCTGTCGATACTCTTCTAAAGGGGCATCTTCACAAGCTTTTGGAGACGCCTCATTAAGCGCATTCGAATCTAATTCACTTTTCACGCCGAACCCTTATTTCCACGATAGAAAATGAACACCGGATGCCTAAAAGCACCTATACCTAGTTGACTTGTAGAAGTGGCCGCGAAACCGATCGCTTCTAAACGACATTACACTTCCGAATGTGTTCAGGAAAAACCGCTTTGAATTGGAGCAGTTGCTTAATTATCCATTCCTGAATCTCTGTTAAAGACTCGGAATCTGAATCTATAGCACCATCGCGATAGATCGCAATTCGACAAGCCTGCTTACTGTCCAATCTCTCCCATTCGAGAGGAGAGCCGAACTCCCTCTCAATCACGTCCTTCCTGTCGTGTAAACAATCAAACAATTGCTCGTTTTTACCCTTATCGCGACAGTCCAAATACACCTCAACCCGTATGCGACCACCTTGAGCAAAGCTTGCAGAGTACCTAAAGACCCTCGAATTTTCCGATGAAAAGGTATACCAGTTTTGCGGCTGACCGCTTCTCGCATTCGTAAACCTATGCTTTTCTCTTAGGTCATCGATTAATTCTTGGAAGAATGTCTTGTACTTTAATTTAATCTCCGAAGCGTCACTCACATCACTAATGCCTTCTGCCAAGTCCTCGGTTGGAGAACAGACAACGCTCAAAACGAACGCTGGTTTCGAGTCATCAATCCGCAAAACCTTAGCCTCGACGGCATATATTTTTAATCGATCACTCAAGTTCTGATTTAGAAAATCAATAGCCGTTTTATGCTCGGGACGAATTACCTCGGCAATCCAAATCACAACATCCGCGCCCAAGACCGACGCATACGTGATTAGCTGACCCAGGTGTTTATGATCGGTAACGCCGAACTGGTTCTCGATTGCGACCTTATTGTTTGTTGAAAGATCAATCGCAACGATATCAACCGAAAAAGTCCCAACCCGCTTCTCGCGTGCTTCAAACTCCAGGTCCATGTCGATCGCTTCGCCAAGCTCTCGAAGGTTATCTGCCAACCATGGCGTAAATGAAGTCGCCTCGCCGTCCCAATGCTTTTGAAGGTCTTCTTGGTAGATCTTTCCGAATTTCATTTTTAATCGCTATGGAAGGATTCCCTACGTAGTTATTTGAGATAATCAACTGCAGGCATTATGCCAACTAGAAAGAATCCTGGAGACTTGCAGCCAGATTATCTACGACGAATTTATCAAGCTATATTTGTTTGAGAAGGCTTTATCGATTTTTTGTTTCGAGAGTTCAGCACTTCCCTAGTGGTTTTAGGAAATCTGCGATGGCGAAACGCCAGGATTGGTTGCATGCGTTGGCGAACCTTCGAGTGGACCGCTCGAAAGGGATCGCGCCGCATAAACCCCTATTACTTTTGCTCGTGATCGAGATGATCGAGCAAAACGAATTGGTCGATCTCACCTTGAAGCTGACGCCGGAATTAGCCTTTCGATTTAGCGTTTATTGGTCCGTCGTTGCGTACCGACGATCCCAACCGCCCGATGTCCGACTCCCATTTCACCACTTGCACTCCGACGGCTTCTGGACCCCATGGACAAAGGACGGATCCCGATCGCCGCATCGGAGCGTAACAAACTCCGTCGAGATCGACCCTGATTTCATCGAATTCCTCCGATCGCCGGCCAATCGCTTGGATGCCCGGCGTCTACTGATATCGCTCTACTTCGAACCGGCCGAGCAGAAAGCTCTCTACGCTTTACTCGGAATGCCGACCCCGACGGATGAGGTACGAGAGTTTAACATCGGGACCCAACCGCAACGCGACGAGGAGATGATTGGCCGCGAGGCGAGATTCCGGCTCGATATCGTTTCGGCGTACCGATACACCTGCGCTCTGACCGGTTATCGCATCACGACGATCGCCGGCGCGACGATTGTCGACGCCGCACACATTCACCAATTCGCCGACTCTCGCAACAACAATCCACGCAACGGGCTCGCTTTATGCAAAAATGCCCATTGGATGTTTGACAATGGGCTTTGGTCGATCGACGATGACTACCGCATCGTCGTGAACGAAACCGCGTTCGACGAGGCGAGCCCGGACCAGAAGCCCCTAGCGGAATACCACGGCAAGGCGCTCCGACTCCCTACCGACCGCAATCTCTGGCCCGATCAAAAACACCTCGCCTGGCATCGAAAGAATAAATTACAGATGGCGTAACGCGTTGTAGTCAGAAATACTGTCAAGGCCGAAAACTCCTAGCCGCTTTAAAACTGCGACGTAATTACCTGTGGTTTTCAACAAATAACTGCGCGCTTTTAAAGCTTACTGTTGGTGCAGTTAGACGTTGACAAATAGGACCCTCTCTGGGTATTTTAGAAGAGTTTGTGTACGCAGTGACTTCGTAATTGATTCCAACGCTGGTGCATCATGCGCAGAGCAGTTGTTTTACTCAGTGGCGGCATCGACTCTTCAACCACTCTGGCGATTGCTAAGTCAGAGAACTACGCGGTTACCGCATTGTCGTTCGCTTACGGTCAACGACATAAATCTGAACTCGCCGCCGCAAAATCGCTTGCACAGGATCTTGGTGTCACCGATCACTATGTCGTAAACATTGACCTACGAGTATTCGGTAAGTCGGCACTAACTGACGACATTCCTGTCCCAATACATCGATCACATGAGGAAATGGCGAGAGATATCGCACCGACCTATGTACCAGCTCGAAACACGATTTTTTTGGCATACGCAATTTCGCTGGCAGAAGTCCGCGAAGCCGATGATATTTTCATCGGCGTCAATGCTTTGGATTACGGAGGATATCCCGATTGCCGACCCGAATATCTAAATGCGTTTCAAAATATGGCGAGACTGGCGACTGCCCGTTGCGTCAACGGCGATCATTCTCTCCGAATTAACGCACCGCTTCTGAACAAGACTAAGTCAGAAATTATTCGAATCGGTTTTGATTTAGGCGTTGATTTCGCAAAGACCGTAACTTGCTATCAAGCTAATGAGGACGGCTTAGCCTGCGGCCAATGCGATGCATGCATTCTCAGGAGACAGGGCTTTGAAATAAATGGGCTTATCGACCCAACCCGATATGTTGGACCCAAACAAATTACGTAACGAATCAGCTTGGGACTCGAAAAGTGACTTAATAACTCATAACTCGGGTCGATGAGATTGCTCGATGATGGTGAGATACCGAATTCGATAGCGGCTTAGGCGGAGGGAAGAAGACCTTTAGCATAACGCGCGCATTCGAATCCGAGCCTTCGCCAGACAGCGTTCACAAGAGCATTAAGAAATTAACCTACCGAATTGAATGGCACGAACCGATCGTTGAGTCAGGATGTTTTAATGCAGCTTTATAAAGAATTTAGATTTGAAGCCGCTCACCGCCTGCCGCATGTACCGGAGGGGCACAAGTGTGGGCGACTGCACGGCCACTCGTTTCGCGTCGAACTACACGTCGAAGGCCCAGTAAATGCCCAGACAGGCTGGGTGATCGACTTTGCGGAAATCAAGTCGGCTTTCAAGCCGTTTCTGGATCGACTTGACCATCACTACTTAAATGACATCCCAGGACTCGAAAATCCGACTAGCGAAAACATCGCCATTTGGATTTGGCGAAACGTAAAATCATCACTTCCGCTGCTTTCGAAAGTGGTAGTCTGCGAAACCTGCACCTGCGGATGCACCTACCAAGGAGAGCACGAGCATTGATTACCAGCAAACATAGCGAACGAGGATCTTATGCGATCTATCGTTAACGTTGTTGTTACCTGCACGAAGGACAAGTTCTATCCCGTGCCAATTGATTGCCAATTGCGAAATATACTCGGGCTTTCTCTGGAAGACCGCCTTTCGCACTGGGAATCGAGTACCTATCGGCATTGGGAACAACGGGTAACTGCCAAAGATTTATACGCTGGCGATCACTGGGTGACCGTGAAAGGTTTTGAGTCTTCGTTTTTTGAACTCGATATTTGGATTTGTTCTGCCGGCTATGGCCTAATCCATTACACCGATAAAGTCGCCCCGTATGCGGCAACATTTTCGCCGAGGCATCCCGATTCCGTAAGCATGAATCTCGCCGGTGACATCGACAGCTTATCTCCACAGAAGTGGTGGGTTGGAACATCGAAACGATGGAAGTTGCAATTGAAAGGTCGCCCACGGACACTGACCGCTCTAATGGCAACCTACCCAAAGCGATCAACGGTAGTAGTCGCATCTAACAACTACATGCGAGCAATTGCAGATGATCTCCGCACTGGCGTTGGGCAACTTCGGGATTCGGATCAGTTGGTCATTGTTGCCTCGGGGGTTAAGTCAATTGAGTCCCTAAATGAGCATCTCTTGCCTAGTGACGCCAGATTCCAATCGAGTGTGGGCGGCGCAAGACGGTCCTTGAATACTCGTCTCGCAGCGAAGGTCATCCGTGAGTGCGCTAAGCCCCCACGTATTTCCGAGCTTCGGAAAAGGTACTTTAAACTGCTGAGCAATCAACCACCTCTCGAACGATACGATCGAGAGCCAATGACAGACGAGGAGATTCGTAAATTTATTATAAAGCAATTACACCTCGATCCGAGTTCTCGCCATACACGACTGCTAAGGACGCTACGAGAACACAACAAAGCATGTGAACAAAAACGATTCGCAAAACTGTTTAATGAAGTACAGGAGCGAATCGATGGCAAGTTTTAAAAGCACTAAAGCGGAGCCGATCATTCGCCGGGCACTGATGATTGATCAAAATGCCCAGCATCCTCTATTCATGTTCACGCTTACCAGCGATGAACTTCTTCGAATTGCAGATATCTCTCGCATCTCCCGAGATGAAGGAGGAAATCTCATTGGCTATCAGCGTCCGGATGTCCGGAAACACGTTCTAAATATCGTCGAATACTTGGATTCCGAATCCGTCATCTTTCCAAACTCGATCATTTTAGCGCTATCGTCGACGGTTAAGTTCAAGCAAAGCAGAGGCCCCGGCACCGATGACGGGATTGCAAAGTCGGGTACTTTAGAAATACCGCCTCCGTCGAGCGACGGCCACAAACCGGCCTGGATTGTCGACGGCCAACAAAGGGCTATCGCACTTTCCAAATGCAAGAGACGCGATTTACCAATTCCGATCAATGCATTCGTCGCCGATGACGTCGAATTACAACGCGATCAGTTTCTGCGAGTGAACAGCGCGAAACCCTTGCCACGAGGCCTTATCACCGAACTTCTGCCTGAGGTTAGCAGCAATCTGCCCGCCAATCTGTCGACGAAGAAAATCCCGTCTGCTATTTGCGATTGGTTAAATCGACAGAAAACATCGCCATTCTTTGGCTTAATCCAAAGGGCATCGACGGCTAAGAACGAACGATCATCCACGGTGATTGCGGATAATTCCGTCGTGAAAATGATCGAGGAAAGTCTCTCCCAACCTTCAGGCTGCCTGTTCCCCTATCGCAACATCGTCACTGGTGAAACGGATTTCGATGGGATCACAACGCTACTCGTCGTTTATTGGTCGGCGGTACGTGAAGTCTTTTCCGACGCTTGGGGAAAGCCACCGACAAAAAGCCGGCTCATGCATGGCGCTGGCCTGCGGGCGATGGGTCGTTTAATGGATTTGGTAATGCAAAATGTTGATCCAAGAAAGCCTTCGGCTAAAGCTGATGTGATTAACCAACTTCGTTTGGTTGCCCCAATTTGCCGCTGGACCGGTGGGCGTTGGGAGGACATGGATGGCATGAAGTGGAGTGATCTGAACAACGTCCCTAGGCACATCAACGTGTTAAGCAATGTCTTAATCCGGAATTACATGCAGGCTAAAGGCACAAGGTAATAATGCAGTTTTTCTTTCCTGACAGCCAAGACTTAGTCGACCCAAGTTTTGACTTCATTACCGAAAGTCGCTCGGAAACGAGAGTGCGCCAACGCGACGACCAATACGCGCACGAGGTTTTTAAGGCGATCCCCTACGACGGCATGCTTGTATCTAAGGCAATTGTTGAAGGGACAGGCAAATCTACAGGCCGCTATACCCTTGGGCAGCAACGCCGCTTTTCTGTCAGCGGCGTGAAAGAGTTTTTGCGTGTTCCTAAGACCATGAAGGTCATGGGTGATTGCGGAGCATTTACATACGTCAAGGAGGATGTTCCGCCTGTTACTGTTGAGGAAGTCACTCGATTCTACCAGGATGCAGGTTTTGATTACGGAGCATCAATCGATCATGTGATCTTAGAGTACAACCCATCATGGGACCACAACCTACCAGGAATAGAGACGGTCCCGGACAAATGCATAAAGAGACAAGAGATCACAATTGATTACGCACGTGAATTTAAGAAGTACTGCAAACAGGAACGTGTCACCTTTGAACCTTTGGGCGTAGTGCAAGGTTGGAGTCCTGAATCCTACGCCAAATCCCTAAGTGCGTTGCAAAAGATCGGATATCGATACATAGCCCTCGGGGGACTCGTCCCGCTCAAGACGAATGAAATCATACAAGTATTAACAGCATGTAATCCTCGTTTGCGGCCGGAAACTCGGTTGCATCTTTTCGGTGTAACACGCCTAACTCACATTCCTCAATTCAAATCAATGGGTGTTGTAAGCTTTGACAGCACCTCGCCTCTTCGGCAGGCTTTTAAAGAAGACCGCGGAAATTATTACAGCAGGCTTAAAGATGACTCCGGTAATGAGAAGAGTTATACGGCGATACGCGTTCCGCAAGTTGATGTAAATGTTCAGCTAAAGAATCGGATTTTATCGGGAGAGGTTAAGCAAGCTGAGGCATTCAGGCTTGAGAAAGAGTGCTTGGATGCGCTCCGGTCATACGACCGACGTCCCTTCCACCGAAAAGAATTGATCCAATTGCTGATCGAATACCAATCGCTTTTCGGCAATCTTCGCAATTACTCCATTGATTACGAAGAGGTGCTCAAGGATCAGCCTTGGAAGCATTGTGGATGCGAGGTGTGCAAGTCACTGGGAATCAATGTCGTTATCTTTAGAGGCGCTGAACGGAATCGAAGACGCGGTTTCCATAATGTACACGTCACTTACGAACGCCTGAAAATTGCTAATCGACGTAAAGTCCCCACTACTACATAAATCCGAAAAACAAGTTACCGAATGATCAATCACTCATCTGTTGGGCGAAAGCCTAAGAAAAAGATTCTAGAATTGCCGGCTATTGAAATACGTCAGGGCAAGAACAGGCGGCTTTATAGTTTCGCTGTCGATGGCAAGCATCTCCATGATTTCTGTACGGTCTCCCGGGTAAGTCGTCACGACGGTCAAGGACTTAGTGGTTACCAAAGGCCGGAGGTAGTGTCGCACATCACACAGATAAAAGACTATCTCGAATCGGAAAATCCGTTATTACCCAACGCGATCGTCGTCGCTTTTAATCCGTCAGTAAGCTTTAAAGCTGCACCGGGACGTCCGGGGCTTAGTCGCATAGGTACCTTATCGATACCTATCGATCCCGATTGCGCCGATACCGACAAACCAGGTTGGATTGTTGACGGCCAACAACGTACCGCAGCATTGCGCGACGCGAGAGTTGAATCTTTCCCGGTTTGCGTCGTCGGTTTTGTCGCGGAAGGTTATGAAGAACAACGTCAGCAATTCATCCTAGTTAACGCGACAAAGCCACTGCCAAAAGGTTTGATATACGAACTATTGCCATCGACCGAGGGGAAACTGCCACTTTCATTAGCACGCCGGAAATTACCATCTCTACTCGCAGAACGTCTAAATTACGATGCGGACTCACCGTTACAGGGAATGATAAGAACACCAACGAATGGCAACGGCGTTATTGCTGATAATTCAATTCTCAAAATGTTAGAGAACAGTCTCACGGATGGCGTCTTATACAACTACGAAAAGATTGATGACCAATTAGAGGTTTTGAAAGAGTTCTGGAATGGTGTAAGAAAAACGTTTCCTGACGCTTGGGGAAAGCCGCCACGACTTTCTCGGTTGATGCACGGTGCCGGTGTGATCGCCATGGGATTCCTCATGGATACCATTGCCGATCGGCATCGAACCACCAGCAAATTAACCGCAAAAGTATTCCAACAGGAGTTACAACCACTCCAAAGCATCTGCCATTGGACAGGCGGATATTGGGACTTGGGAGGTGGCGAAACTCTTAAGTGGAACGAACTACAGAACGTCCCTCGCCACATTCAGATGCTTTCAAGTTACTTGCTAAGCCAATATCGCTTATTAGCGAAGAAGTAGCCATGGTGAAACAAATGAACTTTGCTCAGTATCATTAAGTATAGAGTCGCACTACGTAGAGTTTTCCACCTCAACATCCTCTCTTCTTGAGGAGTGCTGGTATCGTGGCATAATACGAGTTTGTTTGAGAAAGACGGAAATAGTAAATCACCAATCGCGAATCGCATTCTACGAAGCATGCCGTCAGACGCCGCCGTGTTTACTGCCTAATCGGACCCGAGTGTCAATTGTGCATTGCCCATTCAAGATCGGAGAGGCACCTCAACATTCAGAGACTGATTCCACGCCGGAATTTTCGCTCCAGAGCAGTGCGTCTGCGATTCAGGGCTTGCTAGAGAATTTCGGACTTTCGACAACGATCGACTCGATACGATTCCCGAGAGACAAGAAGCCCATTAATTATCTCAGGAGATAACTGGTTGCCTAAATCGCAGGGAATGGCAATAAAAAGTTGGGGAAGTAAAAGCGAGTCTAGTTCATTGGGTATAGCAATAGCGAAAACAACCATGACAAATCGCAATACTGTTGTCGTTCTGTGTTTAGCAATAGTTAATGAAAAGACAATGCGGGGTGAACTTCATGAAAGACGGTTGAGTCAGCGTCGAACAAGCGATTAGGCAACTGCTCAATTGATTGGAATTTAATCTGATTCATCGAGGGATTCAACCTAAGAACATAGATGCTAGTCATGATGCGCGGCAATCGCGTTATCGCTATGCTTCTCGGCGATCCAACGCTCCAGCGCAAGCAATATGCTTCCCGCACCTGTGCCCTGCACAAAGGCTACCCTTTCCTTCTCGATCTTATCGAAAGCTCGGAAAATCGCATGCGAAGTAGATCTCCAAACGAAGAGTATAACTTCGGCAGTTACAGCATTATCTGTTTGAGCACCCGCACTCTTACCTGTAACTAAATGAACACTCGCCCCAGTTCGTTGCTCAATCATCTCAGCGGCGTTCTTTGCTTGTGGTTCCCGCATCGAAACTATGGCGACCTTCTTGAGATTTGCAGTCTTTAGTGGATCTTCTTGGCCATCAGAGGCGTTTGGCAACGGAAGGTACTCATCGATCGTTGATTGATCGAAAATCTGCAGACCAATTTGACGCCAAAGACTGCGCTCGCCCGCTGTGAGGTACTTAGGGTTGCTTTGCAAGTAAGTTGCGCCAGTGATCCAGAAATTGCCACACTGCTCTTCCGTACCCTTCGAGTTAAGCAAATCCACAACACCCAATAAAAATGGAACGTTGGCCTTTACTGGGCTTTTCTTCCACCACGCTTCGAGTTGGGTGACAATTTCAGGCTCGAAATCACGTTGATAGGTGAGTATTCCATCGGCAAGGTTCAGCAACACCTGAGAATCAGGCGGATGAGTGGAACCACATTTCAACTCCGACCAAAGCCGAAACACATTGGCGTACGCTGATACAAGTATGTCACGAGGGAATTGCATTTCGTTGACAAGGTCCTGCATCAACTCCGGCAGTCCCATCAGTAACACCTGGCGAATAGCCTGATCCGACTTGAAGTCCGCGCCCAGATAGAGGTCTTCAAGTTCCTGCGAAAGAGCTTGTATTTCGCTTATCGCCAAGTCATCAAGAACTAAGGGTTGCCGCTC
>Ga0164292_10005101_pt1 | contig 10737 bp, 5 predicted proteins | sample GEODES117metaG_FD_111486 | JGI IMG/M metagenome (GOLD analysis project Ga0164292, IMG submission 111486) | Eutrophic lake water microbial communities from Lake Mendota, Wisconsin, USA - GEODES117 metaG | ecosystem: Environmental > Aquatic > Freshwater > Lake | place: USA: Lake Mendota, Wisconsin... | reverse complement strand
GCCTTGCTGTGCGAATAGTGGCAAAGATGATGCTTGGGGTAAGGGGCCGACTCGTCGATCCCGGACTGATGCGAACCGTCGAAGGTGACGCTGGGGCTGCTGCAATGCACCAAGACCGGCACCCTTTGCGAACGGCAGGCATCAATGACATGTCGTGTGCCCAGGGTATTTACGGAATGGTATGTATTCCAATCGCCCCAGATGCCGGCGACCGCGGCGCAGTGGATGACGGCATCGACACCACGACAAGCATTTGTCAGGGCGCTCGGGTCAGTCACATCTCCTAAGCACGGCTCCATACCGCTGGCACAGAGGTCGGGATAACTGTGGCGCGAGAAACCTCGCACTTGGTCGCCCCGTCGCAAAAGTTTGAGGGCGATTCGGCGGCCCAAAAAACCGCCACAGCCGGTTAGGAGTACGAACATGGTGCCCGGGTTATCGGTAGTCTAATTCGGGTAACTCGGTGACACGAATCACCATCACAACCCGATCCTCATCACCTTCGGCGGTGACGCCCGTAAACATCATACGGCCCAGGCCGATCGGCGGCATGATACTGCCGACAACCAAAATCGATCCCTGGTCCAGTCGGGTCTCCGCCAGCAATTCATCGAGGTTCCACGATTCGCGACGGTTATCAAGCCGGAGCGCAGCGTCACTGCCCACCCAGGTCTGCTTGAGTTCGCCGTGCTGTATCGCCGGGCTGAGCGCGAGTTGGATCGAGTGGATATCGGCGGCTGTCGCCCTGATCGCGAATAACGGCTGTGACCGAGAGAGGGTTCGGCCGACCGTGTCGGCACCGATCCGAAGCAGAACGCTTTGGTCCTCCGTGGCAGGCTGTCGGACGGGCAGTTCGTAACGTTTGCCTATCCGGCATGTGATTCGTCGGTCTTCGTGGGACAGGTCGGAAAGGACATCAGTGGCCTCCATCGCGCCATGGCTTTCCTCCGACTTGCGGCGAATCGCGGCGAGCCGCTGGTCGAAATCGATGGGCTTTTGGACCCGGCCGATCCTTAGGCCGTTAAGTTCCCACCCCTGTCGGACATCGAGCGGGATCACGGTTTGGTCAATCGATTCCCAAAGCTTCTCGATATCGGCCCGGGTGTCGATCGAGACAAATGCGATGTCGAGAACCGCTGCCCCCGGCTCTCGCTTCGGGGTCGGTAGGGAGAAAGCGGGAGACCGCGGCGGCGAGTCGTTGTGCCAAGTGGTACAACCGCTCGCCGCCACCAGGATGGCGCTGATGAGAATCGGGCGTATCATTCAGGGTAAGGGTCACTTTGCGGACGTTTGGTCATCACGGCTGGCGACCTCGATCGCCGGCAAGACACCCAGGTAAGCGAGCAGGTCGCTGATCTCATCAAGGCTCAGATTATCGAGCAATCCTGCCGGCATGATGCTGCTGTTATTCGGAAGCACTTGGTCGACATCTTGATCGTCGACCGAGGTGACATGGTTTCGCGAATCACGAATGGCGAGCGATCCCGTGCCGTCGTCGCTGACCAAACCGACGTAAACCTTTCCGTCAAGCGTCAGGACCTTTTTGTTCATGTATTGGTCGCTGATCACGTGAGCCGGGTAGAGAATCGACTCGAGGGTCTCGCGGCGTGTGAATCGACGCGATATGGCTGTCAAATCGGGACCGACGGAATCGCCTAGGTCGCCGAAGCGATGGCAGGCCGCGCATTGCGCCTTTGTGTAGACCTCTTGGCCTCGCTTGGGGTCACCTTTTCTGCCGGAGTCCGATTCGATGTAGCGGACCAACTCGTCCAAATCCCACTTCGATTCTTCGCCGCTGGGGAGCTCCGCCGGAGGACGGTCGGGATAGACCTTGGCGTACCACCGTTGCCAGAGGTCCATTGAGGCCTGGGCGTCTTGCGGCCGTTCCATGCCGGTCCAGTACGCCAGCAGTTGTTCGACCGGATCGATCGTCCGGCCGTCGGCTTGTGCACGGAGCCCGATCAAGATGACTTGGCGGATGGCACCCGGGTCATCGGTTGCGATCCGAACCGTCTTCAGTTTTCGGATCACTTCCATCGCTTCCTCTCCGTCCAAGACGTTGAGGCTTCGAATCAGGTAATCCCAGTTTTCGCCGTCCGGTTTCTGCGCCAAGCCGAGTGCGATCAGGTGCCGCCGTTCGGGTTCCTGTTGCCACAACTCTCGGAGGTATTCGCTGGATTGTTCGTCTCCGATACTCGATAGGGCGGCGACGATGCCCGTCCGCAGACGCGTGTAAACGTTCCCAGAGAGGCCCTCGCTAGCGATGCGTCGGTCGAGTTGCCGCAATGTCGCCGCCACCTCCGCAGAGATCGGCTTCGGCAGGCGATAGATCGCCGCTAATGCCGCATTCGGCCACTGGTTCCCTTGCTCCAGGACGGCCGCGGCGTCATCCGCAGAAAATGTGTCGGCGAAGTCTTTGGTGACCGACATCAGGTACAGCGGGAGCGAACCATTCTCGGACTCACGGGCGGTCGACTCGTAGTACTTGAGCAACTCAAACCTTTGCACCGCCGTCCACTGGTGGGACATGAATTGCATGTACATCGCCACCAAGGTACGGTCCGCTCGGGGGGCGTCACTGCTAAGAAAATCGAGTGCCCGCTCGGCAACGCCGTCGGCATCAAGATAGGCAGCCAGCCGGATCAGTTCGTGATTCATCCGTGTATCCCCAGCCGGAAACTCCTCGGCGATCTGGTCCCTGAGCGTCGGAATTTTGTCGGCCGCCACTTTGCCTCGATGGAGTGCGATCTGGCAAACCCTCAAGGTGTCGACGAATTCGGCATCACTCAGAAAACCTGTCAGCAATTCGCTGCACTTCGCTAAGACCTCGATCGCTGTGGCTTCGTTCGGGTTGGCGTTGATTAGTGCCAGTGACCCCAAGATACGTACTCGAGGCTCTTCATGTCCGAGGGCCTGGGCCTTCCAGGAATCGACGGGCATGCGTTCGAGCACCCGCCTGGCAACGAACGCGAGGGTCCGGTCCTGATCGCCCAGCATTTCTACCAAGGCGTTCGTTGATTGGGGCCATTGTCCGCTGCGCAGGATCGCCTCGCAGGTGGCGCGCCGCACTCGGGGTTCGCCGTCCGTTAGCATTTTCTCTAGTTGCTTGCGACTGCGTGGGGCAGGGTGCAAGCCCATCATCGAAACCGCTTTCGCGCGGACCGCCGCCGATGGGGCGGACGCCAGTTCGATCAACAAATCCTCGCTCGGGATCGGCCCGAAGAGTTGCATCAAATCCAAGGCACGCGTCCGGTAGTGAGACGGATTGTCATTGCTGAAGGCCACGCCCGCGACCAATTCTGCCCACTGGCCGCCGAGTTCATTTTTGACACCCGCAATCGCTTGTCGGCCCCACGCGGAATATATTTGCGGCTGCCGAATCGCTTTAGCGACCCCGGTCCCAAGATTGCCGATCCGCTCGGGAACTTCGCCCGTCCACTCGATGCGATAAATTCCGCCACCTGTGCCGCGGCCGCCGGTGCTGAAGTAGAGCGCGCCATCGGGACCGACATCCAAATCGGTGACGTTGAGGGGGTTCCCCTTAACAAAGACTTCGCTCTCTGCCGAGAATCCGGCCCCATCAGGCTTGATCCGTACCGCGAGAATCCTCCCCTCGGACCAGTCGGCAAGGAAGATCGCATTGTGATAGCGGACGGGGAATCGGAAATGCTCGTAGACGACCCCGCCGGTCGGGCTGCCCCGGCCGGTATCGAGCGACATCGGGAGGCGGTCGATGTAGTATTCGGGCCATTGCGCCCAACCGCTCCGCCAGCCAAATTCCCCCGCTTCGGTGACATCGTACAAGCCGGTCGGCCGATACCAGGAGGTCTCGATGTCGGACTCCATGTCGCTGTCGTGCACGAACAGACCCCCCTCCGGATGGAATACGAGGTCGTAGGCATTCCTCAGTCCGCCGGCAACCTTCTCCACGACGCTGCCATCGATCGTGGTTCGGATGACTGTGCCGGCTGGCGCTTTAATCCCCCGTGCGTGACCACCCGGATCCTCATAACGAGGGACCAGATCGCCTTCATAGGAATCGACCAAGGTTTGTCCCGGTCCTGTCTTGCCGACCGCTTGCATGTGGTTACCGATGATCACATAAATCATGCCGTCAGGCCCCAGGGTGACGGCGTGCGGGCCATGCTCACCGGCCTGCCCCTCAAAGGCCACGATCCGCTTGATGCTCTCAAGGCTGCCGTTGCGATCTTTATCGGCGAGTCGATAAAGGCCTATCCCTTCCGGACCGACTCCGGTCACAAAAACTTCGCCGTTGAGCGGCAGGATCCCTTGGCACGACTTGATCTCTTCGCAGTAAGTACGTGAGGTGTCCAGGATCCCATCGCCATCGCGATCGTGCAGGAGCAACAACGGCCCATTTTCCTGGGAGGCGATGATGTGACCGAATTCGTTGAAAGCCATCGCGATCACCGAACCAACTTGATCGTCGGCGAAGATCCGTTGGACACGAAAGTTTTTCGGAGCCTCAAAGCGGGCGGATTCTTCGACAGCGGATTCGATCGAGACGTCAGCCTCCCTGTCCCAGGGGGCCGTCTCGCCCAACCTGCCGAACGCCTTGGCGGCGCCCCAGAGTTGATCGTTGAAAAGGACCGTCTCCCAGGTAGGCTCCTGTTTGCGCGTCGTTTTCCAGGAAGGGTCGCTGCTAAACGTGAACCAACGCCCCCCGGAGACGGGGCGGATGCTGATCCTCGCCGCCAGCGCCGCCGTGTTTCCGGCGGTGTTGCGTGCACGCACGGCGACGATGTTTCTCCCGACCACCAATTTGTCCGAGATATCGTAACTGTCGAGGCTCTTCAGCGATTTGCCGGAGCCGACCCGTTTGCCGTTAACGTAAAGGTCGTAAGAGTCATCAGCGGCAAGTTCGATCTTTCCTTCCGCCGCCACCTTAAGATTGATCAGTTTTCGAAAAAAAACCGTCTCTCCTAACGGGATCGATTCCGCTTCAGAGCCGTTCGCCCAGATCCATTCTGCTTCCTCGCCCCGAGACTCCGGCATGCAGAGAATCGCGGCGGATGCCGAAATCAAGCAGAGGGTGATGCGGTTGCGGAGGGTAGACAAGAGGCCATCCATGGCTTTTCCAGGCTCCTCGATCGAGGGATTGGGACCGGTCTTTGGGGGGGCCGTCTAAGGCCGAAGCTCGTAACGAGGAATGTAGTAGCAATTTTTCGACTCTTGGGGCAAGACGGGAATGCCCAAGGCAATCCGCGACCGGTGGGCGGGGCGGCGGGTTGGTGGTGATGGTTGGGGACGTACCGATCGGCCGCGGCAAAACCTCAACAATCCCTTTAAAAAACGGCTGTTGGCTGGGGTGGACGGCTCTAGAATAGGGCGACGGTTTCAACGCTTTCATCCGGATTTGATCTATGCAGTTGCCCATCCTTTCGAAGGACGCTGGTCTTGGCAATCCCGAGCCGATCTTACGGGCCTCCGATGCGGACTTTTTGTCGCGTCTGGGGGAACAGTCGGCGGGAATGGACCGTCCGACCCGTCAGCCGGATGGCCCGATCGCAACCTCCCCCTTGCCGATGAGCGCCGAGGAGGCTCGGAGACGAGGTTGGGATGAAATCGACATCGTCTTTGTCACCGGCGATGCCTACATCGATCATCCCAGTTTCGCGATGGCGATCTTGGGTCGAGTGCTGGAAGCGGCCGGCTACCGGGTCGGGATAGTCAGTCAACCCGATTGGCACAATTGCGAAGCTTGGCGACGGTTTGGGCGTCCCCGACTGTTTTTCGCGATCAGCGCGGGAAACATGGACTCGATGATCAACCACTACACCGCCAATAAGAAGGTGCGCAACGACGACGCCTATTCCCCGGGAGGCAAAATCGGCTTGAGGCCCGATCGGGCGACGCTCGCTTATTGTCAGCGAGCCAGAGAAGCCTACAAAGGGGTCCCGGTGATCGCGGGCGGGGTTGAAGCGAGCCTTCGGCGTTTGGCCCATTACGATTACTGGAGCGATAAGGTCAAACGATCGATCCTGCTGGACAGTAAGGCGGACCTTGTCGGATTTGGTATGGGGGAAAACGCGATTGTTGAGATCGCGAAGCGTTTGGAGGCGGGCGAGTCCGTCAAGGACCTCCGTAATATGCGGGGCGTTGCCTATGCCCTGGGGGCCAAAGAGCAGCCCCCGGAATTTGTCCTTGATTCACTCCTCCAACTCCCGTCGTTCGAAGATGTCGCATCCGACAAGGTAGCTTTTGCAGAGGCGACCCGGATCATTCACAACGAAACCAATCCCTTCAACGCCCGGCCCCTCATCCAGAAGCACGGGACGCAGGCTGTTGTCTGCAACGTTCCTCAGTTGCCGATTAGCGAAGCCGCAATGGATGCCATCTATGGGCTCCCTTACACCCGACTGCCACACCCTTCGTACAAGGAGAAAATACCCGCCTTCGAAATGATTAAAAATTCGGTCACGATCATGAGGGGGTGTTTCGGCGGGTGTACGTTCTGTTCGATCACCGCGCATCAGGGTCGGATCATCCAGTCCCGTAGCAAAGGATCGGTGCTCAACGAGATTCGCAAAATGAGCGAATCTCCTGACTTCAAAGGGGTGGTCAGCGATATCGGCGGACCCACGGCGAACATGTACCAGATGCGATGCACACGCCCCGATGTTGAGGCGGTCTGTCGCCGCCAATCGTGCGTGCACCCAAAGATTTGCAAGCTCTTGGGTGTTGACCACACACCGGTCATCGAGTTGATGCGGGAGTCGCGTTCTCTTCCTGGCGTTAAAAAAGTACTCGTAGCGAGCGGGGTTCGGATGGATCTGGCACGCACATCACCCGAGTACTTGCGGGAACTCGCAGCCCATCACGTTGGCGGCAAGCTGAAAGTAGCTCCCGAGCATGTCGATGCCGGGGTTCTCAATAAAATGCGGAAGCCCAAGAACGACGACTTCGAACATTTTACGGAAGTCTTTCGGGACGAGTCGGCCAGGGTCGGAAAGCACCAGTTTATCGTCCCTTACTTCATCGCTTCGCACCCCGGAAGCGACCTTCATGCCATGATCGAATTGGCGCTGTTCTTGAAGCGCAATGGCTACAAACCTGATGCCGTACAAGATTTTATTCCGGCCCCTTTGGACGTCGCCACGACGATGTATTACACGGGGTTGGACCCGTTCACTAAACAGCCGGTTTATGTCGCCAAGGCGTTGAAGGAGCGGAAGCATCAACGGGCCCTCATGCAGTTTTTTAAACCCGAAAACTATTTCGAGGTTCGTGAGGCGCTGCGGCAGGCCGGTCGGACCGATTTGATCGGAGACGGTTGTGATAGCTTGATCCCATCTCGGCCCCCTCAAGAGGCGATCGAACGCCGGCGACAGGATGCGGGTGACCAATTTCGTGGTGATTTTGTACACAAGATCGGGGTTTCCTCCGCGGTGCAGAAGGGAGGGGAGACCGAAGCCGAGGCCGAACGTCCGACCGGAGAAGGGGCAGCGTCGAAGGCTGCCTCGGATCAACAGCAGCGGTTCGGTAAGCGCTCGAAAAAAGAACGCCGTGATCGTAGTACGACAGGGTATCGCCCCGATCGCTCCGGTGCCAAATGATCTTGAACTTTCTGGGGTCGGTTATGGACCTGGGATAAGGCTTGCGAAAGCATGGATTCGTTGCCTTCGCCAGGGTACATGCGTAGTATTGCGGCAGGATGGGTTCTACGCTCCCTGCCGCGGCATCTCTCCTCGCTTCTGCAGGGATTCTATTCTTGTCCCTGGGGCCGGTTGTGTCGCATTGCAACCGTTGCTGTTTCGGAATTCGTTCCGGGCTAAGCATGGTCTCCCCGCAGGACATCTGCTCATGTTGCCAGGTCGATCCGAAGCCATCAGGCGTTGCGGGCTACGAAGGGCTTGAGCGGCTTTGCTGCGGGCCAGGGTTTGGAGGGGAGTCTTCCGCGCTCGTTGCCGCTCATCAAGGCGTTACCGCTTTCGGAGAGATCTTCCCCGTCTGCGAATGCGAAGAAGCGTGGGCCTCAGGCTTGGGACCGCCATCGCCGCAACGGGGCTTTGACCCGCGAATTTCTCACGGCTTGCTTGATGTCAGCGATCGGTTGTCTGAAGCCTCATTGCCTCTGGCCTCTTTGTTCCCGCGTCCGGGAACGCGTGTCCCGTTGGGTTTGGCTTCGAGCACGGGTCGCCAATGTTCTGTCCTGCTTTCTCGCTGGCTGAATTGACTGCGACGTTTCTATCCCGCGTTCAAATGAGTCGCGTCGACCCGTCAACACCGCTCGCGTTGTACCCGCAAGCGGTTTTCCTTAGGTCGCCACGCGTCCGTTACGTAACTGCTTTCATACAACGACAGAGAGGCTGAAAGATGCTCAAGGTTTTGCTACCCCTCGGTTTGGCGGTGTTGCTTGGTGGCAGTGTCGGCCGGTCGTTTCAAGCGATCGGATCTGACGATCAGGCGGTGACCGTTCCGGCCGCATGTGCCGACGATTGCTGCGATAGTGATTGTGTCTGTCGCGATGGCGGCCCTTGTGTCTGTGAATCTTGCGGTCGCGAGGCTTGCAGCAGCGAGAATTGCCGTGGGGACGAATGAAGCGCTCGGGGAGCCAGTTCCTGCCCCCGATCCGCTTGTTGCGAAACGATGGCGGGTGACGACGCGGCGTGTCCGCGGGGCGCAGGCGAGTCAGATTGTGTCGTTCGGTGATTTCCGAAACACCGTCTAAGGTTTTTTGAAAAAACGGTTCGGTACTGGCTCTCTATTACGGCCGGTCTTTCCGAATTATCGGGAGGATCGGCCTTTTTCGCCTTTTTCGCCTCGCGCGATCGGCCCGGTTTCGTTGAACCGGGATGGGCTACGATCTAAACTTAGGGGCAATGGTCAAAGAGTTGTTTTCCCTTGCCTGTCGAGGTTTCCAGGTATTTTGTAGAAATTCTGGGGCGGTCGATCACCTTCCTTTCCGACCCGTCGGACGAGCCAATGTCATCCTATCCAGCGCCGAATTCTGACCCCGAGGCCGGGCCCAAAGTGGAAAGTGCCGCAGACGTTGGTTCGACCGAATTGCTCCCCAGTGCCGGTCGGCTTCCCGGTGATGACGCCGTTAACCAGTCGATCAATCCGTTCACGGCCCTCGATGACCCTACAGAGGATGCCGTCACGGTCATTCGTCGGACAGACGGGGGGTCTTACGTCCGCATGCCAGAGCGAACCAACGGTTCGAGTCCTGCCGAAGTTGCCAAGGTCTTGCTCGGAAGTCGATTAAGCCACTTCCACCTTGAGGAACTGATCGGCGGCGGCGGGATGGGGGCTGTTTTTCGAGCCCGTGACGAGCGTTTGGATCGGACCGTAGCGATTAAGGTGATCCCTTTCATCGGTGACGATCCGGACATGCAGCGTCGCTTTCGAAACGAGGCCCAGGCAGCCGCTCGGCTCGATCACCCCAATATCGCGAGGGTGTTTGATGTCGGGATGTCGGAAGGTTGGCGGTACATCGTATTCGAATACATACAAGGCACGAATATTCGCGACCTTGTTAGTCGTGACGGTGTCCTGAGCATTGATGACGCGGTCTTTTACACGCGTCAGATCGCAGAAGCTTTGCATCATGCGAGCGGTCGAGGCGTCGTCCACCGCGATGTGAAACCTTCGAACGTTCTGGTCAATTCGGAAGGGGACACCAAGCTTGTCGATATGGGTTTGGCCCGCAGCGATCAGTTGGAGTTTTCCGGGGATATGACCGCGAGCGGCGTCACCCTCGGAACCTTCGATTACATTTCGCCAGAGCAGGCACGTGACCCCCGTGACGCGGATGTGAGAAGCGACATTTACTCGCTGGGATGCACGCTCTATTTCATGCTCATCGGTGAGCCGCCCTATCCTGGCGGAACGGTGCTTCAAAAGCTTTTGAACCACGGTAACGCGCCGCCACCCGACCCGACCGCGGTCAGGTCCGACATCAGCGATGACCTCAGGGCTATTATTTTTAAAATGCTGGCCAAATCGCCGGACATGCGGTACCAGAGGGCGATCGATTTGGTCGCCGACCTCAGGGAATTGGCAGAACGGGAGTCGTTGGTGAAGGCCAGTTCCCAGGGTACGGTCGCGATCAATCGCGACGATGTCTCTCCGGGGTTGTGGATCGGTTATCTGCCGTGGATGATCACGGCCATGGCGCTACTGATTGGCGCGATGTTCTTGCAGACTGTCGACTCTCTGCGTGGTGATGCTTTCCGTCTCGAAGTTCCGGCATCCGCGATGAAGATCGGTTCCGGTTTGAGTGTCGAAGCGGGCAGCATTGAGTCGACCAATCCGGCTGAGGGCGTAGTCGTTCCTGGTGGTGTTCAATCAGGCAATGAAGCGATTGCCCCTGCGGCGCGGCGAGACCCCAGCGGGTTAGCCCCTCAAGTCCCAAGCGATGTTGGAAATGAGTTCCCTTTTCGTCCGGATCAGGGTTCCGAGCTTGCCAAATCTGTTTCGCAGATTCCTGGGAATTCCCAAGCCGATCAGTCAGGACCGGTGACGGAGAGTGCATCGCTATCTAACCGGAATCCAGCACCGGTCGCTGGGGAAGAGGCAATTCAGGGCCCTCGATTTTCCGAAATCGCGATGGCTCGAGATAGCCTAGGTTCAACACCGGCGGCCCCGGCTGTTGATGACCCCGGTGCAACCGACGGATTGAAGGTGGTCATTAGTCGCGACAGTCGGATTTGGCCTGAAGGGGTCACCCGTGCGAATGATTTGCAGGAAGCGCTTGCGTTGGCGAAGCAACTG
>Ga0164292_10005097_pt1 | contig 10741 bp, 9 predicted proteins | sample GEODES117metaG_FD_111486 | JGI IMG/M metagenome (GOLD analysis project Ga0164292, IMG submission 111486) | Eutrophic lake water microbial communities from Lake Mendota, Wisconsin, USA - GEODES117 metaG | ecosystem: Environmental > Aquatic > Freshwater > Lake | place: USA: Lake Mendota, Wisconsin... | reverse complement strand
TTGTAAAAAGTCTCCCCCCCAATCTCATCATCAAGCCCCCCTACCTGCGCGATCAACCCGTCCGCCAGCTTCTGATAATACATCCCCGCTCCCCATCGATCCCTCTCCCGCCCCGGCAGCAATCCCACCCCGCCAAGACCCAGCGCCGCATGCGCACGCACCGGATTCGGACCGCCATCCGAAAAACCCGCCCGGGCAAACACACCCATCCCACGCTCCTCATCCCCCACAAAATACTGATACCCATTCCAAAACACCGCCCAACTGTCCGCATCCGTCTCAACCTCTTCACCCGCCTCCAACTCCTCCAACACCAAGCGTGGATCACTGCCAAACGGCAGCCGCAATTGGTTCACGCTGTAGAGACCGCCAAACACCATCCCACCCGGCTTCTCTCCCAACTCGTACTCAAACTCCCACTCCGTCGCAAACGTCGTCCCCTCATACAGCGCGAACGGATTCTTCCCCGCCGTCTCCTCAGAGCCAAACACCGTAAAACTCCCCATCACTCCCTCAATCGGAATCAAAACCACACCACCACCCAGCGTCACCGCCGGCGCCACACCGGCCTCCACCGGCGAATACAGGAACCCCAAATTCATGAAGTGCTGATTCGAAATCGCATTCCCCGTGATCGGATTGTTGTCCCCGTAGGTCGTATTCAACAAACCCCCTGTCAGTCCGATCTTCTCCGTCAAAAATTGCGTGAACGTCAGCTCCGTCAGCGCCAGCACCTCATTGCCTCCACTGCCCTCGACCAGCGGAAACACCGCCTGATTATTCACAGGCGAGGTTGCACCCGCCCCCCTCACTGCCGTCGCCCCACCCCGCCCCTCAAGCCTCGCCTTCAACACCCCGCCAGGCCATAGCCCCGCCTTCTCCGTATCAAACACCACGCCCAGGTTCCCGGAAAAAACATTCCCCACATCATGACCCAGGTTCAACCCGCCTCCAGCCACCCCCTGAAAACTGTAAATCCCGTTCAAATCCACCGTCAGCCCCTTCTCCGCCATCCCAGTCCGAACGCCCCCCCAATCACCCGTCAATCGCGAATCAAAACCCGCTGCCTCGCCCTCTTCACCACCCGAAGTAACAACCGACGTCGGACTCCCGGCAAACAAAGTCCCCCCACCAAGAAAAACACTCAACACAAACGAACGGAACATAACCATGAACTCTGAGGTTTACTTCGGAAACAACATCACAAGACCAAACCGAATCCCCCACTCAGGCCCGCCATTCGGTCCCTCCAAATAATACCGCCCACCCACAAACGCCTGCATCGGCTGATTCCCAATCTTGAACAACTGCGCAATGACGAAGTTCAACGGCACCGACCACTGATCACCCACCCAATCATAGGTGCTTTCAGAGTTCAGCGTAAAGGTCGTCTTCGTCGCTGTGATATACGAGACAAACGGCTGCAAAAACGTCGCATTCACCTCCCCTCGCGCCTCATCCCCGGCATACGACCACAAATGATTCGCTAACATCCCATACGTCCACGGTCCATGCTGCTTCAAAGCCAGCGCCGTCGGCCCCGCCCCCCACTTCTCTCCGCCAAGCTGGCTGTCCGTCGCCGTCGGCCAAAGCGCCACTGGTCCCGCCGCCAGGATCCATCCCCCGACCGGCTTCTTGGGCGAAAAGAAAAAACTCTGCACCGTGTCGCCAAGCCCCGCCGCATCCCCCAGCCCCGGCGCCGGAGCCTCCGCGTCAATCACCGGCACAATCGTCCGCACAATCAAATTCCACTCCTCATTCAAACTCAGCGGAATCACCGGCTGAATGTTCAAGGTGAACCGCGTCGCATCATTCACCCCGATCCCAAAATCAAAATTCGCCTGAAATGGCACACTGATCAAACTCGCCACCGGATTCGCCAACTGCTGCGCCAAATCCGGCTCAGCTTCCGTCTCCTGCCCGGAGACAGTCCATCCAGTCAATAACCCAGCAGCGATCCACAAAAAGCGTTTCATATCATCAGTATAAATTTCGTCATCATCCCGTTCATTGACCCATCGAACGAAGAACATCCTCAAGTACCTGATCACCGGAATCAAGCCTGATCAAACCCATTCGAGGAAACTCCAAATCCAAAATCACATACACCATCACCGATATCACCACCGCAAATCCAAGCATGTGCAACACCCTCCTCCCCTCTCCCTCACTCATGCCATAACCCGCCAGCAACGCACTCACGAGCGTCAGCACCAGCAGCATCCCGAAAATCACCATCGGCGGATGCTGCTTCATCGATTCCACACGGCTCGTCGCCGTATCAAACATCTGGTTCAGCGCCGAAAGCATCAGCGTCGCCACTGACGGCGGCAAACTCGCACTCGCACCTACCGCATGGCTCCAGATCTCCCCCTGCTTCTTCATCGCTTGCCCATGCACCGCCAACGCCGCATCAACCCCTTTCCCAATCTGCCGATAACTCTCCAACCTCAGCTCCAGATACTCCCGAAACATCTGCCGCAACGCCCGTTGATCCTCCGGCTTGAGGAGATCAATCCGCAACCAGGCTGTTCCCACATCATTCGCCTCTTGGACAATCATCTGCCGCCGCGCATCAAAGCGTGACGCCGCTCCGGAAAACGAAAATGCCATCACCAACCCCATCAGCCCAAACACAGCCCCTTCCAGCGGCCCCAACCCCGCTCGCGCCTTGTCACCTTCCACCGCCGCGCGCTTCTTCCCCAATCGCCAACCACACTCCAATAGCCCAATCATTCCCAACAGCAAACACACCCCAACATAGGGAGCCAGGGTGGCAAATACCGAGAGACTCTCAAGCATAGCACACCTCAAAAAATCCACTGCACCCGCGCCAGAAAACTATCCGCCTCTCCCTCTATCCCCTCCGCATCCAGCCACGTCCGCCCCCACGTTACCCCCAGCTTCCATCGCTGACTCGCCCACCAGTTCAGCCCCAACGACACCCGGTCAAATTCACCCCCGTCCACCACTCCATCCGTCAAATCCACATGCGCAAACCGCGCCACCAACTCCGGCGCTCCCCACCGGCTCTTCGGAACCACCCGCCGCGCATACCCCACCGTCCGGTCATACGGCCGCGTCTCTCCCGTCAACACCCAACTCGCCGTCACATACCAGCCTTTGAACGTCGGATCCCCCGCCGATGGCGAACTCACCCACGCCTGCGTGTACTCCCCCAACAAAGAAAACGGCCCCCGATTCCACAGCGCCTCCAATCCCAAATGCGCCGCATGATCCGCCGCAAATCTCCCCGTATCCGCAAAATTGTCCGCCACATTCGACTCCGGCCTCCCGCGATACCTCAACAAATCATCCTGCGCTCCATTGTACCGCCCCGCCAAACCCAAGTGCAGAAAATGCTTGTGCTCATGATTGTCCCACACCAGTCCCGTCATCCGCCCCGTCACCTGCCAATCCCCACCCGAGTAAGTCCCCGTCTCAAATCGCGAATCATTGAACACCCCCGCCCGAAACGTCATCCGCTGATTCTCCAGCAAATGCGTCACCTGCGCCCCCACATTCCGCGATTGAAAAAACGGACTCAAGACCCGCTCCTGATGCGGCAAATTCGCGGCATCCCCCACCATCTCATACGCAAACGCCTCCTTCATCTTCCCCACCTCCAACCGCGTCCGCTCACTCGACGTCAGCGGAAACGACACCGCCGCATCCACCAAAAGCCAGGGATACCGGTCATCCAGCGACAACCCCTTGTACTCCCCCGCCACCAGATACCGCACCTTGTAACTCGAACCCACCGTCCCCCGCAAAATCACTCGCATCGCCCGCGCCTCCCACGCCGAATCCTGAATCCCCACCTGCTCCACATTCGCCTCATCCTGCTGAAACGTCGTGTAGTCGGCCAAAAGAATCAGACTCGGAATCAGCGTAAACCCCGCCTCCTTGACCGTCAGCTGCTCCTTCATGGTGGTCGACAAATCGGGTAGCAACGCCGACACAATCGGGTTCGGCACCGCCACCGCTTCCAGCTTCCCGGGCTCCGGCGCCCCCTGACTCGGATCAGGAAAAATATTCAACGCCTCACTCGTCGTGACCCATCCCCCTCCCGCTAAAAGCAGGGCCAACCATGACGGACACTTCAACTTCATGAACCGCATTTCTTGAACTTTAGAATGTCACTTCCAAACCAATCACCGGACCATGCGTCACCGTGTTCAAAGAAAAACGCCCCGAACTGTAATCCACCCCCAACCCGCGATACCCCACCGCCACCGATACCGCCTCATTAATGTGGTATCCCAATCCGGCGAACGCCTGCCATGTCAGATCCGAACTGACCCCAAATCCCCCAATATCGCCGTTGTACCGAAAGAAAAACTTGTCGCCCAACTCCGCCTGCCCGCGAATGCCAATGATCGGATCCACCCATGAAGTATCGGTCCCTCGTGTCTCCTGCCCGCCACCCGCAAAACGCCCGGTAAGATCCGCCTCAAGAATCATGATCCGCGCTCCTGCAAAGACATCCATGTGATAGCCATCTGTCTCAATCGCGCGATAAGCCACCATGGGCGTGATCACCCACTGCTTTTGCTCATAGCGGAAGCTGTCAAAAAAACGCCCGCCTCCGCCAATATCCTGCGAGGTCTTCGCATAAATCACATCCACCCCCAAAGACCACCTGCCATACCCCGCCTCAAACACTCCCATCGCCGCCATGTCCAAACTGTCCAGCGTGTCAGACATGCTGATGTCAAGCGGCGCACTCAACGGTCCAATCCCCACATCCCCATTGATCGCCGTCACCCACCCGTAAGGCGCCGCCCGGAACCACCACCCATCACCCGAAGCAGCCGCCGGTGTCACCATAGGCGAAATCATCGGAGTGCCCGCATGAGCACCTAATGTCAAAGCGAAGAAAGCCAGTAATCCTTGTATTTTCATAAGTATTTGAGTCGGTTGGGTATCAGACAAATCAGGAATCAATAGATATCAATATCAATAGAACCCACAGGCGGTGGCGGCATCGGATAGCCCCCTTGAACATTGATGTCGATGTAAACCGTCCGCCCCATGTACATGTAGGGATAGTAGTACCGCGGCCCCACCCGGTAATAACGGTAACCCCCGTAGGCATAGGGCATCGCCCCTCCAGGCAGCCCATAACACCCGCGCCTGCGTGCACGCGACGTCTGCCGCCCCGCCTGACGCGAATTCCGCGCCCCCTGCCGCCCCGCCATGCGATCCACCGGCAAGGCTTCAGATTCAGCAGGTGCCAAAACAACCGCCGTGGCAACCACCGCCGTCCCAGCGGGAACAACTTCACTGACTGTCATCAGCGCACTAAGACCAAGAGCAAATAGCTTTTTCATCGGATTCAGTTAGAGGATCAGGTTATCGTTAAAGCCGCCACTACGGCAGAGAAATCATTTCCAACGCACGGCTCCCGGACGGCACCGTCACCTTCAAGTCCGTATCCGAAACAACACTGTCAATCTTCCACTCATTCAGCGTCGCAGTCAGTGTCCGCAATTTCCCGTCCACTCCCTTGGAATAATCAAACGAAATCCGCCGTGGCAGCTTGTCTCCGCTCGCCACCCACAATTGCCAGCTCAACCCCTCCTGCTCAAACCCGAGCCGGTCACAGACCACTCCCTCTACACTCTCCGTCCCCAAATGCTTCCCTGTCTTCACCCCCGACAGCAAATGCGCCTTCGGGCGGTTCACCAGCAACTCCGCCACCGGCGGCGTCACCCCGTAAAGCGCCTGCACTCCCGCCACCGCCCGGTCAATGTCCCCCACCGCCTCCGCAGAACTGTGTGTGCCCGCGGCCAAATCCACCAGCATCAACTGCTTGCCATCAAACCCAATCTCCCGCCCCCCCTCACTCGTCTTCACCCTCGCCGCCAGTTGATCCGGCCGCCGCACCACGATCGACCCTTTCGCCGATTCCGCAAACGGGATCCCCGCCTGAAAACCAGGCGATGACCGCCGGCTCGAACTCACCCGAATCGTCTTCGCAGCAGCCAGCTTGTCACACATCGCCGTCAGCGCCGCCTCAGTACGATCATCCAGCACCGCACTCGAAGGACTCGTGCATGACGTCATCAACACCACCGCCGCTAAAGCAGGGATCAAACAAAAGGATTCAGTTCGTTTCATGGCAAATGGGGAGAATGTTAACAATTAATGGTCTAAAAAACTAAACTTCAAGGTTCAAGGCAAGAAACAAATGTCGCCTTCAGTGACCTCGACCTACAACCCCCGTCGCCCGCGCAGTTTATCGTTCACATTCTCGCGCTTGTCGTAATAGTCCTCCACACGGTCACCCGGCCCAGAGTAATGTCGCCGGTCATACCGGTCTTCACGCCGGTCATACCGGTCCTCCGTTCGGTCGGCCACGCCCGCGGCGCATGAACTCAGAACAACGGCGGCCCCAAGGCCCAGACTCAGTTGGAAAAGGAATGACTGACTCATTTTAGATTAGGTTTGGACGGTGAACGGTTTCTCTACTTCGAAAGAAGCCCTTGCCTCAGGGATCAACTCTCCTCCAGCGCTACCATCAGACCGCCCCGGCCCTCCATTAAACTTTGGCTCTATTCCTGTTTTGCACCCTCCTCGAAAACACCGCCATCACCAAGGGCGCCACAACGGCATACGCCGCAATCGCAGGCAATGCTTGACCGCCATTTTGAAAATGGCTCCCGGACAGCAGCAACGCCAATCCCACATGCCGGTTCACATTGCTCACCGCCAGCGTCGGATACCCCGGCAACAACCAGCGCGCCCCGCTCAAACACCCGATCGCCAAACTCAGTGCCGCCAAACCCACCCAAGGCCCCACCTTCGCCAGCGTCGGCCCCAGTTTCCAAAGCAGCGCAAGGATCACAACCGTCAGCAACACATTCCCAATCACGTTCAGTGGCCGCCGCAACTTCCCCGCCCATTTGGGCAAATAGCGCATCAACACCATCCCAACCAAAAGCGGCGCAAACTGCTGCTTCGTCACCACCCACAACACCTCCCGGGGCGGGATCCAAATCTCACGCCCGTAAAGCCAAGCCGCTCCTCCCACCATCAATGGAATCATGATCGGTGCCAGCAACGCCCCCCAAACCTGATACCCCGCCGCCATCTCCATATCAAACCCCCGCTTCGCCGCATTCCGCGTCATCAAAGGCGCCCCAGGTGCCACCGATATCAAATACAGCCCCGCCATCGAGGCCATCGTCATCGGCAGCACTTGCGCCAGCAGTAACACCAGCACCGGCGGCAAGATGAAGGTCACCAAAAGCAGCCTCGCCCACCCCCCCAACGCCAACTTCCGCCAGTTCTCAACAAACTGCCTCCAGTTCAAGCTCATCCCCGTTGAGAGCATCAACAGCAGGACCGCTATGGAGGGTAAATAACTCATGCCCGGCTCCCCTCGAATTCACTCACTCACCCGCTCTCCCTACCTTGCCCGCAAATGCAAATACAGGATCCGCTTCACCTCCGCAATCCCCTGTGGATGCTGATTGGTCCAGTGTCCGCTCGGGATGATGATCTCACTCTCCGCCCCATCCAAATGACTGCTCCAATACGGCACAATGCCATCACTGCTGATTGGCTTCGTATGATCCCGATTGCCCCCTTTGCCCCGGTCACCCAAAACCGAGTGATACGGGATGCCCTTGGCCAGCGGAAGCGTGTCCAGTGTCTTCACAAACCGGTTCTCGGGATTCAGAAAATCCACGCTGTTCGGCATCTTCTTCAACTGCTGTCCCGTCGCACTCGGCTTCGCCAATTGCAGCGCACTCAAGTCCCCGTTGAGAATCGCCTTCGGCCCTCCAATCAATTTCGACCCCAGCTTGCCCATGAACCCCGTCGCCATGTTCGCTCCCCGATGCGACGGCGACATGAAGATGACACGGTCAATCTCTTTGCGATGCCCAAAAATCAAAGCGTCCTTCATGATCGTCCGCGTCTCCTCAGACATCGGCATCGCCTCAGGTGACTTGTCAAAGGTAGCATTCCACAGCGTCATCCCGCTGTCCGTCATAAGAGTCCGACTGATCATCCCCCCCATGCTGTGCCCAATCACCACCATGTCCTTGTGATCCGGATACCGCTTCTTAATCTCATCCATCTGCTTGCGCAAAAGAGAGGCGCTATACGGATAGGGATTCCCGGACGCATAGCTGAAAAACCAAATCTGATAGTTCGCCCGAATCACCGGATCAGCCCTCAACGTCTCGATCATCGGCGCCCATGTCGCTTGCGAATCCCCAAGCCCGTGAATGCAAAGAATCGGAATCTTCTTCGGATCATAAGGCTGCAGTCGCGCCAACCGCGCTCCCGAGGCAAATTCCTCCGGCTTGAACAAGCCTCCCAACTCCTTCTTCCTCGGACTCAACTCCGCTAAGGCCAGTCCAATCGGTGCCACAAAATTCGCCGCCAACGGGTAACTCTGTCCTCCCAACTTCACACTCTCCACCGACAACGGATCTTCAAACGTCAGCTCGCAGTTCACCCCTTCCATCTCGACCAATCCCGTCATCCCATAATAAATCTTCTTCCCCATCGCAAACCGGTCAATCTTGGTCGCGTCCAACCCGTCCTTCGCCACCACAATCAACGGTGCCCCAACCCCCGCCTTCATCGCCTCGTTCACCACCAGCCTCCCCTTGAATTGATATCGATCCGCCGGCGTAAACTTGAAGTTCGCCGGATTGCGTTCAGGTCGCACGTTCGACTTCATCCCCAGCAACCACCCCGTCCTCGCTCCTTGACAGACCAACGGCGCCTTCCATGGCTCCAAACCCGCCTCGTTCACCACCTCATAAATTCGCCCCACCGAGAAATTGTAATCCGCTAACGCCGTCGCATCACCGGGGTTCTTCGCCAGAGCACACCGCGCCTCCGCAATCGCGTCCAAATACCGCCCAATCTGCGCAGCAGGCTCCTTCGCCGGACGCCGCACCGCCCCCTCAATCAATTGTCCCGCCTGACTCAATGACTCATACTTCGGAGCCTTCTCCTTGACCGAAGAGTAGTGGGAGCAACTGCTCACCGCCATCATTAAGCCAAAAGCCAACCCGCGGTTAGCCCAATTCTTCTTTGCCTGGAGTGTAGATGTCATGAGTGAAATAAGCCTTAAAGTTCCTTGGCGGAGAAAGTGTCTCCTTGTTTGAAGTCGCCCGTCTGCAGGCCCTTGCGAAACCACCGCAACCGCTGCGCCGAACTGCCATGCGTGAACGAATCCGGAACCACATGTCCCTGCGTCCTCTGCTGAATCCGGTCATCCCCAATCGCCGTCGCCGCATTCAAAGCCTCTTCCACATCCCCGGCCTCCAGAATCTTCCAGTTCTTCTCCGCATGATGCGCCCACATCCCCGCCAAAAAATCCGCCTGCAATTCCAGCCTCACCGATAGCTCATTCTCCTGCTGCTTGCTCACCCGCCCGCGCATCGCATCCACCTGATCCGTGATGCCCAGCAGCTTCTGCACATGATGCCCAACCTCATGCGCAATCACATAAGCCTGAGCAAAATCTCCCGGCGCGTCAAACTGCTCCTTCAACTCCTCGTAAAAACTCAAATCCACATACACCTTCTGGTCTCCGGGACAGTAAAACGGTCCCGTCGCCGAACTCGCCAACCCGCACGCCGAACTCACCCGTCCCGAAAACAACACCAACTGCGGCACCCGATACGTCTCTCCCATCCGCCGAAACTGCTCCGTCCACACCTTCTCCGTGTCCGCCAGCACCACACTCACAAACCGCGCCAACTCATCTTGCTCACCCGGCGGCAAAGGCCGCGCTCCCGCCCCCGGCCCCGAGGCCGACTGCCCCACCCCCTGCATCGCCACATCCAGCAGCGCCTTCGGATCCGCTCCCATCAAAAGCATGATCACCAGCAAAACCAATGTCCCCACTCCTCCACCCATCGCCGCCCTGCCTGGCGTCACCCGCCTCCGGTCCTCAACATTCGAACTCTGTTCACGGTCTTGCCAGCGCATAAGAAATAGGTGGGTTAAAAAGGTGGGTAACCAAGTTCCGCAAGACTCTCACATTGAGTTCCCGAATGCCAATAAAAACACCTCAATCCCATGGCCTGCATCATCAAATCACTTCGGGAACACCGTTCCCCATGCCCCCTTCATGCTCAAAATCGTCCAACCCCGCTTCGCTCCCTCATCAAGCCCCTGGTCAAGCTTGCCAATGTGCGACTCCCGGTCATAAGCCCACTCCCTCTCGACATCATCGTGATGAACGATGAGACCAAAGCGCAATCCTTCACCACTCGTCGTCCATTCCAGCATCTGAAAATCACCATCCGAATTGCCAAACGCCATGATCGGACGGCGGCCAATGTGCTGCTGAATGCACACAGGCTTGCCGGCCTTGTCATCAATGAAGTTCAAATCAGGCAAGCGCACGATCACAGGCTTTCCGTCGCGCAGCTCGAACTTCGTCTTGATGCTGCTCCCAACCACTTGTTCCGGGGGAACGCCATAGACCTTCTCCGTCCACGGCCTCATGAACTCGATGCCGCCCCCTGACACAATAAACGTCTTGAAGCCTTTCGCGCGCAGATACCCGAGCACTTCCAGCATCGGTTGATAAACCATCTCGGTGTAGAGCTTTCCCGTCTTGGGATGCTTGGCCGTGGTGATCCAGTCACTCACGATCCTTTCAAATTCCTCCGTCGTCATCCCCGCATGCGTGGCCATGGCCATTTCCAGCAGTGCCTTCTCCCCACCCGCCAGCGCCGCTTTCACATCCCCTTTCAGCACC
>Ga0164292_10005094_pt1 | contig 10742 bp, 7 predicted proteins | sample GEODES117metaG_FD_111486 | JGI IMG/M metagenome (GOLD analysis project Ga0164292, IMG submission 111486) | Eutrophic lake water microbial communities from Lake Mendota, Wisconsin, USA - GEODES117 metaG | ecosystem: Environmental > Aquatic > Freshwater > Lake | place: USA: Lake Mendota, Wisconsin... | reverse complement strand
GGCAGTCGCGATGAGGGTCATGTTCGCGAGGCTTACGGTGCGTCCGCCCGCGTCGGTAAAGGAGCCCGTATCGAAGAGACCAAGGAAAAAGCGATGGACGTCGGGATGGGCCTTGTCGAACTCGTCGAGGAGCAGCACACCGAAGGGATGACGGTTCGCGGCGCGCGCGAGGAGGGATTCCTCGCGATATCCCACGTAACCGGGTGGTGAGCCGACGAGACGGGCCAAAGTAAAACTGTCATGGAACTCCCCCATATCGAGGACGGAGAGGTGCTGTTCCCCACCGGCGAGGCACTTCGCGAGCGCGCGGGCCAGGGCGGTCTTGCCGGTGCCGGAAGGTCCCGTGAAGAGAAACACACCGTCGGGCCTCCAAGGACGGAGGTCGAGACGCCGTTTGGTCAGTTGGATGGCATTATTGATCCGGCGCACGGCGTCCCCTTGTCCGTACACTTCGCGCGCAAGGTCGGTCTCGAGATTGCGGAGGCGTTCCTCGAGGGGCACCTTGCCAGCGATACCTGCCATGGTCTCGGCGGTGGCATGGAGGTCGGCGGTCTCAAGCCGGCTTTTGCCGGCGGCCTTGGCAGCGGCACAGGCTTGGTCGAGCAGATCGATGGCCTTGTCGGGAAAATTGCGCAGGACGAGAAGTTCGTCCGCGAGTTTGACGCTTTTCGCTATCAGGACATCCTCGATCGCGAGGCGATGGTGGGCGGCCAGTTTGGGAGCGACGCCGCGCAAGATGATCTCAGTGGTTTCCTTGTCGGGTTCGGCAACGTGGACGGTCTGGAAGCGGCGCGATATGGCCTCGTCGGGGGCAAGGTGTTGATGATACTCGGCGGTGGTGGTCGCTCCAATGCAGCGCAATTTCCCCCGCGCCAGCGCTGGCTTGAAGACATCGGCGGGATTGGTCGGGCGTCCTTGCTGCATCAAGGTATGAATCTCGTCAATGAACAGAATGACGTCTGGCGCAGCCTCGGCCTCGCTAAGGATGTCTCGGAGCCGCTCTTCGAAGGCTCCTTGCAAGGAGACCCCGGCAATCAGCTCGCTGAGGCGCAGTTCGAAAATCCTCATGCCGTGCAGTTGCTCGGGCACATTGCCGTCGCGGATACGCGCGGCCAACCCCTCTACGATGGCGGTCTTTCCCACACCGGCTTCACCAACGAGCATCGGGTTGGGTTTGTAATACTTGAGCAAGGTCGCAATGACGGCATCGATTTCGCGATCTCGCCCGATGACGGGATGAGCGTCCGCGAGCGGGCGGATTTCGCGACCAAGCTGGGGCAACCACCTCAGGGACACCGCCGCCCCGGCCGCCGGAGCATGAGTGGAAGGAGGCGGCGACGGCTCGGCGGGTGGCTCTTCCCACATGTCAAGCGGTTTGGCGGGGGTGGCGGCAGGCTGCTTACGGAAGATGGGGGCAGCGGCACGACGGAAGATGGAAGCGGTGATCTCGGGGCGCGCTTGCGAAAGTGCCTTGAGCAGGTGGAGCGGTCGTACTTTCTCAGACGCCGCAAGAGATTCTGCCAAATCAAACAGGCCACGCAACGCATCCGAAGGGGGCAGCTTCGCATCGGGCGCAGGGGCAGACACTTCGTCGGCTTCTCCGGCAGCCTCCCCGATCTTCTGGACTGCGGTCAGGTCAAGGGTGGCGAGGTTATGCGAGAAAAGCCGCTTTATAGGCTCGCGTTTGCCGAGTTTGGAGAGAGCAGAGAGAAGATGCTCGGGACGCAGTTCGGAGGCCCTTGATAGACGGGCTAAACCTACCGCTTCCTGCAGCCAGCAGCGGGTTTCGTCGTCGAATTTGTCGTAGCGAGACATGGGTCAAAACGCAAATGGCGTGTGCAGCGGCCCTTCCTGACGAACGCGGTGGCGTCGCACGAAACAGGTCTGGCATCCCTTCCCGGATCAATCGGCCAACCCCAGATCGCCGCCTTTGCCGTCGCCCCTGCTTCCGGACGCTCCACCCTCCTGCTGAGCAAGAAACTCGGCGAAACGACGCAAGACGTCGGCCCCGCCGCCACTGGCGAGAGCCCGTTCGATAGAACGGGAAGCTTCGATCTCTGCTGGCCACTCGATCACACCGCGCTCAAGCGCTCCGCGGATCGCGGGATCGAATTGATCCACAATTTGGGTGAGTCCAGCGAGACAACGAAAAAGCTGACGTTTCGTCAGCGGCGCGTCCGCGAGGGGAAACTCGATCTTGGCCCAAATCTCGCCGTTGTTTTCATTGTATTCGAATTGAACGAATTTGGTCTCCCAGCTCACGATGAGAAGCGTCTGCAATGCAATCGCTTTGTGGGGGGACTGCGCGCAATTATAAACTCCGGGGCAGAATACCTCGAAGTACTGCCCGTTTTCAGAAGGGAGTATGACGATGCGGATTACATTCTCTCCCTGCGAATCAACATACCGTAAGGTAGTGAAGAAAACGACAACATCGTTCTCGCGACGGTGGTGAGGGATACCATCTTCGTCGAGGAATCCGGATATTTCATCAAGGGTAGTAGCCATGCAATTGGGGTGTGAAAAATTCGCGAAAAGGATGAGGGAGAATCCATTTCCAGTCAAGCCTGCGGAGGGATTTTGTTCGGATTTCGGCGAAAGCCGCGTTCCTTTAGATCTGAGAGTCATTGCACCATCCTTCGGTAGCTGACCTCCGACCGGGAGACTTTTTCTTGCGTTCGCGGCCGGAAAGCAGTCGTCGCCAAACGAGCCAGAAAATGATCCCTACCCCGAGAGCAGCCAGGGTCAACGCAAGAATGAAATGGGGCTGCGTAACCGCGACCTGACAGCCGAAGCCTGCGCCAAAGACCGGCTTGTTTCGCCCATACCTGTCCCCGCACAAAACGCTCCGGGTGCTTGATCATGACCGTGGGTGCGGGCAGCGTGAGTTGACTGATTCCGTTTCAGTTGGTGTCCTGCTCTCAGCGGGATCGATAGGCAAAGCCCACTGGGGCGATTCCTTTTTATTGATTTTTTCACGAACCACTCTGAACTTACACGGACGCAAAACCGATGATTCATCCCCATGATCTCTGTTTACTCTCCCAAGCACGCGCTGCACGCCGGCAACATCGAACTCGATTTCACAGGCACGGTCAGCGCCTATGAGACGCCGTCCCGGGCCGAACACATTCTGGCCCGCCTCAAAGCGGTCGGCCTTGGCCCTGTCCTCCCGCCGAAAAGCTTTGGCGTGGCAGCTGCCAAACGCGTCCACGACCCTGATTACATCGACTTCCTGCCGACCGTTTACCCCAAGTGGCTGGCAGCAGGGCGTTCTGGCTCTGTCCTGCCTTATGTTTGGCCAGCGCGAGGGCAGAGTCGGGACCGGATTCCAAGCACCATTGACGGCCAGCTCGGCTACTATTCCTTTGATGCCGGCGCGACTTTCGTCGAGGGCACTTTTGAGGCCGTGGTGTCCTCCATGGAGGTGGCGTTGACCGCGGCCGAACTGATCAAAGGCGGGGAGGCGTCAGCCTTCGCGCTTTGCCGTCCTCCAGGCCATCACGCCGGCAGCGGATCCATGGGCGGCTATTGCTTCATCAACAATGCGGCCGTCACCGCCCAATGGTTCCTCGATCAAGGAGCCAAACGGGTTTCGATTCTCGACACCGATTACCATCACGGGAATGGCACCCAGGAAATTTTCTATCACCGATCCGACGTCCAATTCCTCTCGCTCCACGCGGATACGAATATCGAATACCCCTATTTCCTCGGCCATGCGGAGGAAACAGGCGCAGGGGCCGGCCTGGGTTTCAATCACAATTATCCCATGCCCTTCGGCACCACGTATGAGGTCTGGAGCGCCGCCTTGGAGGACGCCTGCCAGAAAATCGAAGACTATGCCCCGGAATGCCTCGTGGTCTCGCTGGGGGTCGATACCTTTCAGGATGATCCCATCTCCAAATTCAAACTGACGACGGAAGATTTCCCCAAAATCGGGGCGCGCATCAAGACATTGCATTGCCCCACCCTCTTTGTCATGGAGGGCGGTTACGCTGTCGAAGCGATAGGCGTGAATGTGGTAGGGGTCCTGGAAGGGTTTGACGCGCCTTGGCAGACCCGCTAATGAACCACTCGCCCACACCGCTAGCGACACGCTCGAGTCTTCCGGCTTGCCATTAGGCTTCGCGATTTTCAAATTTGGCGCACGACCCACAATCCGAAACAACAATGAGTGACGAACAACGGAATCAGCTTTCGATTAAGTGTGAACGTTTTTTTTTGTGGTTGGGTGGTTCCAAGCTAACAAAAAAAGAAATTAGGGAACGCAAAAAAAAATTACTATCACAAGCTTCCTTAGATGGCATTTCTTCGGATGTTTTGGAGAAAATCATCCCGGCCGAAGCAGCTACAACGCGCAATTCGCTCGAGTCACTGGACAAAAAAACCGGATGGCTGCTCACACTTACAGGCGTGCTAATCCCCCTATCGATCGGCTTGGTGGTGCCTACTGCCCAAAGGGTTCCAGTCTGGCAGGAGTTAGTCTGCTTGCTTTTAATAAGCACAGTTCCTCTGCTACTGACAGTTCTTATCCTCAGGATTTACATCCGCCCAGGCGGGTGGAGTTCGGTACAATTGTCCAAAATCAAACAGACGAACAATGCAGAGAATCAACTCCTGACGACCTACTATCAGAAGCTGGATCAATGTTCACGTGAAAACATGGAGCGCCTCGCATTTTTGGTAGAGGTATACAATGCCGCACTCCGAATGTTTTTTTATGCTTTGGCGATCAATATCTTGAGTGGATGTGTTATAGTTGGGTTGATCGGCTACTATTCTAACAAAGAAAAGGCGAAGATCGAAAATAATACGCAAGAGCTGATCAAAAAAGTTAGCTCAGACCCTGATCTGGCCAAATGGTTAATAGGGCCTAAGGCTGCTCCGGGAATCCAGGGCGAGCGCCGGCCGGAAGCGATGCCATAGTGTTTGCTGTCTGCAGGATTTGACCTTTTTCTTGGCGCTCCTGCTATGACTCCTGGTTTAGATAAAAGTGACAATCATACCCGCACGATCTTCATTCTCTTGAACGCCCTCCTCTTGTGGGCTCGCGGTGTCTTTGCAGGTATACCGAACCAGACGGAACCCCATCTTGTAGTCGCGGTCTCCAGGTGGGAGCCGAAAGCGATTGGTGCAGAATGTCATCAAGTCGTTAAAGTACCAAAGGCCACCACGCATGGATCGTGGCCGGTTGACGGGAACGGAACTCCGGTCCACCGGATCAAGCCGCGAATAGCCATAGGGGTTCGTATTATCCTTGCGCTCCGTGTACACGTTGGCCATCCATTCCCACACGTTGCCGAGCATGTGCTTCAGCCCGAATCCATTTGGCATGATGTTGTCAGCATCCGCATCGAGAGTATTTCCGGGCTCCCCTCCCGCATGGGCGTATTTCGCGAAGGCAGGACCGACATCTGTTGTAGCATCTTTCTCGGACTTGTAGAATTGATCTCCCCACCAGTAGTTGGTTTCTGTGACTTTGTTTGTCTCGGGGTCAATATTGCGCCGGGCGGCAAATTCCCACTCCGGTTCATGGGGCAACCGGCAACGGTAGTAGTTCCCATTTTCTGTCCAGCATGCCCATTGGCAGAAGGCCCAGGCATCGAACCAGCTCACGAAGATGACTGGTTGATCGGCCCAACCAGAATTTTTGGGGGTATGCTTCGAGTCCTTTCCCTTCAAATACGCATCTACATTCTCATAATGACCTGGCGAGAACAGGTTGAACCAACTGTGCCGCACAGGAACGCTCTGCAGTTCAAACGTGGCTATTATTTTGGGATTCTCGAACGGAGTTTCGTCCTTTCGCTTCCAATACTCGCCAATTGCGTCCAAAACCCCTAGCTTTACGTCATCTAACATCGCTTTCTGAGATTTGGCAGAATCAGAACGAAAATGCAGATCAATAGCCTTTTCAGCAATGGGCTCTACCATTCCTGCAAACCATTCGACATCTTTTTTGCGGATCAATCGCCCGAGAGCTCCATCAAACCATTTTTCCTTATTAAATTCCTTAGAGAACTCCTTCGAAGCACTTCTGACGATTTTCCGTCTGATATCGGCTTTAAGGCTGATCTGCGTGTAACTGGTAAGTCCTAAGGCAACGAAATGCTCCAACCGACCGCAACAGTCCTTCCAATAAGCCTTCGACTTGTCGGAAAATCCCTGCGGTTTACCATTCCCAGGACCCATTTTGAAATCCTTAGCCTCAGGAATAGTGCACCACGCCATGTTAATGAACTTCTCCGCGATTTGCTTTTTTTCTCCAATGCCCGATTTGCCTGAGAGGAAACTCTGAAGTTCTCCACGGAACCTTCTAAGAGTATCTCTAGCTTTTATGCGAGCCTGGGTGTAATCATTATCTTTGGATCGGCTAGTGAGTGAATTCGCGCCACTCCATTCAGCCGCATTTCCGTTTTGTTCCTGTTGCTCGCAGCAAGCGTCCAGTGTCGAATAGGGCGTGTTCCACCAGTCGCATGGGGGTTCACCGGCCAAACGAGTCAATTTTGACCAACTCCGATACATCATCTCTGAAGGGCGATTCTTCAGGCCTGGCTCAAACCATACTGAAACCGAAGATACCCACGATAATGGAATGGCTTGCTTCATTTGGAAATCTGCCAAGAAGCGATTAATTTCATAATACTCATCACCGGCCACATGACTGAAGATCCATTTTTTGAGATGCTCTTCGTCCTGAGGGTTATGATGATAAAAGTTGGCCAGCCAATAAGCGATGAAGAAACTCTGCACATCCTTGTTGTCCCAGATCAACGCACTGTGACTTGATTGGCTATCGATGATGCCTGGTCTCACGTTACCAAATGCGGATACATTGCTAATGTCATCAGTTAGACACTCCACATTAAAAGGTACGCTTGCCGCGCTGAGCCTCTTCTCGACTTTAGCAATGTTGCTCGTATTGATCTCCCAAGATGCAAATCCGTCTTGGGTTTCAGTTGTGCTGGCAAGCATCTCGAAAGCAATTGCTCCGAGCAAAGCTTTGGCGTAAACGATTCCATCTTTGCGGCTAGTTCCGCCCGAAAAGATTTTTTTGTGCTTATCCTCTTTATCTAGAATATCGCGAATAATCTGGTTGGTCGCATTGAAAAAGAGATCTGCAGGCGTGCGTATAGCACTTAGTTTATTGGGATCTTCATCACGTACATACCTCAAAAAGCGTGGGACAGCCAAGAGTCCCTTCAGATCCTGATGAATGCAATCGAATCGGTCCTGACCCAAATACTTTTTCTGTTGCTCCTCGTCAAATTCTGAAAGTGTGCAGAATGTCCACAGATCTGCCTGCAATTTGTGTTCGCCTTCATCGCACCGCCTCGGAGCCCACCCTTCCAGAACATACGCCCGTCCGCTCAGCACGATAGGTGGCCACTCTTCCTCCTTATTCTCGTTCTGAAGACACGCCAACCCCTCCGACACCTCGGAATGGTGGTGGTCTAAACCATCGATTAAAATCACGGCCTTGTTTTTTGTCAAATCCTCAAAAATTGGTTTAACGAACAACCGAACTACCTCATTCTCTAGCGCACGAATTGGTTCTGGAAGCGAGTCCCTTTCAGGGATGGTGAAGACGACCTTGAAGAATTCCATCGCCAATATATCCCACAGCGTAACTTTAAAATCAGCAAATTTCTTACCGTTTAGTTCACCCCACACCTCGGGACGCAAGTTAAATGCGAGCGGTTCATCTCCGTCAACAGGCAGCTTATTTATTTCTGCCTCCAGCCATGACAATGTGGTGCTCTTGCCGATGCCCCCGGCACTTACAAAAAACAATCTTTTCCAATTGATGGATACTCCATCGCCCCCTTCGCACCCCAAAATATAGCGGGGCAATTTTTTTCGAATATTTACGTCTTGAGCGGCGTCATTTGATTCGACAAGGTCAATCCATGTGGCGGCGGTTCGGGCACTCGCCTCGGACTCGCTTTCCCTGCCCGCCACAAAGGCATCTGGAGTCAAATGTCGGAGCACTCCCCGTGGGTGATCCCTATCCTCGTCAGTCGGCAGGAGGTATGAAACAATTTGATCTTCTATGTATTGAGCCGGCGTTCCTGGGGACGGAGGCCCAGCAGTCCATTTTTTATTCCAGATGGCCACCTTCTTTTTTCGATAAACCTCTTTGAGATTCGACCATGTTTTTAGTTTATCCGTTATTTCTTTTTTTAGGCTTGATATCTCAGTTTCTTCGAGGGTCATGCCCGACTTGAATTTTTTTGCCCATTTTGAACACCATTCATCTATAGTCATATTTCTGTTCACGGTGCTATCGCGTTTCATGCGTAAAAAATTAACAAAGCAAAATCACGGTTCAAGCTTTCTTCTTCCCAGCATTAAGACAAAGCAGAGCGCTCAAAAAATCATGAAGGGCGACCTTTGCATTAGCCTTAGTCCTCTTGGATGAGTGGACGGCGGGATTTCAAAAGCCGGTCATCAAGATCACGCTTGGCATGGCGGTGCACCTTCGCGGCAACCTGAAGATCGTCCTCGAAGCCCTCGCGCAAGGAGTCCGAAATGTCGTCATGCTCCTCCCAGAAATAGGCCAGCGTGTAGTCAGCGAGGGAGGCAAACGGATCTACCAGACGCGACCCACGCACCCCTAAATGATGCGCACGCAGAGCCCCGGTGATCACAGGCAGGAGCGAAGCCTGATGGCCTGGATGTTGAGGCAGCGAGCCGAGCTTTTGCAGCAAGGCAGGAGGGACTTTCCCAGTTTTGAGGCTCCCTCTGAGGTCTGCAACGCGCTGAATCACGCGGTCATTGGGGGTAAGGCCGGCGTTTTGGAGAGGGCGGCGTAGAGGCATCGCTTCACATTGAAATCCATTTCAGGTGGATTGCAATTCCATTTTCAAGGACACATTGCAATGGCAGGCCTCCTAGGGTGTTGTGCAGGTTGAATTTCCTGAATTCTGACAGTGCTATGCTTGAAACATCCGCTCTTTCGAGTAAAAACCCCGATGCGTCCGATCCCACTAGGCTGCGATGAGCACAGTTTGGCCAAGCTCCGTGATTTTTATCAGGGTGTTTACACCGAAGAGTTCCCCGTCGCCGATGAGCGGGAGTCGCTGGAAAACATGGAAAAGTACCTCCGGCTCAAGGCTGAGGGCTGGTATGGAAAGAACAATTACCACATTCTGCTGCTGGAGAATGAGAGTGGGGCCATCGCGGGAGGCATCGTGGCGGACTATTTTGACCGGTCCAACGTCGGGGTGATTGAGTTTGTGGTGGTGGATGATTCGCTGAGGGGCCAGGGGCTTGGGAGGGTGCTGATTGAAGCGATCAGCGACCGATTCCGTGAAGACTGCGAACGGGCGGGTTATTCCTCCCTGAATGGGATCTGCGGAGAGGTCAATGATCCGTATCGGAAGTGTGACGTGCCCGATCACCTGGACGGCTTTGCCCGAATGCGGATGTGGCACCGGTTTGGGTTCCGGTTGCTGGATTTTCCTTACATCCAGCCAGCGCTGGGGGAAGGACAATCGGCAGTGCTCGGACTGGGTCTGATGTTCCGCCCTGAGAAGACAGAACTGAGCCGGAAGGTGCCAGCGGAACTGGTGGAACATATCGTGGCAGACTATCAAATTTGGGCGATGCGTATTCCGGAGCCGGAAGCGGAACCTGATTTTCAGCGGATGCAGGGTTGGCTGAAGAAGCGGTCGCAGGTCGAACTTCTTGACATGGGCGCCTATGTTTGCGGGGAGGAGTCACCGCCATTCGAGGTGCTGGAAATCAAGGAGGGAGACGTGGAACTGATGGAGGAATTTGCGCGCGTTTACACGGCTGCCTTTGCGGATGAGGAAACGGCTGTGGACGTCTCGGAGTTCGCCAAGGCAACCCGGGCGGCCCAGGACCCGCTTTCACACCACTATTGGCTGTGGGGAGTGAAGGCGGCCAGCGGGGGGCCGCTGCTCGGGCTCGCTTCCTTTTTCAGCTTTCCACACTGTGGCTTTGGGGGCTACGCCGGGCTTTCGGGCCCCATCCAGCATAAGGGCTGCATCAAGCGTTTTCTCCGTCTGATCGAGCAGCAAATGGTCAGGGTGAATGATGTTGCCTGCGGCTGGTACGGCGAATGCGACCCCGGCAGCAGGGCGTCAAGGCTGGCCCCCCGGTTGGGCTTTACGAAAGTGCCGATGATTTATCGTCAACCACGACTCCACAGCGATAAGACCGGAGTCTCCGAAGGGAAAGAACTGGACCTGTTTTACAAGCCCTTTGGCCGAGTTTACGAAGTCCCGGTCTTAGGCCTGGAGGATCTGAAACGGGAACTGCGCGAGGTTTTGGCTCGAATTTATATTTTGGATGAATCGGCCGTAACGAATGCGATGGCGAAGATGACGTGGCCGGTGGGTGATCCAAACAACGTCTTCAGTAAGCGATAGGCACATTCACCGGCGGCCTTGTGCATGGTGAATATCACCTCACCCCAGCCACTCACGAAACTCCGCCTCCACACGGCCCAGCATGGCCGCATGACTGTGGGATAAATCCGTGAAACGGGACCATGCTGCTGCATCCGCTGACGGACCCTCTATTTCTTTGATGAACTCTGGCACCAAAGCCGTTTGATCCGGAAAAGCGGTTCGCAAATGTTCGCGACAGGCCGCAGCGTTTTGTTGCAGACGAGTTTTGGTTCCAACAGACATAGTCAAGGCGAGGCTAACGCCTCAATCCTGGTACGTCCACGCCAGAACACGGCTTTTCTTCTGCCCCTGAGCCATCTC
>Ga0164292_10005092_pt1 | contig 10743 bp, 12 predicted proteins | sample GEODES117metaG_FD_111486 | JGI IMG/M metagenome (GOLD analysis project Ga0164292, IMG submission 111486) | Eutrophic lake water microbial communities from Lake Mendota, Wisconsin, USA - GEODES117 metaG | ecosystem: Environmental > Aquatic > Freshwater > Lake | place: USA: Lake Mendota... | reverse complement strand
GACGCAACGATCCTTGGAGCAAGTGACCTTACGGAGTAGATTCCAAACCCAACCCCAGCGCTGCACTTTTCGGCCGCCGCGCGCTGCACTTTTCAACCGGCGTTCACACACATATCCGCTCATCCCGACAACCGATGGCTGTTCCAGACCCGCCGGCACACCAAGTACAGCACCAGGCGGGTGCAGCAGATCGTGGGGCTGTATGCGGAAAAGGCGGGTGTACGGGCTACCCCCCATACCTTCCGCCACCAGGCGATCACCTACCTCACCAGGAACAGCGGCTTAGCTGATGCCGAGCTCCAGCTGATAACCGGGCATGCCAAGCGGGAGACTTTGGCGATCTATCAGCATGTGGCACTGGATGCGGAACTGCAGAAGAAGTACGAACAGGCGATGAAGGGGGCGGGGTTGTGAGGGCACCTACACTCAAAGGCGGGGGGAGTGCCGTCACATACGTGACCTTTCTCAACATAATCGGATCATAGTGCAACCGATCAACAGTGGCTTTCTATGGCGATGGGGTGTGCCCAAATCTCTTTGCGACGTGCCTTCAGCGTCGCCTGGCTACAGAGGGCTCTAAGAACTGGCGGGGCGGCGAACCGCAAGCAGCGTGATGCCGCTAGATGGATCACAGGTAAGCGGCGACTTTGACGGATCACCATACTCGCCTGGGATTATCGACGACGGCACCGCATCGCCAGTGCTTTGAAGCAGGGTGACACGATATCGGCCTCTCGGTAGGGCAGCGGCAGTGCCGCGAGTATCGGTCACTGCGGTAAAGACTCCCGTCACATTGTCTGTGACAGCATGGGCGACAACACCGCTTCCGACGCCAGCGTTGATCGGCCAAAACTCGACTCGGAGTGCCCCTGAAGGAATCGGAGATGAGTCCTCATAAGCTATCCGGCCTCGAAACGGAACCGCCGCCGGAGTGCTGGCGGAAGCGGCAAAGAAGCCAAGTCCTAGTGCAATCGCGGCAACAAAAGCCAATGTCCCTCCCCATGAAGCAGAGATGCGTGAAGGCGTCTTCTCCCTCTGACGGGACTCTGTAGAGAGAACCAACCGACGCGCATCCGCCGCATCGACACCGAGAAAGGCAGCCGTCTCAGCTTCTGAGAGCCCAAGTCGCAGGCAACGTTCTATCAAGCCGTGCTGATCGGCTCGTCGGCCAGGAAAGGACGCTCGGCCCGCAAGGCCGCAGGCTATTCCAAGCTCCTCACGGATACGTTCAAATGCCTTCCCTGTTTCCGGTGCAAGTCCTTTGGAAATCTGCGTAAGCGACTCGATTAGCTGCGCCTGCGGCAGAAGAGGTGGTATAACCGCCGCTACTCCGGCAACCGCTGCCCTTGCTAGTACAGAAATATCTGTCTGTGAGCTAAGCAGCACGACGAACGAACGGCAATCCGAATCGCTTAGATGCTTAGCGTATGGAATATAGACTTCCTCGCCGGCAGATCCATCGCACAGCACGAGGCGGGGTGGCTTTCTCAGAAGTTTGCGGATGCCGCGAGATGTGTATGCCGTGTGCCCTAGAATGACGACGCACGAACCGTCTGCCAGGAACTCTAGCCGCTCTACCATATCGGCATCATTGGTTACTAATACAGCAGTAAGTGTTCGAGGCATTTGAACGTCCGCCTTTGAGTCTTTCCTCAATCTCAGTTAGCAGGCTGCCGATGCCCGCGATGCCAATAGTAGATTCCGACAGCGGCGTGCGGCTATTCCATCGGCAGGGCAGCAGGTTGGCCGTCATTGCGAGATCCGAGGCGAGCGTGCAGCGAGGGGTCGATGTCATAGCCGATTGAATGTACGGAGCCGTCAGCCATCGCCATGCCGAATACGACGGGGTGCGCACTTCCAAATTGCCGGTGACTAGATGGATTTGATTTGCGAGTCGGAGGTAGGTACGTTCGTCGGGTCGTGTCGAGATCATCGCCGTACAAAAAGCTTTGGTCATCCCCCGCATCGCCACCCGTTGGCATCGACGGGAGATCCACATGCTTCTCACCTGCTAGATACGTGTGGGTGAGGCCGTCCGTAATCTCTGCGGGACGTACGCGGCTGCGTTGATGGGCAAGGCCGTTCATTCCCGACATATTCGCGAATCGCGTGCCGGCTAGTCCTTCTGCCCACGTGTAAGGGAAGTCGTTCCAGTCATCGCGAGAGGAGCCTGAGTTCATCGCAAAGTCTGTACGGGCGCCTTGCTTATAAGGATCCGAGTTGGCTGGTAGAATTCGGAAGGCATCATACACGGCGACGAGTTGCGTGGTGGCGGCTCGCCGAGTAGGGCAGTAGAAGGATGGCACCGGGGTTTCCGCTGCCTTACGAGTGCCTTGGCGTTGAGTGGCAGTCAACACATTCGGCTGGCCATCTGCACCAAGTTGATGCAGAGCGGTCTCCTCTAGGAAGGGAAGAATGCTGTAGCACCAACTCCCTGGCTGCGATTCGCCACTTCCTCGGTCTGGGTCCCCAGTCCATAGCCACGACCATCCAGCTGAGGGATAGTGTTTCCGAATGTCTGCGTGTTGAGAGAGCCCCAATGCCAGTTGCCGGAGGCGATTGCGACATTCCGTGGCACGCCCCGCCTCCCTCGCACTCTGAACAGCAGGCAGTAATAGACCTACCAAAGTGCCAATGATTGCGATCACGACCAGCAACTCGACCAGCGTGAAACCGGCGGTGCTGTTGCGTTTGCGTAGGTGCATTTGTATCGCTCTCCGGGATTGAAACGCCGATCCGGCCAATTGCTCTACGAGAGCCACGCCTGGAAAGGGACACCCCACCCCCTGTCCCCTTTTTCAGCCCGTTTCCGTAGGGCTTCTAGCGGTCCTTTCACCCGCCTTCGGCATCCTGTAGCCTCCTGGAACCCCCAGACGGGGGATTTCTCGCAGGGGGCTCCATGGCTGGGGCAGGAGGAAGTACCGACACGGCACTCCAGGGGCTGATCGACCGGGCAAATGCCGGCGATCCAGCCTCGATGGAGGCATTGCTCGATCACGCCTGTGACCGTCTGTGGAGGCTCACCAGGAAGATTTTTCATTGTTCCGGGAATCTGCGGCGGTGGGAAGAAACCGCCGACGTTTTCCAGAACAGCATGCTGCGGCTCCACCAAGCACTCTCCAAGGTTCAGGTAGAGTCTCCCCGGCACTTTTTTAACCTGGCTGCATTGAACATTCGGCGGGAACTCATCGATCTTGCCCGACACCATTTCGGTCCAGAGGGGATCGGTGGTAACCATCACACCGATCATCAGCCACCCGATGAAGCCGGCGGCAGCCTACACGTCCGGTCCATCGAGCCAGAGGATCTCAGCGACTGGACGTTGTTCCACGAATTGGTTGAAAAGCTTCCGGAGGCTGAGCGGGAGGTGGTGAACCTGCTCTTCTACGAGGCACTGAGCCAAGACGAAGCGGCAAAGCTTCTTTGTGTGAACGTGCGGACGGTGAAGCGGCGGTGGCAATCGGCACGCCTTCGACTCAGTGGGAACGACGACAGTGACCGACCACGATGAAGAGCTGTTGGGTGAGCTGCTTCTTGAGTGGGAGGAACTGTACGAACGTGGTCAGGACACCGCACCGGGCGAGTTGTGCAAAGGGTGTCCGCTTCTTGCCGATGAGCTGGCGAGTCGCATTGCCGCTCTCAAGAGGACGATGTGGCTCAAAAATCCTGAGCCACCTCCTGAGTCACCGACTGACCCGCTGCCTCAATTGAGCGGCAAGGTGCTTGGCGGTAGGTATCGGCTTGAGGAACTAATCGCCACCGGTGGGTTCTCTGAGGTCTGGCGTGCCTTCGACACTGAACTGCTCCGCATCGTTGCCCTGAAGCTCCCGAGGCGATCTCGCCTCAGTTCGACGGCTTCGTTCATTGCCGAGGCAAGGAGGGTCGCCAGACTCAAGCATCCGTCGATCGTCCCGGTTCATGACGTGGGCACCCAAGACGATCGATGCTTCATCGTGACCGAGTACGTGGAAGGAGGGAGCCTTGCCCAACGGCTATCCCGGCATCCGCTTTCGACGGAGCAATCGATTGGGTGGATCAAGGATATTGCCCACGCCCTCGAATACGCCCACGTCCACGGTGTCATCCATCGAGATATCAAGCCGGCAAACATTCTCATCGACCACCATGGCAGAGCCCTGCTCGCTGATTTCGGTATCGCCCAATCAGCATTAAAAACCGGCGCATTTGCTCCGAGTCTGGGAACGCTCAGCTACATGAGCCCGGAGCAGTTGGAGGGGAAGCCAGCGACACCCCAGTCCGACGTCTACAGCCTCGGTGTGGTCCTCCATGAGTGCCTTACGGGCAAGCTTCCGTATTCCAGCCATAACCCCACGATCCTTCGCAATGAGATCTTGGGTGGGGCGAAGCGGGTGAGTCCCGGTATCCCCAAGCCGATTCTAGAGATCTGCAAGAAGGCGATGAGCCGGCAGCTTCAAGATCGCCACCTCTCTGCCGCTCACTTTGCTGCCGAACTCGACCGGGCTACTGGTGGCACTGGTCGCAAGATTCGATCTTCGCCACGGGGAATCCTTCTGTCGGCTTTGGCAGTGTGCTTGGTGCTGGGAAGCATTGCCGGCGGGTTGTGGCTGTTGGGCGATCGAGGGTGGTCACAGAAGTCGAACAAGCCGTTGGTTGTGGTCCGGTCTCCTGACTTCCCTGCTCAGCCGACCGAGACGGCTTGGCGAGACAAGGCTACTCCCCTCCCCACCATCGAGAACAGCGTGGGAATGAGGCTCGTAGAAATCGCTCCGGGTGAGAGCCTGATGACGGCGGTCCGGGGCGGCATTGTCGACGTCCCCGTTGTCTCCAGGGTGCGGATCACTCGTCCATTCCTGATCGGGCAGACTGAGGTCACCGTCGGGGAATGGCAGCAGGTCATGGGGAGTACGCCCGGCGATGTGGACCAGGAGAATCTTCCTGTAACCAACGTGAGTTGGCACGACGCAGTGGCATTCTGCGACACCCTGTCGTCGCTCCCGGAGGAGAAGGAGCGGGGCAGGCGGTACCGATTGCCGACAGATGCCGAATGGGAGTATGCATGCAGGGCGGGCACGACCACGCCCATTTGGTTCGGTCACGATCATGGGTTGGTCGAAGTATATGCCTGGATGAGGCGAAACTCAGCGGGAAGGAACCACCCCGTCGGGCTCAAGCCTCCGAATCCATGGGGTCTCTACGACATTCGAGGCAACGTCCACGAATGGGTTTCCGATTGGCGAGCGGACTCGTGGAAGCCGGAGCCAGTCGATGCCGATGGAGTCGTCATCGATCCGCAGGGACCGGATCATTCGCCGGTCGGAAGGCGGTTGGTTCGGGGTGGCAGCAAACTCGACAACCCGGATGCGTTCGCGACCGAGACTGAGCCGACCAATCGATCGCACAACATCGGCTTCAGGGTCGTGGCAGTGATTGAAGCCGATGATGCCGGTGACAGCCCACCAGCCCAACCAGCAGAGTAGGGAGCAAGGTCACTGGGTCATTGCGTGCTGTTCACCCCGCTTAGATCCACCATCGCCCACTCCCTCTACAGCACCGCTGTTTCCTCGTAGGGCAACGGCAGCTTTAGATAGCCGGGGTTGTCGTAGATTGCCTTCTTGAAGCTTGCCTTGGCTGCTCCATGCATGCCGGCTCCATGCTCGCACCATGCCCTCAAGTAGACCGATTGGGTGTCCGTAACGCCTTCGAGGTAGCCCAGTGCCTCCTTGAATCGCCCCAGGTGGCACAGGCAACTGGCGATGCATCGGTTCAAGAATCGATTCTTGCTCCGCCTAGTGTTGAACATCAGCAGCCACCCGATCGGTCCATGGAACGTGCAGATCATGTTCTTCAATGCACGACCAGGATCCGTAGGACGCTCCAGAAACAACTTCAAGGCGACCTCGTATCGTCTTTGGTTGTGGAACTCGATGGCGGGAAGCAGTTCCGGGTAGCGTTCGTCGCCGTCTTTCGGAAATAGCTGCTTGATGGGATAGGTGGGGGCTTCGGTGGTGCTCATGATTTGGACCCTCCCCAATTCCATGAGCTTCGTTGAAGTGCCAGCCGCTCATCGGCACCAGAGCCGATCTCTTCCAGGAACATGTCCAGTTGATGGACGGCGTCCCACAGCTCGATGCTGTTGTCTTTGGCAAGTCGTGTGGCGATCTCGATTTCAAGTCGCTCGATCCTTCTTCCTTTCCAAGCCTTGTCGCTCAAGGCAATGACAAGATCCTCCAATGGCATGGATTCATCCCATTGGGAGTGGGTGCGGGCGAATCGGGCGAGTGATGGCTCAACCCCAAGGGATTCAAGAAGAGCAGGTCCATCGTCCTGGTGCCGGCTGCCACCTTGCCACAGTTCGTCCGGGTAGAGTGTTTTTCCGAGATCGTGGGTAGCGGCTCCAAAAAGCACTGCAATGGCATCGATATCGGTGCCGGGGAAGTGCTCCTCGAGCCATTCAAGGATCTTCAAAGCACACGCATGGACGAGCTGAAGATGGACCTTGAGCCGAGGAGGGGCGTCAAGGCGACGGCAAAGCCGTTCAGCAGCTTCAGGGAGAGGTGGCAGAACAAGCGGCATAAAAAGCTCCTGGGGGCTCTAAAAAGACACCAGGCGGGGCGTTCGAGGACGACCCTACTTCTTCTGCAGCCGCTTCGTGCTCAGCACAGTGACATCCTTGCCATATTGAGCCTCAACCAGCTTCTTCGCCTGACTGGCATCACTAGCTTGCACCTGGGTGGTGCTCACGATGCTCTTGAGCCGGAACCTCACCTCGTAGGTGTGCTGGATCCAGGCGGTGTCCTGACCAACCGCTTGTTGGGTCGGAAAGGTGCCGAAGGGAACCAGGAGGAGGATAAGGGTGGCGAAGAGGCGCATCTAGATGGTCCTCGGGGTGGAAGATCCATCAGGCAGTGCGGGTATCGGGTGCAGAAAGGGACACTCAGTCGTCCATCGTTGCCCCGATCTTCACCCGCACCTGCCAGTGAGCCAACTATGTGTACCCTCTGATCCCAATCACCTCGAATCACTGGAGGCTCTTCTAATGCAAAGTCGTCACGCTCGCGGCGGGGTGGAATGCAAGATCCCGAATGCAGCACCCTAGCAAGGCCGCCGGGCTGCGTCGGCTAAAGTGACAAAGGCATAAATACGTGGTGCCTAAGTGCGACGCAGCTAACGCTGTCACCCCAAGCACTGGCTACCCCGGTGGGTGGTGGAGGTCAAGTAGCAACATCAGTAAGTGTGAACTCACGCTTCCCGTAGGACGAAATCTGCTTAAGGGGCCTGATTATAAAGCGGCGGCGGTGTAGGCACTGGAGTGACAATTGGAACAAAAGGCACTGGACGAGAGTCAGGCACATCGACATCAGCATTTGGCCGACGCGCGGGCGGTTGTGGTCCCGGAATGGGTGGAACTACAGCCGGGACTTCACCAGGGTCATTTCCAGTATTCGGTCCAAGTGGCGTCGGCGCTCCGTTGGGGGCAGCGGGAACAGTTGGCCTAGGAAGCGGTCCTGAAGCGCCGCCATTAAGTGAATTGAAATATCCGGTCCGACTGACCCCGTTGGCAAACTGATCCTTAGCAAACCTGGGAGGGCGTGGCGAATATCCATTCTCCCACATCCACCAAGCGATTCGATTTCCCAGGGGAACAAAAATATCTACGGTGGCGTCGGCCAATACTTCGCCTACCGCGGATGACATCACAGAGGCTACTGGCGAGGCTCTTCCGGGAAGGGCATCGGAAGCCATGTCGAGAGAACCGGTGATTGTTTTCTTCCATGCGCCGTATGGGTCGCCTCTCCGAGCCAACTCCCTGATCTCTTCAAGTGCTTTCTCGTTTTCGGATGGTTTTGTGAATACATCAAGACCCACCAGGAGGCTTTTGCCAACAATCGCACCTCCTGTTATTAACTTACTGTCCTGCTCTAGGGATTGCTCTATGGTAGTAAGGATAGGTTTCTGCGACTCGGGAATGCGAGGGTTCTTTCTTATCGAGCTGGCGATTCTCGCATCTACCCAATTCTTGACTTCCCTCGAGTTAGTTGCCTTTTCGACATTCGCCTCAACAATTTCTTTTACCAGGTTTTTGGCAATTTCAGATCGGGCTGCGCCGTCCTGGGATTCCGTATTGGCTTCCATGGTGGCTGGGTCACCGTCGGGTGTGCCGTTAGGTTCTGGGGCAATGGCAACGTCGGGCGATTGCGCGGACCGTAGGATCTGTAGGTACTTGTCGCGGGCCGTTGCCCAATGCGGATATCGTCGGTCTTCTTTGAAGGATCGCTCCTCTATGTATTGCAGTTGTTCTATCGCCTCAGCTATGGCTTGTTCTCTGAGTTCCGGGCCTATGGCAGCGGCTGCCCATTCGAGATAATAGTCGAAGTCCCCTAGGCAAGCTCTTTCAAACTGGTCTCTATCAGCAAAAATCTGCCTTATGGTGGAGTCGCGAGTGTTGACTTCGCCGTTGTAGCCGACCATTTCTTGGATCCTATCAGCAAGTGCTGATGCGATCCGTTCTTTCGAGCCCCCTAGTTTAGGATGTGACAGCGTGAAGACGTCGCATCGCTCCAGTTCGCGGGCCGACAAATCTATTGAAACTAGGCCGTCTATCCAAATGCTCATGGATGGAGGGGGCGAAAACAGCTTTGCGAGGGCGGGCGCATCGTCGCGTACGGAGGACATATCTAGAAATCTCACTATCCCTGCAGATATCGGTGTCGTGCAATCTTCGTCATAGACGATCGCGACACGCAGTGGTATTTCGTAAGTTGTGTCGTCCCCGCCCATTCTGTGCGGCTCGTACCAACTGCGTCGGCCATTTCTTGCGCTGTCGGGCCAAGAATGTGCGGGCGTCCCAACATTTATCTCATGAACAACGGTAGGGAGTTGTCCGTGCTGATTGGGCGTTGGGTTCGACGACGAAAGCTCGGACAGGAGGTCACGCAGCCCTGCCGCCGAAGATAGAGTCTTTGTGGCCAGAACCCGTTCTGAGCCATTCGAAAGATGTCCGGCTCGCAGCACGCGTGAGACGAATCTCGCGCCACCATCAAGCGGACTGCCAAAGAAAAGGGTTTCCTTGTAACTCTCGTCCTTTTGTGCGGAGCGGTAGAGTGGCCCCATGGCCATCCGCGCGTCGCGAGTTAAGAAATACCGTCCTTGCTGGTCGGGTGCACCGCATTCGTTGAAGGGGTTTGTTAGCGCGGTGTTGTCTTGCGCAGAAAGGTGGGGGCATTGATAGGCGGATAGCAGCGCGGACACTAGTAATGCGATGGCGGTCATGAAGGGTCGGGTTTGCATGGCAGTGGCACACAAGCGGTCGCTGCGAACGGTGTCAGGAGATAGTGGTGGGAAGATGTCCATAAGATGAGCCCGGGCGGGCTGCTGGTGTTGGGTGGTGTCTGGCATCAACGTCACGCAAAAAGCGTGCAGTCCGTGAATGAAAAACCAGCATGAGTGGATTCGGAAGTGGACAAATCCGTAAACAGTGAGTTGTTAGGCGACTACTTAACTTCCGACGCGTGTATTCTTTGGAAGTGAGAGGCTCTTGTCGTCCTGCTCCGTTGTGGCGGCGGCTTTTGTATCGCCCCTTCGATGATCGTTTACGAGGATCCAACCAGTACGATCATCTTGTAGAAGTGTTCGCTCAGGGTCTTCTGCTGGTGAGTGGGTCAAGAGATTTTATCCAAGGCATCCAACAGGCTCTTGGCCTTCGATGCGCCGCCGACCATGTCCGCGAATTGCTTAGCGGCGAGCAAATCCTGGAGAGTGAAGGTGTCGTTGTTAGACGGCTTGTGGCTGGTTACCGGCTTGGGGGACTGATCCCTCGCCATCTTCTTACGGGGTCGCCGAGGGACCCCAAGCCCCTTCAATACCTGGGCTCACCAGCGGCGGAGAGACCGTGATACCCTGCTCGGCGAGGTTCTCGACGATCGTTTCCGGGCGGAGCTCTTCCCCGTTCGCCTTGAGTCGATCCGCCTCAGCCCGAATCTCCTCGCTCTTATTGACCTTTGAGTCCTCCTTGGCTTCGTCTTTCGGCTCAGGGAGCGTTTCGGCAGCGATGTGGACGGGTTCGGGGGTAGCTTCGGCTTCGTTCGATTGAGCTTTGGACTTCTTAGCCACGGCAGGGTCCTTAGGAGGGGGTATCAGTCCCTCAGAATACCCCCTTCGAAGGGGAGGGAAAACTGGCTGGGTGGGCTGGGAGTGGAGAGGGTTCCAAGATGGAGGAACGCCTCCATCCGATTTGCACTGGGGGTGGTCGTGAAACCCCGGAAAACAGGGGTTCAGTGGTGCCCGGAAGTGTTGCCTAAATTGTTCCCTGCAACTGCACGCAGGGGGCGAATTGGGACGCACGGAGCGACAAGGGCGAATCCCAAAAACCGCGTTTTTGCCGGGATTGCGAAAGAAAGCGACCCCGTGCGTCTCCTTGCGGAAAGGCACGGGGTCGTTGAATACCCCCGGCAGGGATCGAACCTGCGACCTGAGCTTTAGGAAAGCTCCGCTCTATCCAACTGAGCTACGGGAGCAAATGCCGGGCGCGGCCGCCACGCCCCTGCTTCAGCCATCGTACGGCCACCCACCCCCGCCAACAAGAACGGCTGCCGAAGCCCCGCCGGGCATGAAATCGGGGCCCGGGACGCAGACTGCGGAGAGTGTTTGCCGTCAGAGCAGTTCCGTGAGAACCCGACCGCGGTCGACGAGCGGATGCGGCCGGCCCGTCACGTCGGTGAGCGTCGTCGCCTGCGGATCGACCCCGAGCAGATGCCAGGCCGT
>Ga0164292_10005091_pt1 | contig 10744 bp, 13 predicted proteins | sample GEODES117metaG_FD_111486 | JGI IMG/M metagenome (GOLD analysis project Ga0164292, IMG submission 111486) | Eutrophic lake water microbial communities from Lake Mendota, Wisconsin, USA - GEODES117 metaG | ecosystem: Environmental > Aquatic > Freshwater > Lake | place: USA: Lake Mendota... | reverse complement strand
CAATGTGATTTATATAATATGCCAATTTTTTATAAATCTTACAGTGGTAAATGCCGATGGTATCAAACAAATAGTACAATGAGGCGATAGCCGATATTGGACTATATTGTTTGTCCAATCGGTATAAATAGGTATCATTTTGCTTTTGAGTGAAACCATTACCTTTGCACTCCTAAATCATGTTAAATGGGAATGGATAGAAATACGTTGATAGGTTTTTTACTGATTGGAGCCTTACTGATTGGTATGTTCATGCTCAACAGTAAAAGCCGGCTCGCGTTTGAAGCCGAGCAACAACGCATTGCCGATTCTATTAAGAAATCGAAGCCCGTTGTGGATACTACAGAAAAAACGGCAACTGTACCTTCCGCTAACCCGGCAAACATACCGATGAGCAGCCCGACTCAGGTATCCAATATTCCGGTAATAAGCGTATTAGAAAATGATGTTTTAAAAATCAGTTTCAGCAATAAAGGGGCACAGCCGGTGAAGGTTGAAATGAAAAAATTCGATCGTTTCAATGGTCAGAAAGTTGTTATTCAGGAAGGGGATTTCAATAAATTCTCTTATGCAATCAACGCAGCCGATAATCGCACTGCAGAAACCAGTCAGCTTTTTTTTCAAAGCTTCCCGGTTGAAAAGATTGCAGGAGATGCCAGCCAGCTTCGGTTTGAAACAGCTGATTCTACCGGCAGGAAGATCACCCATCTTTACAGCTTGAAGCCAGGACAGTACATGCTCGATTTCAGCATCCTGCTTGAGGGTGCAGACCGGCTCTTTTCCAGAAACAACATCAGTTTCCTTTGGCAAACTGAAGCACCGCTGGTAGAAAAAGACTATAAATACGAACTTACCCAAAGCCATATATGCTTTGTGGAAAATAGTGGATTCGATTTTGAATACATTGGCAGCGGGGATAATAAAACATTCAGTAAGCCGGTAGATTGGATAACCCTTAAGCAGCAATTTTTTGCAAAAACTTTGTCGGCTAAGAATAAATTCTCTTCTGCTACGGTTTCATGGGCAATTCCTAAAGACAGTACCGAACAGTTTCTTGCCAGAACTACTACAGTGGCTCAATATTCCTTACCGGGTGGCAGTCAGGCGAACATCCCATTACAATATTACTTCGGACCCAGTGATTACAACGTGTTGAAACAGTACCACAACCAACTGGAAAATATTGTCCCTTACGGAAATGGCATTTTTGCGTTTGTGAAATACATCAACCGGCATTTTTTATTACCGGTTTTTGATTTTCTTCAGAAGCATGTGGCAAGTATGGGTATGGTAATCCTTTTACTAACGCTGCTCATCAGGCTGATCACTTCACCCATATTGTATAAGAGTTATCTGAGTGGCGCAAAAATGAAAGTGCTTAAGCCTGAGGTAGATGCCTTAAAAGCCAAATTCACCGATCCCAAAACCAACCAATTAGATCAGCAGGCTTTCGGTATGGAGCAGATGAAGCTATGGAAATCTGCCGGGGTAAGTCCGCTCGGCGGTTGCTTACCTGCACTCCTGCAGATTCCAATCTTTATGTCGCTCTACTATTTCTTCCAGTCCAATATCGACCTCCGGGGAAAGAATTTCCTTTGGGCAAAAGATCTTGCACAATACGATTCCATTTATCAGTTGCCGTTTCATATCCCTTTTTATGGAGATCATGTAAGCTTGTTTACACTAACGGCAGTGCTTACCAGCTTATTGATTTCAATATACAGCATGGCGAATATGCAGGATAACAGCAATCCCCTGATGAAATACATGCCTTATATTTTCCCTTTCATCTTACTTGGTGTATTCAACAATCTTCCTGCTGCACTTACCTGGTACTATACCATTTCGAATACCATCACATTGATATTGCAGGTGATCATACAGAAGTATATCATCAATCACGATAAGATCATGGATCGTATCAATGAGAACAGGAAGAAGCCGGTTAAGAAATCGAAAATGGCGGAACGGATAGAAGCCATGCAGGAAAGCCAGCGCAAAATCAAGGAACTCAAGGCTAAAAACGGCAAATCTTAAATTTATCCAACATCTTTTACAATTGAAATGTACTTTTAACAGTACATTTTTTTTTAGTGCACTGTGGAAGTTGCAATGAACTAGCATTAAATTATCTTTGCAGTATAATTTTTCTGATGAAAAAATTCCTTTTTACTTTTCTAATCTTAACCGGTTTCTTATCATATGAGGCCATTGCTCAGAAGCAGGTAAATGAGGCCAGCTTGATTTATGATGTTATAGCCACTTCGTCTGATGGCAAATCTGAAGTTGCTTCTTTGAAGGGCGCAACTTTGCAAATCTGGGTAAAAGGCAATCAAAGCCGGAGTGAAATGAAAACCTCTTTGGGTATCGAAACAAGTATCCATGATAATGCAGGTGGAAAGGCGGTAGTGTTAAAGGAATACAGTGCCCAAAAATTAATGATTACTTATACTTCGTCTGATTGGCAATCGTCTTCTCAAACTTTCTCTCAATCCGAATTTAAGCCGGTTGAGGGAAGCCGTACTATCAATAATTACGTTTGTAAAGAAGCTGTTGCACAAGGAAGCCAGGGAACGGGCGAAGTAAGGGTTTGGTATCATCCCGAAATTCAGTTAAATAATAAAGCCTATTTTCACGCATTTCCGGGTATTTCAGGCTTACCCATACAGTACGTACTTTTGAAAAGCAACCTCCGGGTTACCTATACCTTAAGAAGTATCAGCTATGAACCTATTCCGGCATCAAAATTTGATTGGCCAAAATCGGGTTACCGGATTATGACTTACGAAGAGAACCTCCAATTGAATAAAGGGAAATAAAAAACCGCAAAAAATATTGCGGCTTAATTTTTTGATTTGATGATGAGTTTCATCCCGGTATAGCCTTGCCTGATTTCAGGAACGACAATTTTTTGTTTATTGGTAACTACGTAAATCGTATTTCCTTTCTGATAAGTGATAATATTTGGATTCATCATTACACCTGAAGTACGGGTTGGAGTGGTGGAGAGGAAACCCTTGTATTTTAAACCTGTTTTCAGGTTTAAGCATAAAGAATTTTTGAATGTACTGGCAGTGTTGATATTTAAACTGATTCTGTTCTTTACCTTCTCACGCTTACCACGATCGGCAAATGAGGTAAGCATATTCCCGGAGAGAATAGCAAACAACAACATCGATTTGGTGAATTGGCGCATTTTTAACTTAATTTATATTACAAATATATTAAACTTTTTCTGATAATAAAATACCATTCATCAATAAATTGTAAAATATTCTTAACGTATTTGTGGATAAAAAGTTTGAAAGTTTCACCAATATTGCCTAAATTACGATAACCTATACCATATGAGTAAAAATCCATACAGGCAGGACAGGGAAGTTTTAAAAGAACTACTCCAGCAATTTAGCAACCTGAAATCCGGAAAAAGTTATTCTTTTATAGAAGAAGATGGTTTTGAAAGGATTATCGACTACTACGATGAGAAAGAACAGTTTGCTTTGGCTCTTGAAGCAACTGAAATGGCCATTGAGCAATACAGCTATTCTGCAACCTTACTTATTAAAAAAGCGGATATACTGATTTCGCTGCGCAGGTACCGCGAAGCACTATATGTGCTGGAACAGGCGGAATTATTCGACAGTACCGACAGTTCCCTTTATATCATCAAAACAGATGCCTACCTGGCTCTCGACATGCAGGAGCATGCAGCCACCTTATTGGAGTCGGTTATTGATTTATTTGAAGGAGAAGATCGTTTAGACCTGCTTTTTGAACTGGCAGATGTATATGATGATTACGAAAATTTTGAAAAAGTTTTCGACTGCCTGAGGTTGATTCTTCAGCAGGATCCTGGAAATGAAGAGGCATTGTATAAAATTTGTTTCTGGACAGATTTCACCGGAAGAAATGAGGAGAGCATCAAACTTCACCAGGAAATCATAGAAGAAGATCCTTTCAATGAGCTGGCATGGTTTAATCTGGGTGCGGCTTATCAGGGCATCAAGCTCTATGAAAAATCAATAGATGCCTATCAGTATGCGGTTGCCATTGATGAGAAATTCGATTATGCTTACCGCAATATGGGTGATGCTTACATCAAATTGCGCAAATTCAGGGAAGCGATTGAAGTGCTGGAAAAAGTGATTGAATTATCAAGGCCGGAATCGATCATCTATGAAGCCATAGGGCATTGTTATGATAAGCTCGACAACTTTGCACAAGCCAGATTCCACTACAAGAAAGCAGCGCATCTCACCCCGGAAGACAGCCAGTTGCAGTATAAAATTGCCAGTACCTATATGAATGAAGGTACCTGGCACAATGCCATCAAATCGTTGCACATCGCCTTGAAATCACACATCATGCAGCCCGACTACAATCTTGCACTGGGCAGATGTTATTTCCAGTTAGGCAATATGGAAGAAGCCGTAACTTATCTGGGAAATGTAGTAAGGATTCGCCCTAAAAACAGTACGGGATGGATAGAATTACTCAAATGCCTCTATCAGGGAAATTTATTTGAAGAAGGCCTGGAATATGCAGGATTTGCTTACGAACAAACTGATGCCAAACCCATTTTCATCTATTATAAAAGCGCTTTTCTTTTTGCTGCAGGAAAAATTAAGGAAGCCCTTATTTATCTGGAAAATGGCCTGAATGCCAATCCAAAGCTGATCAGGCAGTTTGTAGAAATCAATCCCTCGCTGATGCAAAACCAGCAGGTAGTGGCTTTGCTTGCCAGATATAAGAAAACAAAATCACGAAAGTGATATTCGGTAATTGATGACTTCATTACCTGTTGTTTGAATATCTTTGCGCGAATCAACGGAAAATCTCATGAATTTTAATCTCACTCAAATTCCCGAAAGGGCAGCTAAGCCTCGTAAAAACGGTATAACGATGGTAATGGATAAAGGGCTGAGCACACAGGAAGCTGCGAACCTTATGAATGTGGGCCAACCCCATATCGATATGGTAAAATTGGGCTTTGGCACTTCTTTTGTTACACCAAATTTGCGCGAGAAGCTGGAAGTTTATCGCAACCACGGTATGCCCGTATATTTTGGCGGCACACTTTTTGAAGCTTTTCTTATTCGGAATCAATTTGATGATTATGTAGCTGTTTGTAAAGATTTCGGAGTAAGTTATATGGAAGTTAGTGATGGTTCAATAACTATCCCTCATGCTGAAAAGTGCGGATACATTGAAAAACTTTGCAAGCATGGAGTGGTTTTGAGCGAAGTAGGTAGTAAGGATGCCGCACATATCATCCCACCTTATAAATGGATAGAGCTCATGCGTGCAGAACTCAATGCAGGCTCTACCTACGTTATTGCAGAAGCCCGAGAGGCAGGAAATGTTGGTATTTACCGCGGTACCGGTGAGGTTCGGGAAGGATTGGTTCAGGAAATCCTTACCCAGATCCCTGAAGAAGTTATCCTTTGGGAAGCGCCGCAGAAAGCACAGCAATTATATTTTTTAGAGTTAATAGGCTGTAATGTGAATTTAGGCAATATAGCCCCGGCGGAAGTGATTGCCCTCGAAGCCATGCGAATCGGCCTGAGGGGGGATACTTTCAGCCTTTATCTCGATAAACCATAACACATGAAAATATACGGATTGATCGGTTTCCCCCTTGTTCAGTCTTTTTCAAAACAATATTTTACCGATAAATTCTGTAGAGAGGCAATTACCGATTGCCTCTTTGAATTATATCCCATTGAATCGATCAGCCAATTTCCGGGCCTGATTGAAAGCCATCCAAAAATTAAAGGATTAGCTGTAACCATTCCCTACAAGAAAGCAGTGATGCCTTTTCTTACCCGTATTCATGAAACAGCCCGTTTAACAGGGGCCGTAAATTGCATCACTATCCATGATGATATCCTGATCGGCTATAATACCGATTGTATCGGTTTTGAACAATCCCTATTGCCACTCCTTCAACCTCATTACACCGGTGCACTTGTGCTGGGAACCGGTGGGGCTGCTGCTGCAGTAATATATGTGCTGGATAAACTGGGGATAAAATACCTGCGCATCAGCCGAACTCCTGATGCTGAACAAAATGTGTTAGGATATGATAATATTGATGCTGATCTCCTTTATGCGTATCCGTTAGTGGTCAACTGCACGCCATTGGGCATGGTGCCTGATGAAAATAGTTTTCCTCGCTTGCCTTATGAATACCTCAACAGCAGGAATCTGGTTTACGATCTGGTTTATAAACCTGAAAAGACTATCTTACTTCAACGAGCTGAAGCCAACGGGGCAGCAATCAAGAACGGAATGGAAATGCTGTTGATACAAGCGGAAGAGAATTGGCGTATCTGGAGGATGGATCAATTTAACACTGACTTATAACTATTAAGCATACGCGAAATGATACGTTCCATTTTCCTCATATCACTTTACGTTATCACTTCTTTCCTGCTCTCCTGCAACCCCTCTGAGCCATCATCGCCCAACGATAAGGATAATTTACCCGAGACCGATAAAAAGGTTGATATTTCCACAATGCCCCCTGGTGAAGTCGTTCATGCTACTTCAGGCAAAAAATGGGTCGTAGATGTTGAAAATAAAACCATACAACTTAACCCTGATTTCGATTCTTCTGTAGCAGATCCTGCAAGAATGATCGCTGCAATAAACGACGAGTACCCGCAAATAAGTCTGGTAGCCTACAAGAGGAAGCAGGACACCCTATTTACCCGTATCACAGATGCAGTTTACCTCACTGAACAGATGGGTAGTACCGGTGCTGCCGACTATCTAGCGGATGTGATCATTAACCTGACTTCGATTACGGGTGTACGTTATGTACTCATCAGTTTCCGGGAAGGCAGCCATGCTTCTCCGGGCATATGGAGCAGGGAAGATTTTAAAGATTTCCGGATGCTGACCTCAAAAAACTAAACTGTTTAATCGGGGCATAAATGTTTTTTCAAATCAGCAGGTAACACAACAACTGATCGATTCTTGTAATCAAAACAAACCATTCCCGTTTTTGCCAGGGCAATGATGAGAGGTTCATCATTTCTTATTGTAGCAACCCTGTAATACAATTCAAACCCTGCTCGGCTGCATTCCCCGGAAAAGATTTCGATATCGAGGATATCAGGATAAAAACATTCTCCCAAATAATTTACTATGAGTTCACCCATGATCAGGCTGCTGCCTCCCGCATCTAATTCCGAATAACCAAGTGAAGAAAGCCATTGCACTCTCGCTTCATGAAGTATGGTAACGAGACTGTCATTGCCCAGGTGCTGGCCATAATTGAGGTCGGTGATCCTGATGGGGATTTTCAGCGCGATCAATTTACGTTCAGGAATTTGTAGTTTGATTCTCGGCATTTTCGGATGTTAAAAAGTGGATCATTTTTGTCAATGCTTTTTTACGATGACTGAAAATATTTTTCTCTTCTATAGTCATGCCAGCAAAGGAAGTTTTGCTTCCTTCAGGAATAAATACCGGATCATATCCAAAGCCCGCTGAACCGAACTTTTCTGTTGCAATCTGTCCTTCACAAATCCCTTCAAACTGGTATTCAATTCCTCCCAGGATCAAAGAAATCACTGTACGGAACCTTGCTTTCCGATTTTCGATTCCGGTTAATGCCTTTAATAATTTTTCAATATTGGCTGCTGCATCAGCTGGTTCACCGGCATAACGGGCACTCTTCACTCCCGGTGCCCCGCCAAGTGCCTCCACTTCAAGGCCGGTATCTTCACTAAAACAGTCTTTTCCGGTGAGTTGATAAATAACCGTAGATTTTTCACGGGCATTCTCTTCCAGACTGTCGAACGGTTCCGGAATATCAATCAAAATCCCGGCTTCTTGTAAACTGATCACCTCAAACCGGTTATTCAACACCGATTTGATTTCCTGAACTTTATTCGAGTTGTTAGTGGCGATAACCAGTGTTGTTTGCATAGTTTACAAATTGAACATCAATTTTAAAGCATTCCAAAATTTTTTCTTTTCCTCTACATTCGATTCAAGTTCACTCAACGGAGGAGCTGCCAGAAATTGACGGCCTGCATATTTTTGTAACTGATATTGAGGAAATTCAAGTGGCATTTCGAGAATGGGAAGCGGAATGCCGAATATGATGATTTTTTCAGGATTCAAAAATGATGCAATATGTTCGAAGCTTTTTACCTCCTGATGATGAATATTCACAACGGCAATATCTGTGAGCGTCAATTTGCAGGCATTCAATACCCCGGTTAAAAATTGTAGGCTAGGTTCGGGAAGATTACAGTGATTTTCAATAGCTACGAGAACCAGTATTTTTTGCCGGAATTTACCCAGAAACGGAACTGCTGTTTGCTGTACAGAATCGGCTTTCTGTTGGCTGTCATCTAACAGTACCAATGAATCTTTATACAATTCGGGGATGATTAACAGAGGTAGTTGAAAATTGTCTAAACTCATATCAGCCGGGTTTGCTCGCGTGTTTTTTTTCGTTTCTTTGTAGTAAAATTAATGGATATGATTTTAGCTGCCGATTTTAATATTACTAAGGTTGAACGAAGCAAACTCAACGATATTGATCTGGAGAATATTCCCTTTGGTAAATATTTTACCGACCATATGCTGGAGGTGGATTATGAGAATGGAGAGTGGAAAACAGTGGAAATCAAACCTTATCAGCCTTTGTTGTTGGCTCCTTCTACGGCAGCATTGCATTACGGACAAGCCATTTTTGAAGGGATAAAAGCTTATAAGAACCCTGAAGGCGAACCCTTCATTTTCAGGCCGCACGATAATTTCATCCGTTTCAATATTTCTGCAGAAAGGATGCAAATGCCCCAATTGCCTGAAGAAATTTTCATGGAAGGACTTCGTACCCTCATCGAACTTGATAAAAACTGGATCCCTAATAAAGCAGATCATTCGCTTTATATCCGCCCGTTCATGTTCAGCAGTGACGAATTGATCGGAGTTAAGCCAAGTGAGAAGTACAAGTTCATGATCATATTAAGTCCAACGGGACCTTACTACAGCACCCCGATGCGCATTTACGTGGAAGAACAATATGTGCGTGCGGTTCCCGGAGGTGTAGGATATGCAAAAGCAGCCGGTAATTATGGTGCTGCCATGTTTGCAACGGCAGAGGCCAGAAAGAAAGGTTATGACCAGGTATTGTGGACAGACGCTTTTGAGCACAAATATGTTCAGGAATGTGGCACCATGAATGTTTTTTTCATCATTGGCGACACCGCAATAACCCCTGATTTAGGTGCAGGAACAATCCTCGCAGGGGTTACCCGCGATAGCGTGATTGTGATGCTTAAGGAAATGGGTTTCAAAGTAGAAGAAAAAGCATTAAGTATCGATGATGTGATTGATGCCCATAAGGCTGGATTACTTTATGAGGTTTTCGGTACAGGCACTGCAGCCACCATTTCATTGATTAAGGAACTTAGATATAAGGATTATGTGATGGAATTTGAGGTAGACCGCTGGAAAACAGCCCCGGAAATAAAGGAGCGATTGAACCAGATCAGGTACGGAACTGCACCTGATCAGTTTGGTTGGATGTTTAAAGTATAATGGGTTACACATCATTTTACAGCTGGCTTAGCCGGTTGGCAATCTCACGATAATGTCGGAACCGCCTTTTATGGGCGGTTTTGTATTAAATGTTGAAAAAAAATGCATTTTTTTGGATTTAATTTTCCGTTTTTAAATCATTATGGCTACCTTTGCCGTCCAAAAAATAAACGGTTCATCAATGCCTACAATACAGCAATTAGTTAGAAAGGGTAGAGAAATCATCAAATCCAAAAGCAAATCAAGGGCGCTTGATAGTTGTCCTCAACGCCGTGGCGTTTGTACAAGGGTGTATACTACCACTCCTAAAAAACCCAATTCTGCTTTGCGTAAAGTAGCTAAGGTTCGTCTTACCAATAAGATTGAGGTGATCGCCTACATTCCGGGTGAAGGCCATAATTTACAGGAGCACTCCATTGTGCTGATCCGTGGCGGAAGGGTGAAAGATTTACCGGGTGTACGTTATCATATCGTAAGAGGAAGTTTGGATACGGCCGGTGTAAAAGACCGCAAACAAAGCCGCAGTAAATACGGTACCAAAAAAGAAAAAGCTAAAAAATAATTCATTCCTTTTTAGGTGATCAGAACCTGAAGAAAAATAACAACAATGCGTAAAACACAACCGAAAAAGATTCCACTGGCGCCAGACCCAAAGTTCAATGATAAACTGGTGACCCGTTTTGTAAACAACCTCATGTGGGAGGGTAAAAAAAGTGGTGCTTTTAATATTTTTTATAATGCACTGGATAAGGTTGCCAAAATCACCAGTGAAGACGGATATGAAGTATGGAAACGTGCCTTATCTAATATCACTCCGGGTGTGGAAGTACGCAGCCGCCGTATCGGTGGTGCCACTTTCCAGATTCCTTCTGAAGTGCGCCCCGACCGTAAAATCTCTTTATCTATCAAATGGATGGTACGTTACAGCCGCGAAAGAAATGGACGTAGCATGGCCGATAAACTAGCGAATGAAATTGTTGCTGCCAGCAAAGGGGAAGGTGCTTCATTTAAGAAGAAAGAAGATACCCACCGTATGGCAGAAGCCAATAAGGCATTCGCGCATTTCAGGGTTTAAAAGTAAAATCAGGAAAAATTAATACAGCCACTCTTATGGAGAGGCTTTTTTTATGTATAATTGTTGGATTTTCATCCAAAATATAAAATTCAAACATATGAAATT
>Ga0164292_10005090_pt1 | contig 10744 bp, 8 predicted proteins | sample GEODES117metaG_FD_111486 | JGI IMG/M metagenome (GOLD analysis project Ga0164292, IMG submission 111486) | Eutrophic lake water microbial communities from Lake Mendota, Wisconsin, USA - GEODES117 metaG | ecosystem: Environmental > Aquatic > Freshwater > Lake | place: USA: Lake Mendota, Wisconsin... | reverse complement strand
GGTTGCCAACCCGTGACTCTAGGTCCGATCATACTCCGAACCGAAACTGCTGCTATTTACTGTCTCAGTGTGCTAGCGCACGAACTATTCAACCCAAGCCAGGCGTAGGCGGAGGTTCGCCAAGCAGCGGAGGCAGTGGTTCAGGAGTTGTCTCGGGCTCAATCACCTCGGGCGTAGGACTCGGCTTGGCAACAGGACGAACCATAGGCGTTTGGCTTTCGCGGGCATGTATGGGAGGCTTGAAAAGGGGCTGCAAATAAAACCAAGCCACCAGAAGAAGGATAGGCCAAAAGAGAGCAATGAGTGAAATAAGCAAAGCCATGGAGGCCTTGCGCGAAACAGCACCCATTTCCAAGCGCGCAAGCTCACGCTCTTTCTCGGCAATCAATTCGACACAGGCAAGCCTCTGAGCAGACCGCTCACGAAAAGTCGGTGCGATAGTCTTTAGCCTCTCCAGCGAATAGGAGGAAAGACCAGCGCGGGCATTATCAACGAGCTCAAAATCTTTGTTATCCATCGTTGGAACAAATCAAGCACCCCATCAAAACTAGGCGCAAAGGATTTTTTTGTTAAAAACAGGAGGCTCCCCCTTGCGGGAGAGCCTCTGAGTCATTTGATATCAATCTTGCCTTGGAGCGGCACTTAGCTAATCAAGCGAAGGATCGACTGCGTCGATTGATTTGCTTGGGCGAGCATCGCCGTGCCGGCTTGTTGCAGTATGCTGAACCGGGCGAGCTTCGTACTCTCGTCGGCGACATCCACATCGATGATGCGGCTATTTGCGGACTCGAGATTGGTTTTGTTCACTGCAAGCATATCTGCGGCAAAGGTCAAACGGGACTGCTCTGCACCATTATTGGCACGGAGAGTTGCGAGGTTTTGAATCGCGGCTTGGATAGATGTCACAGCATTGTTAGCATTTGCCGTGGTAGAAATATCCATGTTGTTAGATGAACTTGTGTTACTGATATCAAAAACAATTTGATTCAAATCGACCTGCGTTATTCCAACTGTCTGCGCACCATCATGCGAGGTCACCACGGTTAAGGTGGCACTCTGACTGATAACCACATTGTTGGCAGATGAGGAAGCTCCTTCCGAGAAAAGACTGATTCCGTTGAACTTCTCATCCAACATAAGGTTGAGCTGGCCCTTCAATTGAGTCAGTTCCGTGTTGTAGAGTGAAAGGTCGCTGGTGGATTTGGTCACGTCTTGAGCTAGGGTTGCAAGCTCGGACATGCGGTTAAGGATTTTATCCGCCGTTTTGATGACTCCGTCCTGGGTTTGCAGGAAGGCGAGTGAATTATTGACATTAGCCAGGGTGGCTTCGGTGCGGCGAATCGAAGCACTGAGCTTCATTGACACAGCGAGTCCACCAGCATCGTCATAGGATGAATTAATTCGTGAACCACTAGATAAGCGATTAAGGCTCCTCTGGAGGTTGACGTTGGTATTGCTGAGGTTGTATGCAGCCGAGGTAGCGGCTGAGTTGGTGTTAATGACTACTGACATATCCTTTGTCTTTCCGTGTTGCGAAGTCCGTCTCGCTGGCGGGCCGCTTTGGTTCAGTGTTCGACCTCACTGGGAGAGTTGTTCTCGGTTAATTAATCTATCGGCGAACGTCTGTGAGAACTTTAGAATATTTTTTTGAACATGGAGCACTCTAGCCTTTCCGCCAAACGGTATAAGCGCCTTCGCTGTCGTCTCCAATTTCAGCTCTTCAGAACCGAAAAGAGGGTTGAAGTTTATTCTCTGGTTTTGTGTGGCGCAGGGGGGGGCTATCCGCCTCATCACTGCACACCTGCCTACCCGCGTAAAACGCCTTCTTTCAATCGCCGGCTTTCGGGTTTACACAAAAGCCCACTCGAAAAAAACTCCCATCAGAAGGTCGCTCTTGAGCAAAAATCTAAACGTTCGTCTAAATTTTGGTTTAGACGAATTACTAGTCCGTAATCAGCATGCAGTCCCCGTAGGAGAAAAAGCGGTAGCGCTCTTTGATGGCCTCGCGATAGGCGTTCAGGATGGCTTCGCGACCGGCTAGGGCGCTGACCAGCATGAGGAGCGTCGATTCGGGGAGGTGGAAGTTTGTGAGGAGTGTGCCGATTTTTTTTAATTCGTAGGGTGGATGGATGAAAATGCGGGTGCGGCCTTCGCTGGGCTGGATCGGGCCGGGTGGTTGGGATTCCAGCACACGGGTCACGGTGGTTCCGATGGCCACGATGCGTTTGGCGGAGTTTAGCGCGGAGGCTGTGGCCGCGCTGATGGAGTAGACCTCCTCGTGCATTTCGTGGTCGGTGATATTTTCAGTTTTCACCGGCAGGAAAGTGCCTGCGCCGACATGCAGGGTCAGGAAGGCGTGTGGAATTCGGGAAAGAATCTCGGGAGTGAAGTGCAGGCCCGCCGTGGGAGCGGCCACCGAGCCCGGCATATTCGCATAGACCGTCTGGTAGCGCTCGTCGTCGAGCTTTTCGGCTTCCCGCTTGAAATAGGGAGGCAGGGGCATGTGGCCGTGCTTTTCGAGATCGGGGGCTTCATCGAATTGCATGATGCGCTCACCACCGGGCAGGACTTTAGCGACTTCCGCTGTCGTTCCGGCGATCGCCACGCTCGTTCCGACGCGCAGTTTGCGACCGGGCTTGACGAGGCATTTCCAGCGTGTGCCACCAAGGTTCTCGAGCAGGAAAATTTCGATCCCCGGAGGATCTGTGAGCAGGCGGGCTTTGATGACGCGCGAGTCGTTGAGGGCAACAATGTCTCCTTCGCCGATATAAGATGGGAAGTCCCGGAAGCTTCGGTGCTCGATCCGGCCGCTTGTGCGGTGAAGCACAAGCATGCGGGACTCGTCGCGGCGCGCGGTGGGCGTGGTTGCGATCAGCTCCGGCGGCAGGTCGTAGTGGTAGTCGCTTATGTGGCCCGACATGGGTCAGGACTTTTTCGTGATGCGGGTGAATCCGCACCGTGAAGCCGCATTTTCCACCAGATCGGCGACGCGGCGCTTCAGGCGGCGGGCTCGCCGGACGAGGACCAAGAGAAAAATGCTGTAGAGCACCCATGGCCACCAGTGGGCATTGGGAATCAACAGCTGCTGATAAGCCAAAATCGCCAGCAGGATGAAATTCATCAAAATGGTGGTCGCCACCATGCGAAGTTTCAGGTGCGCACGTGTCAGGCATTTCGGCCCGCCGTGGTATTCCGTCACCGAGCGCATTTGAATGCCCCACCAGAAGCTGCCGTAGATTTGGACATCCCAGTTCTTCCAGCCCGTGTCGATCGAGTAGTTCCAGCCTTCGCTTTCGAGGGCGCTGATTGTTTCCTTGAGCAGGAGTTCTCGTCCATGGCCATTCTCGCTCCAGAAGCGGAGGTTGGTGATGCTGCCACGCGAGCGTTTGAAGTCTTTTTCCTGCGTGGCGATGACCGCCGGAGGAGTGCGCTTGAATTTGAGCCAGGTGAAATAGCGGGCCCATCCACGCACGAGCGGTTGGGCCAATGCGAGGAATGCGACGAGCAGGCGTGCCGGAACTGTGTCGTGCTTGGCCTCCAAGCGCGCATGGATCATATAGGAAAGGGCAACGAGCAGTGTTCCTCCAAACATGAGATAGGGCACAATCCGCAGGAAGGGGACCGGGATGGACGCCGCAAACACCAATGCCGTCAGCGCAACCCACTCGATGCTGCTCAGGTAGGCGGCGACATCCGACTGAGGGGTGGGGTAGATGGATTGGAAAAGCCCCTCGCCAAAGATGCCGTGATAAATAATCGGCTTGTTGATGAGCCAGGTGAAGCGTGGCGCGCCGTAAATCTGGCCTTTCCACTTGGCTGTGCCTGTCGGGCCGAAGAATACAAGGTGCTGGAATCGCAGCATTGATTCAGCCTCGCCGTAGCCTTCCTGCTGTTTGCGGAAGGCTTGCAAAGTGAAGCGACGGTAGTGCCAGACGATCGCGGCCGGGCTGAAGGCGATCACACCACCGCTTTGTTGCAGGCGCCAGCAGAAGTCCACATCATCACCTGCCTTGCGATATTCTGGATCGAAGCCGCCCACTTGGTTGAACGCCCAGCGGTGAAATGCCATGTTGCAGCCAGGGATGTGCTCTGCCACAACATCGGTTAGCAACACATGGCTCGGACCTCCGGGAGCCGCAGCCACGCAAGCCTGAACCCAGTTTTCCGCAGGTGGCGAAATGTTTGGTCCGCCGACTCCAGCAAAGTCGCCGCTTAGCAGTGTGCCAATGAGATAGTAAAGCCAGTCTGGATCCGCCATGCAGTCGCTGTCTGTGTAAACAATGACATCCCCCGTGGATTCATGGGCGCCGACATTGCGGGCGAAGCTCAGGCCTTTGTTTTCTTGGCGGATGTTTTTGATCCAAGGATGACGCGCCGCGATTTCTTGCGTGTCATCCTTGGAACCGTCATCCACCAGGACGACTTCGTAGTTTGGATAATTGATGTCCTTGAGCGAAGTCAGGCAGCGGTCGAGCGTCTTGCCGCCATTGTATGAGCAGACGATCACCGAGGCTTTTGGATACTCGCGCAGCTTGACACGCGAGGTCATGGAGCCTTCACCGAAGAAGAGGCTCTTAACGGTCTCAAAGGCCGGTTTTTTTGTACGGTCGCGCCGCACCAAGCCGAATGCCCAATCTAAAATTTCCTGTCCGCCGCGGAACCATTCGTCCGTCCAAGCATAGACAATCGTGCCGGCGAGACCCCCGCGAACGACGCTTTCGATGTGCCAGCGTAGCATCTCCTCCTGTTCCTCCTCGGGATGCCGGATCGTATCCATACCAAATTCGCCAAGGATGAGTGGCTTGTCATCGGCGAGATTTTGAAGGCGCGCCAAGTAGCGGTCGAAATCATCCTGCCGATGCAGGTAGACATTGAATGTCACGAAGTCGCTGTTTTGCGGCAGGAGATATTCGGTGGGCGGATAGCTGGCGTAGGAGAAAAGCGCACGAGGGTCCTCCTCTCGACCGATACTGATCAGTTGCTCGACGAATTCCGTAACCTGACGCGCACCAAGCCAGCGCACCATGGTCGTCGGAATTTCATTTCCGACCAGATAACCGAAGACGGCCGGATGCCCTGCGTTTTTGCGCACCCCGTCTCGCACCGCATTTTTCGCCTGGTTGCGTATTTTCGGGTTGTTGAGAAACTCCAGATGCTCTGCCCATGGGATCGATATCAGAGCACGAATGCCCCGCGAGGCGCACAGATCTAAGAACCAGCGGGGCGGCACATAGTAAATCCGCACGAGGTTCACGCCAGCCTCGACCATCATGTCGAAATCCTTGGCCGCCGCCTCGGGAGTTCCAAAGTGGTCGCCCTGCGCATCAGGCGCAAACGGACCATAAGTCACCCCCTTGATAAAAAACTTTTTATCCCCCTCGAAGAAAAACTTGGCGCGCACGCGCACTGGCTGAGTCTCAGTCACGATGGATGGTATAAATTGCCGCTAAAAAAATGCGAGAGCGTATTTTGAGGCAAAAGACCGCGCGAGAGCATGCAATAAACAGCATTGCTTTGCACTCACAGCGAAGGCACTTCGACATGTAACTCAGCGTCTCATGACCGCGCAGCAACACGAATCTTAACTTTGGGATGGGCATCTTCTGGCATGCCCCATTTTTGCAACCGCGTTGTGACGTGGGGCAAAGTGTGTAGTACTCGTCGAAAACTGATCCAGAATTTATGAGAGATAGCGGCGTGGAGCGCGCAAGTAACTCTGAAGAAAAGACACACATCGGAAGGAATCATAAGAAAGCTGCATGAAGCCCAAGGGATTATCGCGGCAAGCAAAGAAGTCGAGATTTCCATTCGAACCATTTGCGTTAGCATGGCGACCTGGCAGCGATGGAAGATTCTCTATGGCGGCATGAAAAAGGACGCCTTCAAGCGGCTCAGGGAACTGAAAAAAGACAATGCGCGGCTCAACCAGGATGTGGCGGACATTACGCTCGATAGGGCACTCCTTGAGGAAACGCTGAGGGTGTCGGGGAGGGAAGAGCGTGATGGTTACCGCACGGTCTGGCGCCATCAGCGCCGCAATGTTTGGGAGGATAATCACAAGCGGTTGCAGCGAATGGGTGCGAGCCGCAGAAATCATGTATGAAGCTACGATTTTGGTTTCGACCAAATCGAAGGAGTCGGCGCTTGAAATGGCCCGTGGTTCTCGACGAATACATACGCGAATGCCTTGCCCTGGAGTTGGATCACGCCATGGGAGTCGGCGCAATTTTTATTCTGTAAAAGTTTGCGATTAATTTTGGGTTGGGTCAGCAGGGTTCATGTTGAGGTAGGTTTTCCCGGTGAGCCAATCTTTGTTGATTTAGCAGAGGAGAGCGGAGGTGAGGCGGAGAAGGGAGGCTTCGTTTGGGAAGAGGGAAGCGAAGCGGGTTCTGTGCTTGAGTTCTTGGGTGACGCGTTCGAGAGCATTTCTTATGCGCATTACTCGCTGGAGGGGATGAATCCGGTGGATTTTGCGGCACGCTGTCTTGCTGCACTTCGGCTTACGACCTGAACTCCGCAATACAGCGAAACCAACCCGAAAGACCAGCCAATCCTCTCATAATAATTGGATGAAATTTCCGGGGCACTCCATGACAACCCTGTCGAACCTGATTAGAGAAATATCTGGGGATTAATTTTTGCAACGCAAGACTCTTTGCCAAGAAGCCAAGATGTGAGTCATTGTCACTTCATGATGGAGCGGTGTTTTTTTGGGGTAAAGTTTAGGCAGCGGGACAACTAATCCTTTTCAAGGATCCAATCGGCGTTAGGTAACAAGAGCTGCCACTCATCTTTGAAGATATTCAACTGGGCGTGGAAGCGGAAGTTTGATCTGCTTTTTGCCAGGTCGCGCAGTCGGTCGCGAGTGTCTTTTTCAGGGCTGAAGAGTTTGTAGGAGATGCCATTGAGATTGACAGTGACAACACCGCGTTTGCCAACTTGGGCTTGGGCGTCAATGAGGAAAATTTTGCCGAGCCATTCGGGTTTGCGGAAATCGGTGTTGGGCGGTTCGTTAGCGGGAATGATGGCTGTAGCGAGGATTTCTTTCAGAGAAACTCCGCGCACAAGTGGGATATTTTCCGGATCAGGGGTGGAGGGATTGGTTAGTGGCATCCATTGGTCTTTGCACTTCGCTTCGGCAACACGGAATCGAGCTAGGAGGGGAAAGTGGTCGGAGAATCCGGAGGGATTGGTGCCGCGCGACCAGCGGAGTGGGCGGCCCAGCGAGTCGGCGTTGAAAGCGGGAATCGCAAGCACCTCGAAACTGTTATCCTGATATTGTAGGCCTTTATTGTCGTAGAGACCTCTGGAGACGATGAGGTGCATAAGGGTTCCCCATTCGTTCTGGTAAATATCGCTGCCACGTTTTTCGACCGGGAGCTCAAACCAGAGATTGTAGAGATCCGCCTTGCCGCTTTCGAGGGCGGTTTCGTTGCCCTGCGAGCCGAGCACTTGATTGATACCGGATTTTTTGAAGTTGGGATAGCGGAGCGTCTGGTTGTAATGGGAATTGAAATCCCCCGCCAAAATGACATCTGCCGTCGGATCCTGCTTGAAAATTTCGTTCAGCCGATCGCGGAGTGTGCGGGCATTTGCCATGCGGATGCGTTCGTTGTCGATATCACCAGCGCCGGATTTCCAGTGGTTCGCAAAGACTGTGAGCGGATGGCCGTTCACATCGAGTTGGGCTTCGAGAATGGCGCGGGCATTGAGCGTATGGTGGGTTTTGACGGCTGTGACGCGGAAGCGGGAGATGATGACATTTTTAACGGAACGACAGTGGCTTTCCTGATGACAAACGGGAGGCTCGTCAGGAACGACCAAATGATATTGTCCGAGTCCTGCGTCCTCCAGAGCCTTGAGGAGCCAAAACTCAGCAGGCAGCGAGGCAGTCGCTGGCGGCAGCGGGGATGTGCAAAGAAGCTTCTCGAGCGTGAGGGCATTGACTGATACCAGCCAATCCATAGCCTTCAGGCCCTTAGCGTCTGGGGTTTGATCGATTTCGATTTCGTTCAGGATGACCACATCTGGACCTCGTCCGGCATCCACCGTGGAGAGTACCTTGGCAGCATTACGGGCCTTCACCAAGAGATGACGAGGAGTGTATTTATCAGGACCATAATCCTCGTAGCTTGCTGTCCCGTCGAGATCGAAGAAATTCTCCACATTGTAAGCTACGACGGAGAATCCCGATACTCGTGCTGGAAGTATGAAAACGAGCAGGACGAGAATGGCGGCGAGATGTCGTATGGTCATTGCCAAGGCGAATCGGAGCGATAAAGAATGGAGCGCTTTCCTAGGGCAAAATCAAACGCTGTATTGCAGCGCCATCGAGCGGGCGATGGATGCGATGCGCTCGCAGAGTTCATGCGGCTCGAGAACCTTGGCATGGGTCCCCCACCCCAGAATCCAGTTTTCCAAATCGGGAGCGAGGCCGACTTCGAGTGTGAGTTCGGCACCGCCGCCGGCGATGGGTTTGATGCGTTGGGATTTGTGCCAGACCCGCTCGGAAGCGAGGCGTGCGGCAAAGGCGTCGAGGCGCACGACTACGCGAGTAGGCTTGGGCGTCTCAAAGGCCGAAAAGCTGGAAGCCATCATTTCGCCTATGGAGAAATTTTGCGGGCGCTGGAAAATGAACTTCAGCAATTTCGGGTTGCTCAGGCGGGTTAACGCGAAGGTGCGAATGCCGGCGCGGACGAGGTCATTGCCGATAAGGTACCACTGATTGTCGATGCAACCTAGATGGTAAGGTTCCACGCGGCGGCGCTCGGATTTTTTACCAGTTAGTTTGAAGTAATCGAACTCCACCGTGCGCTGCTCCAGCACGGCCTGGGAGAGGATGTCGAAGACACGGAGCTCCTGAATCGCGTATCCGACCGGGCGGAACGAGATGGCGGCATTCAAATCCTGAAAGGAAAAGAAGCCCTCATCCTCCAGATTGGAGGTCATTTTTTGGAAGGCGGACTTAAGTGGCTTCTCAAAGACAGTGCCCTTGTATTGCTCAAGGGATTTCTGAGCCACTAGGAGGGCAACGATCTCGCCCTCGGTAATGGTCATTTGCGGAAAGGCGCAAACCGGCTTTGTATAGCAAAAACCTCGGTTGAGAGCATTGTAGGCAATCGGGAGGTGCATCTGATCCCGCATGAAATCGATGTCGCGCATTACCGTCTTGCAGGACACCTCGAACTCCGCTGCCATAGAGGTGCAGTTCGGATGTGCATTGCGGCTGATGAGATCGTGAATGCGAAGCATTCGGGCCATCGGAGGGCGCGAATGTTGCTCCACGCCGAATCTCCGCGTGCGGCGGCCCTTTTTGGGACTGGTAAAGGGTATCTCGGACTCGCCAGCCAAAGCGACCTGCTTACCGGAGGTGAGGTCAGTCATGGCTTTTAATCTGGGGGGATTTCCCGACGCCAAAGCCATATTCGTAGACCAATGCGCCGCCATAATGACCGGCTTGAGCGACATGGTAGGTGGTCATGAGTGCAACCAAAGCACTAGCTGCGGCTAGGACGTTTCTCACCAACCGCCAGCGTGCAGTCATAACAGTGAGCACAGCAAGGAATGCTGCAGCGAGTGATAAGTTGCGGACGCGCTTGCCAGCATGTTCGTGATTTTTAAAGAACTGATGCAATTCGCCGTTTATCTTGGGCAGTCGATGTTCCTCACGCTCGCCGGTTTGCACTGCGACGACCGCTCCGGCGGCTCCGAGAAAGAGAATCAAGGCAGTGGGAATAGCCCATCTTGGAAAAACCACAGCCAGAAGAGACAAACCAGCTCCAACCAACAAAAGGGCAATCGGAAAATGTACAACCGCAGGATGCAATGGCTCAGGGATGGGTATCATGCGCAATCTATTACAATGCGCACACCACGCCGCAAAGAGGAATCCGTGCTTGGTCGGACAACACCCCATTTCTTGAGGCGGCAGACAGGTATCTGCTGAATGGCCAGAACTGATGACCAAAGAAAAACCTCACATCGAATCGCGCAGAGCGAGAGAAGTTAACCCCTGGTTATGAAAGCGAACTCTCCTTGGCCGGGCAGCCCCTCACCACTGGGAGCGACATGGGACGGTGACGGTGTGAACTTCGCCATTTTTTCAGAGAACGCCACGCTCGTGGAACTTTGCCTCTTTGATTCCACCACTGACGAGATCGAGAGCGCCCGCCTTGTCCTTCCGGAAAAAACAAACCAGATCTGGCACGGCTATCTGCATGGGGCCGGTCCCGGGCTGATCTATGGCTACCGGGTCCACGGGCCTGAAAATCAAGCGTTGGGCCATTGCTTCAATCCGCGAAAAGTCCTGCTGGATCCTTATGCAAAAAGCATCGCCCGAACTTTCGCCCATGGCGTTGCGACCACCGATCCCCTTCAGGATAATGCAGCCACGGCTGCCCTCGGGAGGGTTATCGACCCGTCATTCCACTGGAACGGGACGGCGCCACCGGCGACGCCCTGGCATGAGACAATCGTGTATGAGGCGCACGTGAAAGGCTTCACGAAACAACATCCCGCCGTGCCTGAAAATTTGAGGGGCACCTATGCCGGCTTTGCCTCGCCTGCCGCGATCGAGCACTTCACATCCCTCGGTATCACGGCAGTCGAATTGCTCCCGGTGCACTACCACATCGATGAGGGTCGACTGGTCGATGCGGGACTGGTGAATTACTGGGGCTACAACACGCTCGGCTTCTTTGCACCAGACCCGCGCTATTGCTCGAGCGGACCTGAAAATGCCGTG
>Ga0164292_10005088_pt1 | contig 10748 bp, 5 predicted proteins | sample GEODES117metaG_FD_111486 | JGI IMG/M metagenome (GOLD analysis project Ga0164292, IMG submission 111486) | Eutrophic lake water microbial communities from Lake Mendota, Wisconsin, USA - GEODES117 metaG | ecosystem: Environmental > Aquatic > Freshwater > Lake | place: USA: Lake Mendota, Wisconsin... | reverse complement strand
ACTAATTCACTTTCATCACATTCCATATCATTCTCATTTTTATAGTTATAATTAATGAAAATATCCGGATTGTATTTACTTATTAAATTCTTTTCCAAATAGTTGAATGGGATATAACTACCTCTAAATTTACCAGATAATAGTAGTGCAACTCTCATATTCTTTATAATTCTTTAGTTTTCTAAAATAAGTATTAAGATTTTTAGTTTTTAGTGATATTTATTAAAAATATTTCTATACAATAAGATATGGCAAGAATTAAAAAATACGGAGATACACAAGTTCAAAATTTAACTTCATTCAATACATTTATAACAGATGTAAATCCTAACTCAGAGTATTTTAGAATAACTGAATTTAAAGAATCATTTAGTGGTGGAAAAAATGGATTTCTTATTGAGGGTTCTGAATATCTATTGGAATCTACTGAAATTAAAATTGAAATATTGGATGTGGATGGTAACCCCATTTATTGGGAACCTGGAAATGGTATACCTGAATATTATGAAGGTGTATCTAAAGTTGTAGCTGTATATGTTTATGATGATACACCAATAGGACAAGCTAATATAACAGTATTGGGTGAACTTAAACAATATTTAGATGGGGATGCCATTCTAAGGGATATACCCGCTGAATGGAAAGGATTGTATAATGTAAAATGGGAAAGAGCGTTTAAGGTAAATAAATTACTTTCTAATGAAGATAAGGTTCGTTTTTATAAAAGACCAAAGGTTACAATAGATGAAATATCTAGACCAATATTTACAGCAACGCCAACCTTAATACAACAAACAGGTTCTTTGAACGGAACTCCTTTGATTCCTGGTGAAGGTGTTAGATTATCAACTTTTACATTACCATCATCTTATTTACTTGATATAAATGATAATACTAATTGGAGTGGTTCTATAATAAATGGAACTATTACAATGCCTAATTTGGGTATTACATTTACTCCATCAAATTTAGTAACAAATAAACAACTAATAGTAAGCAATCCGTATTCTTCAAATGGATTGGCAGCATCATTTAGTAATCAACCATATACTGCTAGTTTTACTTATTTGGTAGAGGATACTGCAATAGGAACTGCATTAAGTGGTTCATTTGCAAAAATTAACATTACCGATTTAACAACATTTGTTGGAGATGTTGCTAGAGTTAAAGTATTTAGAAAATCGCAATCCGAAGTATCGGATTTTCAATTTGTTCAAGAGATTGCATTGGAATCAAATGAGATATTAGTTGATTTGGAATCCTCAGAAAGAAACCAAGAAAACTATGGATTATTTACAACATATACACTTAACAATTATTGGGTTACATCATCAAACAACTTAACAAGAACTTTTAATCAAAATGTTCTTTTTAATTCAGTAAAGTTAGATAGTATTGGTGCTAACCAATTTTATACATCCAAATCTATAGATGTAACATCCGAAGTTGAATATACTTTGGATATGAATGTTAAATTAGATACTAACATATCTGAAGCTAATTATATAAAGGTTTATTTAGAAGGAACTAAAGATGGTAGAATTATTACTCAACCTATTACAACCATAACATCTTCAAATCCATATTTGCAAAAAACAAATGTAAATGAAAATATAATTGCAAATGACTTTGATTCGGTAAAACTTTATTTTGAAGTTAAAGGATTGGGATGGTATATATCAGATGTTAGTTTACGAGCATCACAAGAGACATCGTTTTCACCTGATGAGATAACTTTTATACAACCCGTTCAAAGAAATTTAGAAAGTGAAACATTTGATTTTCGTTTTGAATTTTATGATATTAATAATAACTACATACCTGTTGAAGTATTAGCAACCAAAACATTTAGTGGTGGTAATTTAAATGTTATTAACAAAAGTATAAACTTAGTTCCTACATCATTATATTTCCAATTTGATTCTGGCTCTGGTACAGGAAATCCTATGGCGCCAACTACTATCTATATAGATGCGGAAACAAATTTTATAACAGGTTCTATTACATTTGTATCCAAATCATATGATATTGATAATAATGAATTATCATCATCGTATTATACGGGAGGAAAATATCCCGGTCTATTAATTGATGAGGGAGATAATCGTTATAGATTAACTGTTCAAAACTTTACAGGTTCAGTAGCTGTGGGTCAACCTGAAAGAATAGTTCAATATGTAGAATATACTGCAAATGTTGAAGGTGTTAGTGATTCTATTGTTATTACAAGAGTTAGTGATGGTAAGGGTGGTGTAAACTATGAAATCAGACCATATAATGGAATTGTAATTAGAAACTCAGATGCATCATCTTCGTTAGAAATACAAGCGGTTCGTATAGATGGTATAAATGAAATTAATTTAAAAAGTGGATTACCTTTAGGTAAATCCGATTACCAATTATTTGTTCAATCTGGCTCAACTTATATAAATTTACAAAAAGCAAATGATTCGGGATTTTTATTGGGACTATCTACCGGCGTTACTGGTTCGGGTGAATTAAGTTATAATGCTAGATTTAATAGAGATTCTATAGATGGGCAAATAACGGTTTACTTAATTCCATCATCATCTAATAATTATTCGGCGTCAATTTTAACATCTTTAACCCTAACCGATTTACAAGATGGTTTGGATGCAGGTGTGGTTTTGTATGATGCAGATACTTTTAGTATAAATCCAAGTCCAAAGTTGCAAACTGATGTTAGTAGGTTTATACCTGTATCATCATCAGCAACTGCATCATTTTATCGTAGAGGAACTTTCGAAGCACCAATAAGTTGTTCAATTGAGGTTTATCCATCAATGTCAATAAATTCAGATTTTGTTGCTGAGTATTGGGTTAATTATGTAACACATAGTTGTGACCCAAATATAAGTGTGATTGCATATAATGAATTTGGAAATATAATATTACCTATATCAACTTCACAATATATTGAAGGATTACCACTAACCCAAAACAAACAATTAATTACTAATTTTACATATACCGAACCTTGGACTTCGGCATCGGTATCTGTTGATAAATTATTTACAATTGTTCCCGATGGTTTACCTGGAGAAGAACCAATAACAATTATTGTTGACCCTGTAAATGTTGTATTGAAATCAAATGAAAACGGAGATGTATCCGATTTCACTCCATCTATAACTTCTATTAAAGTTAAACAAGGAGATACTTTTTTAATTTATGATACTGCAAGTTTATTACCTCAACCTGGTACACCTGGTAATTTTTCTACGGATGGATTATTTTCTATAATAAATGTTACTGGTGTAGATATAGTTGCTGGGGGATATAGTGCATCTAATTCAACAACGGCTTTGACAAATACAATATCGGAATTTACAAATACAATTGGAAGTGTTCAATACGATATTAAATATCAACCATATTATACATCATCAATAGTAACGGCATCATTTGTTCAACCATACACTAAAGTTTCCGATGGACCTGCCGCTCGTTCTGTATCGTTAGTATCATCAGCTGATGTTGTTAATTATGATGGAGATGGTGTGGTTTTATCGCCAACAGAAAATATTGTAATAACAGCAACTGCATACAATACAACAGGTTCTGCTCATTTTCAATACTTTAAAAACGATGTTTCATTGGGCCCACCAACGGCTATCAACTTTAATGGAAATATACTTGATTTACCATCGGGTGATACTGTAGCGCCTGGAGAAAGTGCTGTATATAGAGTTACACTTCGTGATGGAAGCGATGATGAAAACGCTACGGTGTTTGCAGAAAATCAAATTACAATTACGGGAATTCAAGCGGGAGGAACTCCATACAATGTATCGTTAACAAATGAAAATTCATCTATATTTGCAAATGTATATGATGATATTACTTTTACAGGAACAGGAACTCAAATATTAGCAACAAAAGGTGGAACGCCATTATTAGCAACGCAATCGTTCTCAACACCAACATTTGACCAATTAGGAACTGTGATACCAAATGGTGAATATAAAGTAACATTATTTTCCACATCATCACATATAACACCGGCAACTAGTAACTTAACATTGGGCTCTACAATACCTGTAGTTAACAATATAGCAACTATTGGTGACTTATCAGCATGGAATTATCTAAGAGATCCAAATACATTATTACCATTAAGTTCATCAGCTGAAATAATATATGAAGTTGATGTAGAAGATGGTAAAGCAGTTTATTATAAAACTCAATCCCTAACTGTTCAATATGAAGGAGCAATAGGGCCTGGTCTTATTATGAGGGGTGAATGGACCGGAAGTATTGATTATATATTTGATGTTCAGGCAAAAAGAAGAGATGCTGTATTCAGAGATATAAGTGGAAATGTTCACTATTGGGGAACTACTGTAGATTTAGTGAAAGCAGGTTCGGCACCATATACCACAATTCCTTTTTATGATGGTTCTCAACAATCGGGTGATATTGATGCAAATGGTTGGCAGTATTTGGGACAAGAAGATTTCTTTGTGGCTGCAAAGTTAGCAATATTTGAAGAATCATTTGTTAAGAATACAATCAGTGTTGGTAATAATGGTGGAGCTGAAGCATTTGCAAATATAGTTTTAGCAGGTGGTAGAATAGACCCTTACATAGCAGTTGGGCAGACTGGAACTGCAGGAAATAGTGGTGACCAAACATCAGCAGGTGTAATTGGATATGGTAACCCAGGTATTTTTATGGGAACTAAAGTTACGGGTTCTATAAAAACACCAATGATGTCATTGGTTAATACTGGTAACACACGATATATGCGTTGGGATGGTGCTCAATTAGAATTGAGTGGTAAGTTAAACGCCGGTGGTATGCTATTGGGACCTGATATAAGTGGAAGTAACGATGGATTATTTATAGGTAATAATAATTATTGGTATGATACGGGAAATTTTAAAGTAGGTGATTCCAATAACTATTTAGAATGGGATGGTGCTACGTTAACTCTTAGGGGTTCGTTAAAGCAAACTGAAGGTGGTGTAAACGAACCTACATTAAAAGGAGTTTGGACATCCAGTCTTACCTATTTCAATAACGATGTTGTTTCATATTCAGGTCAATCTTGGATAGCTACATCGGCTGTATCACATGTTGCAACTAATGATACAAATGCAACAACTGGATATCCTGGTGCTGGTCCTTGGAATGTTTATGTTTCTAAAGGAGACGATGGTGCTGGTGTAGTTTATAGAGGTGACTTTAATACGGCCGAAACTTATTTTAATAATATTGATAGAAAGGATATTGTAAGACAAATCGCAAATGGAACTTATCCATATTGGATTTTTGTAGGAACTGATGCGAGTGTTCCTGGTGCTGGAAATCCACCACCTACTAGTGGTAATACCGCAACTGCATATTGGAAATCATTCGGAGCACAATTTACATCAGTAGCAACCGGATTGTTATTGGCAGAAAATGCAACAATTACAAAAGGTTTGGTAATTGGTATTTCTGGAAGTGAAACTGGATTTATAAGAAGTGCTGGAGCTAGTAGTATTGTAAATGGTAGTGGATTTTATATATCTGCTGATGGTGAAGTTAGATTTGGTGATGCATATCCTTCCGGTGAAAACTATGTATATTGGGATGGTTCTGAATTGAATATAAAAGGAAATATTAATTTAGCACAAGGTTCTGTTGGGGGATGGACAGTAGATCCAACTGGTTCTGGTGGTAGTTTGCATGATGATAATAATTTGATTGTATTTAATCCATCTTTACCGGAAATTCAAATGTATAACACATCCGGTCAACAAAAAATAAAAATATCACCAAATAATATATTATCTGATCCCAATGCAGGAAGTAACGTAAATATTTCGGATTTAACATCAACGTTATCGGCAGCAGCATCAACAACATCGGCTAACTCTTATGAAACTATATTTAGTGCATATGAAACTAATGCAAGTTCAACAGCTTTTACGGCTTTAGCTGGAACATATGAAGTAAATGGATTAACAGGGATACCAACTATAGTAGTATCAACAACGGGATTACCCAGTACAGCTGCTTCAACTGCTACACCTGATTATGATTACTATCCGTTTTATCCATATCAAGGACATCAAGGGGGATCATATCCAGCATTTGTTACGGTTGATTTATGTATGGAATTTGTAAGTTCAAGCGGTGTGTTGGTCCATAGACAAACATTAAACACAGGATATGCAACAGGACAATCTATTCAACCAGACTACTATGAAGCAGTTGCTAGTGGATTTTCACCAACAGGGTTTATATGGCAATATGCGGGTGGAGGATACACATCAGCAGCATCATCTTTTTCACCTTCAGCAGCTTCACCACTAAACTTTTCAGTAACATTTCCAAATTATGGAACATATTCAGTTAGATATAGCACCCGTATAAGTGTTCGAAGTGGTATAGAAGATAATGCTTTATCAGATGGTTCGAGATTAAATTCCTATAACTCATTTACTAAGGCGGGTGTTAGTTTTAGTGGAACATTGGATACTAATATAGATTTAATTTTCCCGGTTAACTTTGTCGAAGTAAATGCGGGAGGATTTCAAGCAGTAACGGATTCTACACAATATGTTAGATTAATTAGAGATGATGCCGGACAAACTAATCCAAATTTAATTTATGTAAAAAATGGAAATATGCAACTACAACATGATGATACATCTCAAATTACACTTACTAATTATGGAGCATCTAATTTAAGTGGACGTGTTTATGCGGGCGGTGATTGGAGTGGTGATTTTACAAAGCCAAAAACAGTTGATATAAATGGCGGTTTGGTTTTAAACAAAACGTTCTTGTTTGGGGGTTCGTCTGCTTCTCCAACCAGTTTGGAAAATAGTTTAGCAGCTGGATATAGTGTATTTTTTTTAGATAGTACAAGTGTAAGTGATAGACATTATGTGCTACCATTTTATTTTGATGCATCTAATTCTACTCCAAATTATGATAAATTTAGAGCAGGACATATATGTATTCTATTTAATAGAGATGATGCTAATAACAACGTTTTTGTAAAAGGACTTTTAAGTGGTGGTAGTGGATATACACAAATAGGTGGTGGTAGTGTTTTTACTTTGATGTATGCTAGTGATGATGTACAAGCACCAAGTGGTGTTTATGGTTGGATTTTGATGTCTAATGTTGATAATAACTGGTAAAATATAAAAAATATGAAAATAAAATTAATAATTACAAATGAAATGGGTCTTGTGATATCACAAGATGTGACTTCTGAATGGAGTGTTAAAAAAGATGGAATTCAGTTTTTTTCCAAGCTTAATGCATATTTACACACCTATATTATTGAATATAATAAAGCAAACGAATCGCACATACAAAAATTAGAAGCATTTGATGAGGATGAGGTTTTACTAGCAAGTATTACCAAAAATTAAAAAATATATATTTATATACGAACATAAAAACTAGTTTACAATGCAAAAGAAAGAAAAATTAGAAGAATCGGTAGTTGCTAAATTAAGAGAACTACAAACAAAGGCAAATGATAGTGTTTTGGGATTGGGAGAAATTGAACTTCGTTTAAGAGAGTTGAATTTAGAACTTCAACAAACACATCAGGCAAAAAAAGAAGTTTTAGAAATTTATGACCAATCCTTTTCTGGTATTTCGGCAGAATTAAAGAATTTGGAAATTACTTATCCAAAGGGAGAAATCGATTTAATTGAAGGTGTAGTTATTTTTGATGTAGCGGAATAAATTTGGTAAAATCAAATTTTTTTCGTATCTTTGATAAATTGTTACACTCATGTTAAAACGAAAGTTATTATATATAGCACCTCACCTTTCTACGGGAGGACAACCGCAATATTTATATAAACAAATTGAATGCTTTAAAAACGAATTTGAAATAGAAGTCGTTGAAATCAACAATGTTGGTGGTGAACAATTTGCAGTCCAAAAAAATAGAATAAGGAATTCAGTTCCTTTGCACATTTTAGGAGATGATAAATCTAAAATATTAGATATCATTCGTAAGTATAATCCGGATATTATTCATTTTCACGAAATACCTCAATTTGATTTATCTGATGATATTTTAAATAAAATATTTGATAACTCAAAAAGGAATTATAAAATTGTAGTAACCACACATGGTTCACATACCAATCCAGCTGAAATAAAATATCATCCGGATAGATATGTTTTAGTATCGGAGTGGAGTAGACAAAAATTTGAACCTACAAATGTAGATACTTCCGTATGGGAATATCCAATAGAAAATTATACTTTTAACAAATCCCATTTCAAAAAAGAATTAGGGTTTGAATCAGATTGGAAGCATGTATTAAATGTTGGATTATTTGCACCTGGCAAAAATCAAGCTGAAATATTTGGTATTGCAAAAGAATTAGAAAGATACAAAATTAAGTTTCATTTTGTAGGAAATCAAGCAGGAAACTTTGAAAGTTATTGGGGACCTTTATTAAAAGATAAACCTTCCAATTGTGTAGTATGGGGTGAACGAAATGATGTGGATAAATTCTATGCAGCATCGGATATGTTTTATTTCAGTTCTAAATTAGAGTTGAATCCTCTTTCAGTTAAAGAAGCCCTTTCATATAGATTACCTTCTTTATTTAGAAGGTTACATACATATTTGGATACCTACGATACAAATCCATTAGTTAGCTATATTGATGATTCTACATCAAAGACAAAACAATTAATTTTGGATATTTTAAATCCGGAATTAAAAGATGGATTCGCACCAATTCCAAAAATACAAATAAGACATTTATTAACAACACCATACGGAGATAGAGAACGATTCAGTATGAAATCTATCAGACAATTGGAAGAGTATGGAATTGATTATGTTCCTATTGTAAACGAAGTATATAAAGATTTCGCACCTGCTGAACATTGTAGAAGACCGGACCATATAAGTAAAGATAATAAGCCAGGTCATATTGGAAATGGATTGGGTTGGATTACAGGAAAACATTATGGATGTTATTTGGCACACAAAACAGCAGTTGAAAATCTTAATAGAGATTATGATTATACATTAGTGTTTGAAGCTGATGCATACATTTATACAAAGGTTGATGATTTCGTAGATATCATTTATAAAGCATGTGAGATAGCAGAAAAGAATAATGTATATTTCATTAGTTTTGCTGATAACCCATCTTCTTATAAAGAACGAATAGATGATAACTTTTCTAAGACAGGACATAATCAGGATTTGGCACATGCTTACTTAGTTAGAAATAAAGATAGAGAATGGTGGCATGATAGAATAAAAGATTGTGAGTGGGATGTTGGTGATTTGTGGTTTAATCACGTTTTCTGCCATCACGACCAACATAGATATACTACCAATAAATTATATAGTAATCAGGCAGAAGGGTATTCTTTATTAGATGATACAATTAAAACTTGGCAAGTATGATATACGATAACATAAACATAAACAAAAATAATATAGTAGAACCTGAAAATACTTTTAAAGTTAATTTTATTAAAGGTGCTACTGTTGAGATTTTGGGTGGAAGGGAAGGAAGCTATAATATTAAATTTATTAATAATAGGACTGGTGAAGTTCCATATGAAACTACCATTAGAAATAATATGTGGACTAAATGCGTTATGGAATATTTCATAGAATGGAGAATTGAAGTTTATGAAGATGGCAAGTTATGGAAAACATATACCTACAATGCGGAAAACAAAAGAGTTTATATAGCATTTGATTCTAAAGCATTGGGTGATACTATGTCTTGGATTCCTTATATAGATGAGTTTAGAAAGAAACATAATTGTCAGGTTATATGTTCTACATTTATGAACGATTTGTTTGTAAACGAATACCCTGAAATAGAATTTGTAGCACCTGGAACGGGAGTGGATAATTTATATGCTATGTATTGTTTGGGATTATTTTACAAAGAAGATGGTAGCATAGATTTGTATAAGAATCCAACAGACCCAAAAACCCAACCAATGCAAAAAATGTGCACGGATTTATTGGGGTTGACTTATAGAGAGGTAAAACCAAAGATAAAACATTCAAAAGTAGAAAAGCCAACAAATAAACAAGTTACTATAGCTATTCACGGAACTGCACAAACTAAATATTGGAATAACCCAACGGGTTGGCAAGATGTTGTGGATTGGTTAAAGAGTAAAGGATATGAAGTAAAATTGGTATCTAAGGAAGGTGATGGTTATATGGGTAATTCACATCCCAAAGGAGTTACTCAATTAGCAAACGGACCTATTAGTGGTGTTATTGATGAAATGCTTAAGTCTGAAGCCTTCATTGGTATTGGTAGTGGGTTGAGTTGGTTAAGCTGGGGATTGGGTGTTAAAACAGTTCTAATAAGTGGATTTTCATATAAATGGGCTGAGATGCGGGATTGTGTTCGTATAGCAGCTCCAAAGGGAAAATGTGAAGGATGTTTCAATAGAATAAAATTAGATGGTGGAGATTGGAATTGGTGTCCAGACCACAAAGGAACGGATAGACAATTTGAGTGCACAAAAACAATAACCTCAGAAATGGTTATAACGGAACTTCAAAAGTTTTTATAATGGGAAAAATAAAAGTGTTAGTTATTGGTGAGAATTGCACTGATATTTTAGTATATGGTATTTCAGAAAGAAAATCACCAGAGGGCAATGGACCTGTATTTAAATCACTATATGAGAAGTATAGTGCAGGTATGGTAGCTAATACGGCAAACAATTTGGGTGCTATGGGTGCAGATGTAGATATACTT
>Ga0164292_10005087_pt1 | contig 10748 bp, 8 predicted proteins | sample GEODES117metaG_FD_111486 | JGI IMG/M metagenome (GOLD analysis project Ga0164292, IMG submission 111486) | Eutrophic lake water microbial communities from Lake Mendota, Wisconsin, USA - GEODES117 metaG | ecosystem: Environmental > Aquatic > Freshwater > Lake | place: USA: Lake Mendota, Wisconsin... | reverse complement strand
GAACACGCCGAACTGATCGTGGGTGACTTCAAACGCACCCATCCAAAATGCGGAAATGGCAACTGCTTTCTGGGGTCCCTCATCGGTCTTTCTTGTTTTCTCCGAAGCGGGACTCCCCATGGTGAAATTGCCAGCAGGTATGGGAACGAGTTTATAGTCCAGCGTAGAACCAGGAATAACCAGTTTATAAGAAGTAAAAGCAGTATCGATCGTTTGGGCGGACAGGGAATCAAAAATGAAGAGGGAAACAACAATCAAACGGGGGATCATTCTAAAACGCACTATTTTTTATTATGGATTACCAATGTACGAACTTTCAAAACGAATAATTATATTGACATATGAAACGCAGAAACTTTCTTTACAATAGTCTCCTCGCCGGCACTGCTACCGCATTGGCCAGCAGCGCCCTCGCAAATACAGCCGCTGCACCGGGTCAGCCATTCAAAATGCTTTATGGTTTTCACGATGGGATGTTCAGCAATCACGCGGGCAAGGATTTCGTGGATCAAATTAAATGGGCCCATGACCAGGGCTTTAGGGCCATTGAAGATAATGGCATGATGAGCCGGACTCCGGAAGAACAAAAAAGGATAGGGGATACGCTGGCTAAACTCGGCATGCAAATGGGCGTATTCGTGATCACTTCCGATGGTTGGCATTGGAAGACCTCGCTCGCCACAGGCAAGCAGGAATGGAAAGATAAGATCGTTGGCGACTGCAAAAAGGCCGTTGAGGTGGCAAAAAGGTGTAATGCAACCTGGGCGACAGTTGTTCCGGGAAATTTTGATCGGTCACTTCCGATGGATATGCAAACGGCTAATGTGATCCAGGCCCTCCGGATGGGCGCTGAAGTTCTTGAGACCGCGAAACTGGTGATGGTGCTCGAGCCGCTGAGCGATAACCCGGATCTGTTTTTGCGGTATTCGCACCAGACTTATATGATCTGCAAGGCGGTGAACAGCCCTTCCTGTAAGATCCTGTTCGACATGTACCATATGCAGCGTAATGAAGGCAACATCATTAAGAATATTGACCAGGTATGGGAGGAAATTGGCTATTTCCAGATCGGAGATAATCCCGGGCGCAATGAGCCAACTACCGGCGAAATGAATTATAAGAATATCTTCAAGCATATACATAACAAGGGCTACAAAGGCATATTAGGCATGGAGCATGGCAATGCGAAAACAGGCAAAGAGGGTGAACTGGCCCTGATAAAAGCCTACCGGGAAGTGGATCTCAGCTGAACTTAATGCATGTTTTCCTGTTATAACAGTTGGCGGATTAGCGAATTGGCGAATTAACAAGTATGAGGGTATTTTTTTTCTTTTTGTTGCTCAGTGTGAATGGTTTTTCGCAGGATGCGGATCAATTGATCCGTGATGTGCGGGCGAAACTCGACCAGGTGACCGATTATAGGGCAACCGGAAAATTGAAAACGGATGTGGCTTTTTTAAAGATCCCCGTGTCTAACGTGCAGGTTTACTACAAGAAGCCCAACAGATTTAAGGTGAAAAAGGATGGCGGCATCTCCCTGCTTCCCAAGAATGGCGTGAGTATCAACCTGAATTCATTGCTGATGAGTGAAAATTTTGCGGCTGTTCCTGCGGGCGATGCGGTGATCAATGGTGTTACGGTAAAGGTGATCAAACTACTGCCCCTTTCCGAAAGTGGAGACGTGGTGCTGACCAGCATGTACATTGATGAGAAAAAGCTGTTGATCTATAAAGCCGTGACTACCACGCGTGATAACGGCACTTATGATATGCAGATGAGTTATGGCAGATTCGAAAAATTTGGATTGCCAGACAAAGTCATTTTCTCTTTCAATACCAAAGATTATAAGATGCCTAAAGGGGTGACCTTTGAATACGAAACCGGGGAAACTGCTAAGACGCAGGCCGACAAATTAAAGGATAAGAAAGGGAAGGTTGAGATCCTTTATGATAACTACACAATTAACAAAGGTGTTTCTGACGATGTTTTTAAATAAGTGCTTACTCCGATATCTCTTCGTCTACCGCATTCCTTAATACAGCAGCACTCATTTTACGCAAGGGATTGCGATGCGCATCCTGGTATCCACTTCTCTTCGCATGGATATCGAGCGCAACAAAAATCGCTTCGCGGAAGGATGATTCATCGGCTTTATCCTTACCAGCAATATCAAACGCTGTTCCATGATCCGGCGATGTTCTTACGCCGGGTAATCCGGCAGTATAATTTATGCCAAGGCCCTTGGCCAGTGATTTGAATGGGATCAAGCCCTGGTCGTGGTACATGGCGAGCACCCCATCAAATTTTTCGTGATTGCCACGGGCAAAGAAAGCATCCGCAGCATAGGGACCGTATACCAGCATGTCTGATTTTTTCGACTCGATGACGGCAGGCCTGATGATCTCATCATCTTCCTTACCGATCAACCCTTCGTCACCTGCATGAGGATTCAGGCCTAACACCGCGATCCTTGGTTTGTCGATCCCAAAATCCCGGCGAAGGGAATCTTTCATCAAACGCAGTTTTGAAATGATGCTCTCCTTGGTAATGTGTTTGGCGATCTCACTCACCGGAACATGCTCGGTGACCAGGCCAACACGCATATTATCGGCACACATCAACATCAACACATCCTTCACTCCAAAAAAATCTTTCAGAAACGGTGTATGTCCGGTGAAAGGAAACTCTTCTGATTTCACATTCTTCTTATGGATGGGCGCGGTGATCAGCGCATGGATCTTGTTTTCTTTTAAAGCCTGTGTAGCTGCGAGTAACGATTGAACGGCATATTTACCACCGATCTCATTCAGGCTGCCTGGGGTAATCGCAACGTCTTCTTCCCAGGTGTTCACAATATTAACCTGCTTGGGGCTCAGTTTAGTCAGGTCTTTAATGTTATTATAATTGATGTTCACTTCGGGAAGTGCCTTTCGGTAAAAGTTCAGGACTTTATTGTTGCCGAACACAACAGGGGTGCAGAACTCCAGCACACGCTGGTCTGAGAATATTTTGATGATACATTCCAGGCCGATCCCGTTAAGGTCTCCCGTTGTAATGCCAACTACGGGTTTCTGCAGACTTACGATCATATTCGATTCATTGAGCGGGTAAAGGTAGTACTTTTGGGGTAGCATGTATACCTTAAAAAAGTCTCTGGGACAGCATTTCCTGAAAGATGAAGGCGTAATAGAACGCATTATCGCTGCCTTAATGGAGAAGCCGTTCACGAGGCTCCTGGAAGTAGGCCCCGGTGGCGGGGCGCTGACAAAAAAGCTTATTGGCATTCCTTCCATCGATCTGAAGGCGGTGGAGTTGGATGATGAAAAGATAGCATTTCTGCAGCAGCAGTATCCGGAACTGCAGCACAAGATCATCCGGGGCGATATCCTGGAAATCCCTAAACCATTTCAGCAGCATTTCACCATCATCGGAAATTTCCCCTACAATATTTCAACCCAGATCATGTTTCGCACCATAGCATGGAGGGATGATATTGACACCGTTATTGGCATGTTCCAGAAAGAAGTGGCGCAACGCATAGCCGCAGGTCCGAATAACAAAGACTATGGCATTTTGAGCGTATTGCTACAGGCCTGGTTCAGGGTTGAGTATTTGTTTGATGTGGAACCCTCCTGTTTCAATCCCCCACCGAAAGTGGTGAGCGGTGTGATCAGGCTGACAAATGCGGGCGACCCTTATGAGATCGCCGACAGTAAGAAATTCTTTCTGCTGGTGAAAACCGCTTTTGGGCAACGCAGGAAGCAATTAAGGAACCCGTTGAAACATTTGTTCCCGGCAGATGTTTTACAGGAGGACATCTTTACACGGAGGGCAGAAAACCTGACGGTGGCTGACTATGTAGCGTTAATGGGTAAAATGAAATGAAGAAAAAGGTCATCATAACGGCAAAGGCGCACAGTAGCCTCCTTCAGGAACTTGAACTTCAGGGGTATGAGGTGGAGTACCGGCCGGAAATACAGTACGATGAACTGTTTGCCGAAATACATGAATGTTCCGGCCTGGTTGTTACAACCAGGCTCAGGATAGATAAGGCCATGATCGATGAGGGCAGTTCGCTGAAATGGATCGGCAGGCTGGGCAGCGGCCTGGAACTCATTGATGTGGAGTATGCGATCAGTAAGGGAATTCGATGCGAAAGCAGTCCCGAAGGCAACCGCAATGCCGTGGCCGAACATGCTTTGGGTTTATTGCTGTCTCTAATGAACCGGATCTGTTCTTCTTTTCAGGAGGTAAGAGAAGGGAAATGGATCCGGGATGCAAATCGCGGGGATGAGTTGAACGGTAAAACAGTAGGCATTATTGGCTATGGGCACACGGGCAGTTCATTCGCGAAACTGCTCGCGCCATTTAATGTAACGGTGCTGGCCTATGACAAATATAAATTTGGATACGCTTCAGATTATATCAGGGAGGCATCCCTGGAACAGATCGCACGTTATGCCGATGTGGTGACTTTGCATGTTCCCCTGACGGCGGAAACAAAGTATTTGGCCAATACTGAATTTTTTAAAAGCCTTCAGCGGCAGCCTTATTTTATCAATGCCTGTCGTGGTGCCGTACATGATACCTCCGCGCTGATCGATGCGCTGGACCGGAAGCAGATCCGTGGTGCGGCACTGGATGTGCTGGAGAATGAGAAGTTGGCTACATACACGGAGGTTGAGAAGACGCAACTGGAGAACCTGCTTGCCCGGAACAATGTGATCATTACCCCTCATATTGCAGGATATTCCGTAGAGGCTTTTGAGAAGATGAGCATGGTCCTCCTTGCCAAATTGGGGCTGGGGAGAATTTAGCTCACTTCAATCGGGATGTAAATCGGTTTCGATTCGTTTTCCGTCTATCTTAGCGCATCAAAACTACCTGCTTGATATGGTTAGGAATCTGTTTGCCCTTGCGCTGACCTCATTTCTTTTTGGAGCTTGTAACAATACTGACAAGAACCCGCAGCAGGTGATGCCAACCCTCGACGTCCAGGTATTCCCTGTTGCGAGGCAGGATGTACCTCTCTATACGGAGTTCGTGGGGCAGACGTTCGGTCTGTCTGACGTAGAAATCACCTCCAGGGTGGAGGGATGGGTGACCTCTATGAATTACAAGGAAGGTGGGGAGGTGAAGCTGGGTCAGGTGCTGTACACGATTGATCCCCTGCCTTACCAGAACAAACTCGATCAAAGCAGGGGCGGGCTTGCAGAAGCGCGTACCATGCTGGAGAAAGCCCGTGCCGATCTTTCGCGCATTGAACCCCTTGCTGACATGAAAGCGGTGAGCCAGCGCGAGTTGGTATCAGCCAAAGCGCAGTATGGAGCTGCAGAGGCACGGGTCCAGGCTTCCCAGGCTGCCGTACGCAATGCAGAGTTGGAGGTAGGGTATACACGGATCAAAGCCCCGATCAGCGGTGTCATTGGTATCTCAAAAGTGCGGGTAGGCGATTACGTGAATCCGATTCGATCCGTGCTGAACACGGTGTCCCAGGTAAGTACCATCCGGGTACGATTTACACTTGCGGAAAACGACCTGTTGCGTCTGTATCGGCTCACTAAAGAGCAGAATAATTCCACCGTGAATCCGAATGTGGATATGATCTTGTCGGATGGTTCGGTTTTCCCTCAGAAAGGCACCATTAATTTCACGGACCGGCAGGTAGATCCGGCAACAGGGGCGCTCACCTTTGACGCCAGTTTTCCCAATCCGGATAAGTTCCTCAGGCCGGGGCAGTATGTCAAAGTACGTTTACTCACGGAGAAGCGAAGCGCTGCCATGATCGTACCCCAGCGCGCCATCTCGGAAATGCAGGGGCAAAACCAGGTATTCGTGGTGGGTGACAGCAACAAAGTGTCTATGAAAATGATACAGACAGGACCCCGTTTCGGCAGGTTCACGGTGGTGGAATCCGGGCTGGAGCCAGGGAATCAGGTGATCCTTGGAGGTACGGCCATGATACGCAACGGCATGAAGGTAAATCCAAAGATCGTGAGCCTCGCAGATACAGCATCATTGGCGATTCCTGAAAACTAACCAAAGAAATTATGGCGGAATTTTTTGTCAGACGGCCCATTGTAGCCATGGTGATCTCGATCCTGATCGTGATCCTTGGTGCATTAGCCTTGCAGAACGTACCGGTAGCGCAATACCCTGATATTACACCGCCGATGATCCAGATATCGGCCAACTTCACGGGAGCAAACGCCATCAACGTGGAGCAGGCCGTGACCACTCCCATTGAACAGAAAGTGAATGGTGTGGAGAACATGTTGTACATGAAGAGTGTGAACACCTCGGATGGTACTATGAGCCTGCAGGTTAGTTTTGAAGTAGGTACTGATCTGGATAAAGCCAATATGCTTACCCAAAACCGGGTGAAACTGGCAGAGCCTTTCATGCCGCAGTCTATCAAACAGACCGGCATCAACGTGAAGAAATCACTGTCATTCCCATTGATGCTGGTGGCATTGACATCGCCTGAAGGCACGTACGACAATAACTTCCTTTCGAATTATGCGAACATCAATATGATCGATGAGCTTTCGCGGATCAAGGGTGTAGGTGAAGTGGTACTTTACGGCGGGAGCAACTACGCTATGCGCGTTTGGATCAAACCTGATGTGATCTCGAAACTGGGGATCACCGTTGAGGACATACAGCAGGCCCTGCAACAACAGAATGTGATCACGCCGGGGGGTAAGTTCGGCGCCCCTCCAGCCCCCAAAGGCACAGAGAATACCTATACGGTGATGTTACAGGAGAGACTGGTGACTGAAGAGGACTTCGGTAACATCGTGGTGAAGGCCAAAGACGACGGGGCCCTGGTCCGGCTGAAAGATATTGCCCGGCTTCAACTGGGCACTGAAACCTATAGCAGTTTTGCCCGCGTGAATGGCAAGCAGGGGGCACTGATCGGGTTTTTCCAGATGCCGGGATCCAATGCCCTACAAGTGGCTGAAGACATCAATAAAACAGTGAAGTCATTATCCGGGCGTTTCCCGCCTGGTATAGCATACAACGTTACCCTCGATACCACATTGGCTGTGGAAGCAGGCATCGAAGAGATCCTGCACACGTTGCTGGAGGCTGTTTTCCTGGTGATCCTGGTGGTGTTTATCTTCTTGCAGAACTGGCGGGCAACGCTGATCCCGCTGCTCACCGTTCCGGTATCGCTGATAGGTACTTTCATGGTGTTTCCGCTGCTGGGTTTTTCTGTGAACGTGCTAAGCCTGCTCGGACTGGTGCTGGCCATTGGTATTGTTGTGGATGACGCCATTGTGGTGGTGGAGGCAGTTATGCATAATATCGAGAAAGGCATGGAGCCAAAGGAGGCCACTGTGAAAGCGATGAAGGAAGTAAGTGGACCCGTGATCGCCATCGCACTCATCCTGGTGGCCGTGTTTGTGCCCGTGGCCATGACTCCGGGTATCACGGGACGATTATACCAGCAGTTCGCCATTACCATCGCGATCTCGGTCATCTTCTCAGCCATCAATGCATTGACCTTAAGCCCGGCATTAGCCGCCCTGCTGCTGAAGCCACATAAGGAAAAGAAAGGGCCGCTGGCAGCCTTCTTCAAGGGGTTCAATAATGTGTTCGACCGGTTTACATCGTCTTATACCGGTGTGGCAAAAATATTTGTGGCCAAGGCTATCCGCAGTGTTGTAATGGTCGCCGTTGTTGCCGTTATCGCTGGTTTGATTGGAACTAAGATACCTTCAGGATTCGTTCCCGAAGAGGACCAGGGATATTTCATGGTCAATATTGCGCTGCCCGAAGGAGCCTCACTGCAACGGACAGACGAAGTCGCCAGGCAGGTTGAAATGATCCTTGGCCAGCAGGGATCTATACGCAGCTATTCCACCATCAATGGGTTCAGCCTGCTGACCGGGGCCATCGCCCCAAATTCGGCCTTCCTCTTTGTAGAAGCGAAGAAATGGGATGACCGCAGTGAAACGGTGGACCAGATCCTGAAGAAACTGAATGGTGCTTTTGCTATGAAAATAACCAAGGGAACGGTATATGCTTTCGGTCCGCCACCGATTCAGGGTCTGGGTACTTCTGCCGGTTTTTCCCTGATGTTGCAGGACAGGGGTGGCAACACGCCTGAATACCTATTCGCTAACCTGCAGAAATTCATCGCTGCTGCAAAGCAGCGTCCTGAGATTGCTAGCGTTAACAGTACTTTCAGGACAGGCGCGCCCCAGTACAAATTGGATATTGACCGCGATAAGGCAGAGAAACTTGGTGTTTCGCTTTCCTCTGTGTCTGCCGCACTGGGAGCATTCCTGGGTGGCAACTATGTGAACGATTTCAATCGTTTTGGCAGGCAATACCGGGTGTATCTGCAGGCCGAGCCGGAGTACCGGGTCAGTCCCGATAATATGAACCAGTTTTCCGTACGCAGCAAGCAAGGTGTCCAGGTGCCGTTAACCAGTTTAGTGAGCCATCGCAAGATATCCGGCCCTGAGTTCACTAACAGGTTCAATCTCTATCGTTCTGCAGAGATCAGTGGCACACCGGGGGAGGGCTACAGTTCCATTGAAGCTTTGAACGCGCTCGAGGAAGTGGCGAAACAAGTGTTGCCAACGGATGTGGGTTACGCATGGACCAATGTCAGTTACCAGGAGAAGCAGTCCGAAGGCAAGGGCGGTACAGTTTTTCTGTTTGCACTTCTGTTCGTATTTCTTATCCTGGCGGCGCAGTATGAAAGCTGGAGTCTGCCATTCAGCGTGCTGTTAGGTACACCATTCGCCGTGCTGGGTGCCTTCCTGGGGCTTTGGCTGGCCAGAATGAGCAGCCCTTTGTTCGTCAACAATGTATTTGCCCAAATAGGATTGGTGATGCTAATTGGACTTGCGGCCAAGAATGCGATCCTGATCGTTGAGTTTGCCAAGATGGAAGTGGAGCAGGGTAAGTCCGTCAAAGAAGCCGCCCTCAACGCCGCCAGATTGCGGTTTCGCCCGATCCTGATGACGGCTTTTGCTTTTATACTCGGGGTAGTGCCACTCCTTACGGCCACTGGCGCAGGTTCCCAGGCCAGGAAGGTTATGGGTATAACCGTGTTCAGCGGAATGCTGGTAGCCACCATTCTGGGTGTTATCCTCGTGCCTGGACTGTTTGTACTGATCGAAGAAATGACAGGAAAGAAAAAGAAAGCAACAGCTCTTTCTGAGGAAACAACTGCAACAACATGAGATCATTTGTCATCCTAGTACTGATCGCGGCCATAGGCTGCACTGTTGGACCGAAATACCAAAAGCCGGTCATGGAAACCCCTGTACAATACCGGGATTCGCAATATTCAAAGGCCGGCGACAGCATCTCCTACCTGGCATGGTGGGATATGTTCAAAGACCCTGCGCTGCAGGATTTGATACGGGTATCGGTTACGGATAACCGAAATTTGCGTACCACGCTGGCGCGTGTCCAGGAAGCCCGGTTGATAGCGGGATATGCGGCCACGGGTAACCTGCCTATGATAGGATATGGCGGACGTGTACAACGGGTGGACCTGAGTAACGACAATGCCAATGAGGTTGGGGGTGGCGCGCCCCGGGGAAATTTCGGCCTTTTTGCCCAGGCCACCTGGGAGCCCGATTTTTGGGGCAAGTTCCGGAACGACAGAAAAGCGTCTGAAGCAGAGATGCGTGGACGGGAGAACGACTACCGTTGGATGAACATTAGCCTGATCGCCGACGTGGCTTCACAATATTTTTTGCTGCGGGACCTTGACGAAAGACTTGAGATCGCTCAGCGGACACTCACTTCACGGGAATCAACGTTCGACATCATCAATAAAAGATTTGAGAAAGGAGAAGTGGCTGAACTTGACAAACTGCAAGCCGAAGGGCAGGTAGCTATAGCCAATGCCACGATCTATAATCTGACAAGAGGTATCCGACAGTCGGAAAACATGCTCAGCATACTCACCGGGAGAAGCCCCATTGAGATCAGGAGGGGCCTGAAGAATGCGGAGCAGCAGCTCCCGCCAGAGTTGCCAGTGGGTTTGCCCAGTACTTTACTGTCGCAGCGACCGGACGTTCTGTCTGCAGAGCAGGCATTCCAGGCCCAGGTATCGCGAATTGGTGTAGCCGAAGCGATGCGCTATCCTTCTTTTAACCTGATGGCAGCGCTGGGGGTTTATAGCCAGGATCTTTCTTCCCTATTGACCAACAACGCTCTGGCCAATGTGCTGAACGCATCGGTTTCTGGTCCTATCTTCCAGTTTGGGCGGAATAAAAAGCGGGTTGACATCGAAAGGCAGCGAAGTGAGCAGTTGCGTTTGCAATATGAACAAGCGGTGCTTAATGCCCTGAAAGATGTACAGGATGGGCTGGTAGGTATTGAAACCTACAGGAAAGAGCGTGAGAGCCTGGAGAAATATGTTCGGACCTCCCGTAGAACCTACGAGCTTTCTTTAGCCAGATATGATGCCGGGTACTCATCCTATCTTGAGCTGCTTGATGCAGAAAGGATGCTGTTTGACGCGGAAAATAGGGCCTGCGTTGTCCGGAGGGAGCAACTGGTGGCCCTGGTGCACCTGTACAGGGCCCTTGGTGGCGGCTGGGACCCGGCAACTGTGTTTTAATCTTTTTTTGTTTTATTTTGCCTAAACAAATACCTCTTATGAAGAAAATGATCCTTGTCCTGTTTGCCGGCGTCTTACTTGTTTCCTGCAACAACAATTCCCCGGTGGTAGAAGCTCAAAAAGACACTGCGGTTGTAGCTCCAGCCATCGT
>Ga0164292_10005086_pt1 | contig 10748 bp, 4 predicted proteins | sample GEODES117metaG_FD_111486 | JGI IMG/M metagenome (GOLD analysis project Ga0164292, IMG submission 111486) | Eutrophic lake water microbial communities from Lake Mendota, Wisconsin, USA - GEODES117 metaG | ecosystem: Environmental > Aquatic > Freshwater > Lake | place: USA: Lake Mendota, Wisconsin... | reverse complement strand
CACCTCCAGGAGGTTTCCTAGACTTTCATAAAATTACCAATTTATTGAATATTTTATTATTATCTGCTTGTAAAATAATAAAATATTTAGTTTTATCCTGAAAAATACATAATTTGGGTGACGATGTAAGGGTTAAAATATTATATTATTTTTTCGGGCGTCTTGTTTTTCTTCGCATACCACCAACATCAGCTCTTCTTGACCTTAATAAATAATTACTATATTTGGTAAGCTCCGATTTAACAGGATATGCTTTTAATTCACAACGCCCAGGATTAGGTGATCTAGGACGAACCCACTTACAATTTCCAACACACGAAACCGATGTTTTATTTTCTAAACACCTTTCAAATTCTAGTATTAAATCTATTGAAAATCGTTCGATTTTTCCATAACTTAAATAACCATGAGGAATTTTATCATCTTCTTTTTTAAATAGATATACAACATCACATACTTTTTCTGTAAAATATTTAAGTTTTTCGTTATATTGGCGTTTAATAGGAAGAGTTTCATCAACGCATATATCTTCTTTTGGTTGTTCTTCAGGAATATGTTGTGCTGCTAACGCTCCTCTTGCGGATGTAAAGTCTTCTTCGTCTTCTGTAACACCGGCGTCGTCTTCGTCAAATTCATCATCGTCGTGTTGTTGTTGTTGTTTAGCGGATTGACCAAGAGATAGTTGTGTGTCGTTGACAACTTTTGGTAATTTTTCTTTTAATTTAGATGAGCTAATGCCTATTGTTTTTTCAATTTCTTGTATTTCTTTAGGTGTAATATTTAAATATTTATAAATATCATCATTATTCCATTCTCTATCTAATGGAACTAATGGTATCCAAGATACTGTTTTTTCACTTATAACTTGACTTATTTTTTTTAAACTTAACATAAAATTAACAAAATTAGATTTTAAATAACTCATCAAATAGTTAGCTTCTTTCTCATTTTCTACTTTGAAAGATATATAACTTTCTGAATGTATTTCAATAGGTTTACCTATAAAAATATTTCCAAACCCATCATTTCCTTTTCCAGCAGCTTTTGGAGTAATAACTTTCCAAAAATTATAATCTTTTTTAATATATTTTTTATCAATAAATTTTATAAATCCTTTTTGTTGTGAAACATAACATTTTACTAATTTATCATTATCAGTAAAATTTTCAAAATTTGTTTTAATACCAAAATATGAATTACTAATATAAATATCAGATAAATTATCTAAAGTTATAACTTTATCAACAATAGAATAAACATTTTTGTTAGTTAATAGTATATCATATTTAGATAAATCAATTAAACTTTGATTAACATTACATAATCCATGATAATTTGAATCCTTTAAAAAATAACAGACACCGCCTTTTATATCAACACATGTTCCAAATATATCTTGTGAATTTTCAAAATGCTTAATTAGTTTTATATCCTTTCTAGACAACATCATTTCACGAAAAACATCTAATCCTTTACCTCCAGTAAACCATCTTGATGGTATTAAAAATAATAGAAATACACAATTATCTATACATTTTTCAATAAATTCGTTATATAACGGCATTTCTGACCTTGCATTTCCTTTTTCTTTATTATATGGAGGATTACCACAAATTAAATCAAATTGTCTAACACCCCATTCTTCTACAGAGTTTAACTCAAGAAAGTCACCACAATATAAATTTAACTTATATTTACCCATAGGATCAAAAATATTTCTGCAAATTTCTACATTTACTGGATTAAGTTCAGCCATATATAACATATTTTCAATAATATGTTTTCTACGAAGTTCTTCGTTTGGAAAGTCTTCTACTAAAGACCTCATTAATTTATAATAAACCCAAATAGCAAAAGGACCAAACCCACTACCTGGTTCTAATATTTTATGATTAGGATTTGTCCAAAATTCTTCAGGAACAGTTCTTAACATTTCATCTACTAATTCCCATGGAGTAAAAACTTCACCAGTTCCTTTTTTTAATTCTTTAATCGGATTTAAATTTTCTTCAATATATTCTAATAGAGCCTTTTTATCTAAAATATTTGGTATTAATTCGCATTTACCATCTTTACAACGTTCACTAATAGCTCTATCAAATTCAGTATCATCAATACTATCTATACCAACTTCTTCTGATAAATTTTGTATATTTTCTATATTTTTAATAATATCTGTTCTTCTACCCTGAATATTAGGAATACTATCTAAATTTCGCAATATATTATTTTCATTACTTGGATCTATAATACTAATCAATAAATTTAATTGTTGCGGATCTTTAAAAATATCCGTTTTTCTTAAATAATATCTAACTGCGTCCATTAATGAATGGATAGGTTCATCTAATTTATCACATAAGTTATCTCTAGGTTCAAACATTTTTACCATTGTTTGATAAAATGATAAATCTTCCTTAAATTTAGATGTCAAAAAAGTGCTAATTTTAATAATGGGTAATAGAAAATAACCTAGGTCAAAATTTAATTTACCACTTGAAGCACGATGTTCCTTAGTTCTATCTTTCATAGCTTCTTTTCTTGTAACACCCTCCGTTTTCATAATATCCGCAGTTCGCATTTCATGTAATTTTACATCGTCTTCATCACCTAGCGTTACTGTATGTTTTATTTTTTTCGGACCATCTCTATCAACTACTAATTCATTAAAACCCATTTCATTAAATTGCCTTATTAAATTAGCATCTAATTTTAAATTTTGATTAATTTCACGTATTATATCATTGTTTATAGATAGCATACTTACAAACTCGTATTTAGAACCAGTAATATTAAATTTATGAAAAAGGTCAATCATATTAATAGGGGTTCTCGTTTTATCTATAATTAAGTCGTAATCAATATAAATTAATGGTTCACTCCCAAAAAACTTATCTTCAGCATCTTCACGAAGGTCTTGTTTCCCCTTAGAACCTCTTGCAAATAATTGATGGTAAATTGTGCTAAGAACTCTTTCTGGATTAAAATCAATAATAAACCCAAGCTTTTTACCAGGACTTTCAGTTAATGCTCTAAAAATCATTTGATAATAAAGATCAGGTGAACCTATACTATTTAACATAATAACAGCATCTGCACAAGGCAAGCTAACACCCAAACTTAGTTTTTTGCCTGTTAAAATAATTAATCCAGCTTTATCTTTTTGAAATGCATATTGTTCTTTACTTTTTATATAGTCTTTACCTTTTTTGTTGAATTCATCATCTAATGTAGTTATTATTTCATATTTTTTTAAAATAGCATGTTTTTCCATTAATTTTTTTAAATTTGCAGCTACATATTTTATCCTAGTTTCACTTTTGCCATGTGGAAGAAACCAAAGTTGAGTAAAAACTTTACGACTCCCTTCAATCGCAGATAAATTTCGCATTCGTTCAAAATAACACCATGTATTAATATTATCAGTACTTTCACTATATCCTTTATGTGGATTTCCAGCAATTATATCTAATATATTGTTAATTGATTCTGGAAATTTAAAATGATTATTATATTCATCTAATTCTTTTACCTCAAATATACTATTCATATTAAAACTTTGTTTACCATGATTTTCAAATAATTTTAGAACATTATGTTCATTCCATATATTCGACAATAAAAAAATGTTTGGATATCTTCTATATTCTCGCTCTATATCGGCATCTGAAAACCCGTCTCTGTTTAGACAATCTAATGCTTCAGTAAAATAAGATTTTTCACCTGAACGGTGTGCTGTTTTATCTATCATTTTCTTTTTTTTATCAGGATTAGTTAAATCTTTACAATTCATAATATCTTCATAATCCCAGCTTATAATATTACTATTATCTATATTAAAATTAAAAACAGATTTATTAAAAGTAGCAGTTATAAATATCATAAAAATATTCGGATTAGTAACACGTATACTATCAAGTAAGTTTCTGCTTATTTTACTTGTTCCACCCATGTGATGCTCATCAAAGAATATTCCATCAACTATTCCACCTTTCAATGATATTGCCTGCAGTATATCACTTAAATACTGATTTTCTTCTTCTTGCTCTCTACCGACTGTCTGTTTTGATATAATTAAAATTTGTTTTTTGGGACTATATGTATCTATAAATTCTAGCACACTATCCTTACCCTGTAAATCATGCGTTTTAAATTCATCAAATTCCAAATATTTTTTAAATAATTCATCTATGTATTGTTTTTTTGTTTCATTGATAACAGGAGAGAATACGATGAAAGTCCAAGGATAATCTCTGGGTTTATCAAGCAACGGTATCTTTTTTTGTCCATCATAGCACCGCTTCCAATCTTTTTCTATTGTATTCGCAGTATTTAAAAAATTAATAAATTCACCCATAATAAATGTTTTACCACTTCTAGCTACCGCACCCCAAATAACTTCTTTTCGAATATCTCTACTGAGACAATCAATTGTTTTAAATACAAACATTAGTTGATGAAGTCTTGGTTGTAATATTTCTTTTTCACACATATATTTTTTATTTAAAAATGTAACAATATTTTCAAGATTATATTCAAATAGGTTAAGCATATTGCGCAGTTTAGTGTAATAATATTGTAAATCATATTTATCTAATATATCAGTAGTCTCATCAAAGTTCTTATAAAGGTGTTTGCTACTTCTACGGATATTTTCTTTTGATTTTAAAAAATCTTCTTTATTATTTAATAAAATAACAATTCTTGGAATATCAATTTTTCCTTCTTTATTTTTTATGGAATACCTATGATAAATTGCATCATTATCTATGGAAAAAAGACTTTTTATTTTGTGTAAATCATATTTTTCACTTGCTGATTTATCCTTTTTGTAAAATTTACTTGTAAAAAATATATATGATGAATTAATACGCGTGTAATTCGGATCACAGACATCTTTTTCTAAAGCTTTTTTTTTTTCTTCATAAGTTATAACTTTTTGTTTTAAAGTAATATCACTATATCCACCTTTATTACCTGACCTAACACTTTGATTTAAAAATCTATGTAAATCTAATCTGGTATCATTTTCAGAAGTATTTACATTAATATCTAAAATTTCAAATTTACTCATAGGAAATCGATCATCTACAACGCCAAAAGCAATACATAATGTCCAAAGAAATTCAAAAATATAACCAGGACTATCAGACTTTTCATAATTTAAAAAAGAATCTATATTATCATATTGACTTATATATTTGACTATAAACTCGCCAACTTTAAATCCAGATGAAACAATTTCTTTTTCCATTGGTTCAGTTATAATTTCTATAGGTGGCTGTTCAATATCACTTATTAATTTAAGTAAATTTTCAATTGATTTACCAATTGGACTTTCTTTAGAATAGCATTTTCCATCAAAAGGACTTTGTATTTCTGTATCTAAACAACCAATTTGTTCATTATATAAACTTAGTATTTTAAGATATGAACGAATATCAGGTTGTTCCATATATATTAATACTCAAATAAAATAATATTACATATTAAATAAGTTTACCACACTAATTGGTAATAACTATTTAATAAATAATAGTAAAAAATTATTATGAAATATTATAATCTATTTTAAAAAATAATTCTGTATAAGTCTATAACAGACCCATCTTGGCAGTGATTACTACTTACAAAAGCCATAGTATAGCTTGCGTCATAAGTTATTGTTTTGGGAAGTTTTTGGTTGTATTCAAGAAATATCATGTTTTGTCGTTGCATATATTTCTGTTTTATATCTTGATAATTAACAAAAATAGTATGTGTTCCTGTAGGTATTTTTAAGTATTGTGGAGGATCCATGTGATAAGTTCTAGGATCTTTTCCATGAACGCAACTATAGAATACATGATTAGGGTCTTTTAAAAACTTTTTTAATTGTTCAAATGTAGAACATGTTGCTAAAAACCCAACGTCAGCAGGATTCTTATAAAATATTACTATATTATCAGGACTACTACTAAGATAGTTACCTATATTTTGTTCAGATAATTCATATAAATCGTGACATGTATCATTACTATGTATTGATAGTTTTGCGTGATTAGGTGGTTGGTAAGGAACAACTAAATCTAATTGAGGGTCAGCAATTTGTAATTCTTCTTGTTCTATTTCTCCTTCTTGTTCTATTTCTTCTCCATGCACATCTTCTTGGGAAGGATCTTCTATATCAGGGTCATGATCCCAAGCTAATAAATTATGATGGTGTATTTCTAAATAATCCGTATCAACTACATCACTGAATTCATTAGATGCTATTTTTATTCTATTACCATTTCCTGAAAATACTATACTATTTATATCCAAATTATTAAACAATACCTCAAAACGGTCTTCATCTTGGTTCATAGAAAAATCAAGATATAGTAAACCATTGCTAGTTCCTATAGCGATTTGACCTTGATTAGAAATTTCAACGCACGAAATTATAGTATCACTTCCTAATGGTTTGTTATATATTACTGAAAAATTATTTTGTACATCTAATATTTTTAGGTTTTGTATATTTTCAGGTTCTCTTGTAATAATAAGTAATTTTTGTTCTATTATAATTAATTCAGGTAAATATTTTATAAAAGAAATTTCATAGTCAAATACAATATTATTTGTTTCATGAGTAACGAAATCATAAATAGATAGCTCGTATCTATTTATTGATGGTTCTTCATTATCAATATAACGCATAGCTATAGCTATCGTATTCAATTCAGATAATGAAAATATAATATTTCTTAATGAAATTTTTTCAAATAATAATTGACCATCTATATAATTATAAACTTGAAGAATATTATGATTTTTTTTATTTTCTGGAATATCTACCCTACCTAAACTCGAATTAGTATAATATTCATTAACATTAAAATAAATAGCAATTATATCATCATTTTTTGATGTTTCAAAATCTAAAAATCGTCTATCAGTTGTAAAAATATAAACATTATTATGAAAAATATTATTATCTAATACATTTTCTAAGGGAACAATTAATAAATTGTATATATTATTAAAATAACCTATAACTACTACATTTTGAGTATCGTGTGTAAACGATACATTATTAAATTCCTCATTCAATGTACGATTACTATTATAAATTAACCTTCCATCTTGAAAAATTTTTATAGAACCTGTATTATGATAATCTGAAATTATAAATGTATTATCATTTTGAGAATAATCAATCGTTTTCATAATATATATTGTTATACAATATTATTTACCGATTAAGAATAGAATATTATATATAAGATGATTATTAAAATATAATACGATACACATTAATTAAAGAACCATCTTGGCAATGATTACTACTTACAAAATTATTTGTGATAATGGCTTGATATGTAATTGTAGTGTCTACTCGTTCACTATATTCTAAAAATATCATATTTTGTCTTTGTATATACTTTTGTTTTATATCTTCATAACTAACAAAAATAGTTATGGTTTGAGTAGGTATCTTTAAGAAATCAGGCTGGTCATCAATATATATTCTATATGCTTTTCTGTGAATACATCTGTAGAATGCATGTTTTGGATCTTGTAGATATTTTTTAAGACCCGTAAATGTTAGACAGGTTGCTATAAAATCAGCATCTGGTATTTGTTTATAGAAGATTACAATATTATCGCGGTCAGCACTTAAATAATTTCCAATATTTTCTTCATTTTGTTGAATTATTTCAAAACAAGTTTTATTACCGTAAAGTTGTATTAGTGCTGGATTACTAGGTGGAATAACACATGAATTCAGGTCTTTGGGATTAATTAATATTTCTTCATCTTCTTCGTCTTCTTCTTCGTCGTCTTCATCACTACTATCCATTACTTCATTAAATGTAATCTCATTTCGTAATATATTAAAAACATGAACATCTCTATACATTTGTCGAAATTCAGTTTCGTCTAAAACACCAAAACCTATACAATTTTCACTTTGTGAATATGATATTTGTCCAATCATTTTATCACGAAAAAGCCTTTTATGAAGAGGAGCTGGCCCATCAAGTTGAATAAATATTATTCCGACATTTGTTCCAAATGCTATTTCCCCATCTCTTTTTATAAATATACTATTTATATCAAATTCTACTAATAAATCTTGGGTAGAATGATGATCTTCAATTGTTCTAGTTCCAATTCCGTAGGTTGCGTTTGCTCTTTCGTCTGCGTCCTGGGTTATTAACAGTAATTTATTATGATTACGATGACTCTCTGGATAGAAATGTATAAAAAGAACGGTATCAATTTCATAACCCGAATCAATTAAATTACCATTATTTAAATCAAATACATTTAACGCACAATCCCGACCTTCAACAGTAAATTCGCCAATGATAGCAATTGTATCTAATTCTGAAAGTGCTATATTTGCTATACCATTTGCGTAATTACTAAATACTAAACGACAATTATCAGGAGTAAAATCATATACATGTAATAGTATATTATTGAGATCTGCTCCAGGATTAAATCTTTGACCATCAATAAAATGCGTTATATCGTTGCGAACCCTAAAAAGAATTGCTATTTGATTTTTTTTAGGAGATACAGCATAATCTTCTATAATAAAATCGGTGCTAAAATTAAAAATATAATTAAAATTATTATGTAATAAATCATTATATGAAATTATATTTAACTGCGTTTCATCTTCATCAACAAATATCACATGTTCCGAATCAAATGAAAAAGATGCGGAATTAATTGTTTTATCTTCTATACCATTATAAATCATACGCTGTTCATCTTCGTATATTTCTATTTCACCATTAATAGTAGTTAAAAATATATTATCATGAATAGGTGAATAATCAATAATTTTCATTATATTATTGTAGAATATAATAAAATATATTTTTGTTTAAAAAATAATACGATAAACATTAATTAAAGAACCATCCTGGCAGTGATTACTACTTATATAGTTATTTGTAATAATGGCTTCATATGTAATTGTAGTATCAACTCTTTCAATATATTCTAAAAATATCATATTTTGTCTTTGTATATACTTTTGTTTTATATCTTCATAACTAACAAAAATAGTTATAGTTTGAGTAGGTATTTTTAAGAAATCAGGCTGGTCATCAATATATGTTCTATGATCTTTTCTGTGAATACATCTATAGAATGCGTGTTTTGGATCTTGTAGATATTTTTTAAGACCCGTAAATGTTAGACAAGTTGCTAAAAAATCAGCATCTGCTATTTGCTTATAGAAGATTACAATATTATCGCGATCAGCACTTAAATAATTTCCAATATTTTCTTCATTTTGTTGAATTATGTCAAAACAAGTTTTATTACTGTAAAGTTGTATTAGTGCTGGATTACTAGGTGGAATAACACATGAATTCAGGTCTGGAGGATTAATCAATATTTCTTCTTCATCTTCGTCTTCTTCATCTTCTTCATCTTCGTCTTCTTCATCTTCTTCATCTTCCTCTTCTTCATCTTCGTCTTCTAATGGATGCACAGAATTTTCTTGAACCCCAAAGATAGTAGTATAATATACTAAACTATATACAGACGCACGAGGTCTAACATCGTCATATCCTTGAATTTCAGTATCTATACTTACAGCTATATGATAGGCTCTAGGAGAAAATGAAACACTACCAATACATAAACCATCATATAAATGCCTATTAAATTCAGTATCAACTGAGTTATTAAATAATAAACCGTTAGTTCCTCCCACAATTATATTGCCATTTCTAGCAATATCCATAACATCATACCAATGAGAATAATCATGTCGCAATATTTCTTGATATAAACCCTCTAAATTTATTACACGCATTTGACTTTGTATAAGTGCTTGATCCCAATCATATGTAAGTAAAACTAAATGATTGGGGAATTGTTCTGTTGGTGGTAGATATTGCATACATAAAACATTATAAGGAATAACAGACTGGTCATTTACAGATAATATATTATTAGATGTATTTAAATCATATATTTCAAAAATTTTATTATTATCATGTGTATTTACATAATTTATAGCTATTGTATCCATTTCAGATAAGGTAACATGGATAGAGCCATCATATTGTTTATTAAAAATTAATCTAGACTTACCTTCAGTAAAATCATACACATGCAAAAAATATTTTCTTTCAGTATCATCTCTACTTAGCGGATGTCGTGCTTCTTCTTCGTTCATAAAAACACTATAAATATCTATAACATTAAAAACAATAGCTACATGATTTCTATTTTTAGAAACACATATATCGTCTATATTGCCATCTGTTCGGAATTTAAACATAATGTTTTCAAAATCACCTCGTCGAAATCTATCAAAAGACATTATATTTAATTGATTTATATCATATAAATCATCTGTATCAGATAATCTGCCTATATAATCATAATTATATAAAATATATTGGTCATTAAATGAAATAGCTATACTATCTGCCACTATTAGGTTGTCACGATTTTGATAATGCTCAATATTCCAAATATCTACCATCCTTATTGTTGAATCTTCGTGGATATATAAAACAATCTCTTCATTGGTGTTTACATATGCTATATGATTCATTATACTATATATTAATTATTTAAGAAAAAATAATTATATAATTTAGTATAACAGATTAATTTATATAATATAGTATAAGTTTATTACAAAACAGTTATAGATAACATATAATAAGTAACTATGATTTACATTTTCCTTTTAACCATTATAATAGTTGATCATGTAATAAACATGTATTAAAAAATAATACGAT
>Ga0164292_10005084_pt1 | contig 10750 bp, 6 predicted proteins | sample GEODES117metaG_FD_111486 | JGI IMG/M metagenome (GOLD analysis project Ga0164292, IMG submission 111486) | Eutrophic lake water microbial communities from Lake Mendota, Wisconsin, USA - GEODES117 metaG | ecosystem: Environmental > Aquatic > Freshwater > Lake | place: USA: Lake Mendota, Wisconsin... | reverse complement strand
GAAGCCGTCGATCAAAATCATCGGCGCGGAGCCCGAACTCGCGGGCGACGCCGCGCTCTCGAAGCGCGAAGGCTCGATTCAACCGGCGATGAAACCGACGACGATCGCCGATGGCCTTCGCACATCGCTCGGGCCACTCACGTTTCCAGTCGTGCGCGATCTCGTCGATGAAATCGTGCTCGTGTCCGAAGCGGAGATTGTCGCGCACATGCGCCTCGCATGGGAGCGCATGAAACTCACGATCGAACCAAGCGCTGCTGTTGGCGTCGCAGTCGCGTGCAGCGCGTGGATGCGCGCACGTGAAAACGCCGACATGCAAGATGTCGGCGTCGTACTTTGCGGCGGGAATGTCGATCTTTCGGCGTTGCCGTGGTAGTTCGAACGGACGTGATCGAGTCGATGCAGCGCAAGTGACACTTCTCGTGGGTCGCGCGCGTCTCCCGCAACGAAGCGGGATTTCACACGTCGCGCGTCACGCCTCGCTGCCAGGCTTCGAGCGCTTGCGATCCTCGCGCTCACGCTCCAACTCGCGCATCAAACGCTCCATCTGTTCTTCGAGTCGTCGCATGCGATCGTCGGCCGCATCGCGGGCACGCTCCGCTGCGCGGCGCGCCTCATCAGCGCGGCGCATCTCGTCTGCGCTGCGTTCTTCGCTTCCTTGAGCCGCATCGGAGGATGCGTTTGCATCGCGCGCAGCACCCATGCGATTCCGTGCCTCATCCAGTCGCTGCTCCATTTGTCGCATGGCCTCTTCGACCAGTCGCTCGATGTCTGCTGGATCCATGCCCATCGCGCCTTGTATCGCGGGCATCTGCGGCATGGTTGGCATGCGAAGCTCGCGACGCACGCCATCTGGGCCGACGAAAATCATCGTGTCACCTTCATCGCCGCCTCGCAGATCAAACGTCATGGCAGTCCCTGGAACAACGTCGCCGCCGGGCAACGCGCCGATCTCGACACCTTCCACTTCGATCGCCGAGAGTTTCTCCATATCAAATGCTTCCACCGCAAGTTCCACGTCGCGCGTCTCCGCGCCGCGTCGCACTTTGAGCGCGAGTTTCGTTCCTGGCTCCGCATTCGCCATCAGCCCGCGAAGCTTCTTCGGCGAAGCGTTGTCCGATCCGTTCACGCCAACGATGACATCAAAGCGCTCGATGCCGGCGCTCGACGCTGGAAGCCCGTCGATCACATTCGTAACGAGCGTCACGCGCGCAGGATCGAGTGCAAGGTGATGCGCGAGCGCTTCATCGATCGTGCCGAGACCAGCGCCGATCATCGAACGTGGTGCAGGCTCGGCATCCAACCCCTGAACGCGCATGGGCGCGCCGTTTGGCGAAGCAGTCGTCGCTCCACTCGTCGAACCGAACGCGGGTCCGACGACCGAGTCACCAGATCGATTGCGTGGACCATCTTTGGGGCCATCTTTGGAGCGACTCGTGGAGCTGCTGGACGAACGGCTGGTCGTTCCTTTCGAAGTTCCATTTGAGGATCCACTTGAAGAAGACCCCGATGAAGCGCCCGAAGAAGCCCCCGAAGTTCCGCCCGAACCTTCCCACGAAGGACCATCCGAAGTTCCACCTGAGGAACCACCAACGGACGACGACGACTTCGTCGAACTCTTCGCAGCGCGCTTTCCGCCCGAGGAATTGGAACTTCCAGCAGCGGAACTTCCTGCTGATGCTCCCTGCTGCGTATCGCGAACCGTCTCGAGCACGCGCCCATCTTCGCCGAGGAATTGCCAACCCTCTGATACGCGACGAACGCGCGATGCGCCAACGTCTTTGCCGTTGATGCGGGCAAAGACGATCTCGCCGTTGTCGACGCGCAACTCAAACTCGCCGCGATCACTCATCGTGTGATAGTGCATCGACGAGTTCGACGAGGACTGCGCATCGCCCTCCGCTTCTTCGTTCTGAACCACGGCGAGCTGCGCGCCAACGACGAGCGGCTGCCCCACGACAACCCTCGAGACATTTGTGGTCTGCGCGACGGTCGACTCCACGATCGCCGCTGCGAGCAACGCATTGGGAAGGACGAGCGTCAGCGCGGTTGGACGAAGAAGATGCATGAAGTTGGTGTTCATAGGAGTGAAGTTCGATCAGAGATTGAATTGCTGGCGTGCGTTTCGAAGCATCATGAATGCAAAGGGTCTCTCGGCTGCGCGCGGTCTTCAACACGCTGATTTGCGCGCGTCAGAACGCAGACCGAAGGATGCACTAGCGCACTGTTTCCGTCCGAGGGCGAATGACAACAGGTCGAACGCGTCCGGTTTCGTCGACGGGCTGCATGCGATACATCTCCGATGTGCGACGAATCTCGTAAATCTGCCGCACAACGACGACTTCAAAACCACTGCCGTCGCCAAGCTCGCGCGAGCCGAGGAAAACCGGCGGCTGCGGATCGCCGACCAACGCACCTTCTTCGCGCGCCTTCGCGAGATAGGCGTTGAACGCATCATCGCTGCTCGCGAAACTCGGCGAAAACGCTGAACCGAGGCCAGCGACGTTCGAGTTGACGTCCGCGGCTCCATTTCGCGCGCCCGACCAATCGCGCGCGACGAGCGCAACCGCAAGCACTGCCGCGACCGCCCAGCCAAGCCCCGCGCGCGACGCCACGAATGGGCGACCGTATGCGCCCGACTTCGATCGCGTCGCGTCCACGCGGTCGGCGACGACATCGAGCGAACGAGCCGCGCGCGCGAGCCGCAATTCATCGGCTTGCCACAGCGCGAATTCCTCAAGCAGTGCGGGCTCCGCAACGCCGCGCGTACGCACTTCTTCGATCGCTGCGCGATCGCCCGCAACCGCACGCGAAAGCAGCACATCGTCTGCGTCACCGGCGTTGCCTGTGATTGTCATGGTGGATCGATTGCTCATCGCATCATGCTCCCGTGGACCTCTGTTCCGGTCCGCTGCTTCGTCACGTCGTGATTTCCTGTTGTTCGCGCTTCTTCCCGTCGCAACTCGTCTTCGGCCACGAGTTGTCGCAGCATGCGCCGCGCACGCGCAAGCCGCGTCTCGATCGTCGTCTCCGGCACGTCGAGGATTTCCGCGATTTCTCGCTGCGACAATCCTTGTCCAGCTTGGAGAAGGAGCGGCTCCGCGTACTGCGCGGGCAGTCGCGCGAGAAGTTCGAGGGTTTCACGGGCTTCCGCGGCGGCGTGCCGATCAGCACTCTCGCCTCGCCAAGACGCAGCGAACCGTGCGAGTGATTTCCGCTCGATACCGCGGTCACGCGCAGCCATGCGCGCTTCGTTGACTGCCACGACTCGCAGCCATCCACGCACACTTGCGGCGTCGCGAATCTCACGTGCTTTCGCGAGAAACGTCGCTGCAACTTCTTGCAACAAGTCTTCAATCTCAACACCACGCGGCGCGTGTGCAGCGAGGACCGCCGCGATCCACCGACGATTGCGACGCCAGACCGACTCGATCGCTTCAACTTCACCTTGCGCCGCGCGCGCGTGCAGCCGCGCTTCCGCGAGGTCTGCGACTTCCGCGAGCCTCACATCGTCCTCCGACGCATGCTTGCCGCGCGCGCTCTCCTCGGAGAAGCGCAGCGACGCGTGATGGTTTGTGGAGTTTCGCTCTGTCATCGCGAAGAGAAGTTCAATCGCCGTCGGCCTTTGCGGAGTGGAAGTCCGTGCGTGGGACGTACGTGATGCATCACCCCGCCCGATCCGTCTGAGGAACGCTGATTTTTATCGCGAGCCGATCGCCAACGCATTTCCGTCGGGAAAGCACAGGAGGTATCACCAACTGGCAAGCAACAGCGATAAATCCGAGGCCCCAACGGCGCCGTCGCCATCCAAATCGGCGTCCGGCTGGCGCGGGTCGAACTCTTCGCTCGGGTCCAACTCGCCCCACGCGGCCAAGAGCAGCGAAAGATCCGCCGCGCCAACCGCGCCATCCCCGTCGATATCCGCGAGTGCCAAGCATTCCGCCGTCATCTGCCACCGAAGCCCGTACACCGCGAAGGGCGGCGGATCATCGGGTTCCGGCGGAAAGTCTGGGTTGATTTCGTCGCAATCGAGCCCTTCGCGATAGGCGCGCTCGCGATTTCCGGTTCCAAGAATGAGCGTCGACGTGCCGGGTTCCGTGAGGAACTGCACCGTCCGCGGGCCTTCACAAAGCGGCTCGCCCACAAGCCATTTCACCTCATTCGGTCCATCCTCAGGGCCGAGCATGTACTGCAACTCAATCGGGAATTCCGCTTCAAACGTGAAGCGCACGCGGCGACGCGTGGATCCATCCAACTCGAACCACTCGAGATCGCGCGGACCGCCATCGGCGATTTTGCCTTTCATCCCGAGTTCGCACGAGAACGGAATGCGTGCCGCGACGAGCCCAACGCCCCAACCATCGTTGAGTCGCTTGTAGCACGGCTCCGATTCATCGACACCGACGGTGTTGATGACGCATGGCGCAACACCACAAAGCATCTCTGCCTCGAGCGCGCAGAGTTCATCCCACGCGGCGTAGGTGCACCAACCATCAAGCGTCGTGATGAGTTCGCAGCAATCGAAATCGGCACATCCGGCATTCGGATGAATGACGTCGCACGCGCCTGCCGAAGGGCAGCTGATTCCCTCGCAGAGTTCGAGGGCGGCTTTCACGCAGATTTCGCTCCATTCGATCGAGCAGCACGACGGGTCAAAGTCGCACACGAGCGTGCAGCACTCGGGTTGCTCGCAACCTGGTGTCGCGTGCACCTCGCGACAATCGCCGGGAACTGGACATTGCGCAGGCGCCGCGTGCGCGATCGCGCCGACAGCCAATGCGCTCAAGAGTCCATGTGCGCCAAAGAGTCCATGTGCGCCAAAGAGTCCATGTGCGCATCGAAGCAGTTTCATCGTGCCGCTCCTTGCGCGTTGGTACGTGTCGATTGCTTCTGCTCTCGTTTGGCATCGACTTCCGCGGCAGGAGCGGGCGTCACCTTCAACATGTTTTCCGAGAGCGGTCGCGAGAGACTTCCGAGCCAAACAGCGACATCGGATGCATCGACAACACCGTCCTCGTTCCAATCATGCTGCGCGGCTGAGGGAAGCGGCGAACGCGACCAACTCGCTGCGGGCGTGCTGTTCGTCACTTGCTCGGCCGGCTGAGATCGCGTGCTGTGCTCGCGCGTCGCGCGGTTCGCTGCGGCCAATCCTCCGCAGCCCGATCCACTTCCCTGCTGCGGCGTGATGTTGCGACGCGTCAGAATCGTGCGGCCGGGACCGTCGATCGTGATCAAATCGAGATCGCAATCGCCGTCGTAATCAAACGCATCGCAGTGCCGAACAAGGCTTCCGAACGGGTAGTAGCCGTCTTGCTCGAAGAGGAAATCGCCGACAGAAACACAGCGATGGGCCGAGAGAAGTCCAGGCAGCGCTGAACCGCAAATCATGTCGAGATCGCCGTCGGAATCGAGATCTGCGAGTTTCACGGAGAAGACGTATCCGCTGCTCGGCCCGTCGCCAATGATGCGCTCGTTGAATCGGCCCGTGCCATCGTTTCGGAACCACACGATGCGCTGCGTCGTCTCGAGGACGAGCGCTGGCGCGTAGATATCGAGATCGCCGTCACCATCGATGTCCGCAAGATGCGCCGCCGAGATACCTGGCCGTTCATTCCCAATCTGCGGCCCGCGATACTCGACCGCGCGCGTGAATCGCCCCGATTCGTTTCGAATGACTGCGATGCGACCGCCGCCGAGCTGATTCGCGACGAGATCAAGATCACCATCGCCGTCGATATCGCCAGTTTCAATCATGCGCGGGAAGCCATATCCCCCGAGATATTGCGCACAACGCACGCGTTGCACACGCTCGAAGCTGAGCCCACCGTTGTTTGCGAAGTACTCAAACGACTGACCGATGTAAGAACTCACGACGACATCGATGTCGCCATCGGAGTCGAAGTCGCCAATGGCGATTCCTTCCGGATCGCGGCCGACTCCGAGTTCGATGCCCGCAACGACGACGGGTGCCGCGAACTGCCCCCCGGCAAGTCCGCGATACACGACCACGCGAGGCAAATCACCGCGCCAGGCCGAAACGATGTCGACCAAGCCATCGCCATCCATGTCGCCGAATTCAAGCCAGTCGGTGAAGCCCTCGGCACTCAGCGTCTGCAACGGCGTGAAACCGCCGAGACCATTGCCTTTGTACGTGAGCAACCGATCGTCTGGATCACGACCAGCGATCGCGAGGTCCTGCTTCCCGTCGCCATCGATGTCGCGCACACGGAACATCGTGGGGAAGAACGGCTCAGGCAGAACCGTCATCACGGGTGCGTTGAAAACAAGCGGCTCTTCGTCGGCGATGGCCGCAGTGGCAACACCGACCATCACCAAGAGCGAGCCAAGAATTCGCAAGGAACTCCCGCGACACGCAAAAGTGCCGCTCCTCGAGCATGTGCGTTTCATCGCCTGTATTCGGTGAGGATGAACGTCGTGTGGGCTTTGCATCGCGTGTCGTCCGAATCCGATGCTACGCGGGCCCTGTTCGAGTGTCGATCCTTAGCGCCAATTTGAAAGCAGGATCGACAGATCCGCAGCACCCACCAATCCATCGCCGTTGATGTCGCCAGGTCCGCTCGTTCCCCACGCGCCGAGCAAGAGCGAGAGGTCGATCGCATTCACCAAGCCGTCGCCGTTGAGATCGCCAGGAACCGCTTGACGGGTACCAGCAACGTCAAGATCCGCTGTCAACGCGCGGCTCAACGCAATCGAAGTGACATCGCCAGACAGCAGCAGATTTGCGGTGCCGCCCGTTGGAATCACCGTTGGAAGCGCGAGAGGGACATTCACGAACGGATCTGCCGTGACTGGTTCGTTCGTCGAAGAACTATTCGAAATCGCGAGCGCCAACGTCACGGTGTTCGTGCCTTCGACGAGTCGTCCCGTCAGCGGAAGCACGCCCGGCGTCGGCGCGCCGTCACCGACGGGTTGACCAAGCGCGTTTGCGACCAGCGTGTAATTCACCGGCACGGTCACCGTGAATTGGTACGAGCCATCCTTCTGCGGCAAAAGCGCCCCAAAGACGCTCTTTCCAGTTTGAACGGCCGTGAGTTCGGTCACTTCCGCGCTTCCAACGGGCACAGGAATCGTCACACCGCCCGGGTAGAGCGACGAAGGACTGACGGTGCGAAACGTTTGGTAGTTGATGTTGACCGTCGCGCCGAGTGCACCCACTTCTCCGCCGAGCAAATCGATCGACAAGTTTGCGACTCGAATCTGCAAACCTTCACTGTCCACGCCGAGCACAAGCGAGCCGATCGGACTCGACACGATGTCGCCCGCCAGGACGAATGACGCGTTGTACGGAATCGGATTGTTGCCGGTCCCACCAAAAATGCCTGGAAGCGTGCGCGTACCCGATGGGTTTGCCACAGCGTCGTAATCTCCGATGAGCGTTCCCGCGAAGGGCGCTGCGAGATCAATCGTTTGCGTGACGGAACTCGTTTTCGAAACAACGTCACAGTCGAAGAGAACTTCATCTGCGCGAGCTTGGCTCAAGACCGCAGAGGTCAGCGTGAGTGCGGTCAAAATCGCAGCGCGAGGGTGGTAGAGAGACATGGGGGAAAGGTACTCCGGACGTTCCAATATCCAAACGATCCAAACGGTGAAAGTGAAATTGATGGCGGGAATCACGAGGTTCGTGACTTCGAAAATCAGGCCGCAGTGCGGCGATGTGGTTCAACGAGCGTGAACCATTTCTGCGCCCAATCTCGACTGCCACGACCATGGGCCCGCCGATAAGGAACGCTCTCACGGACGTATGCCGCCGTTTCGCGCCGACGCCTCGCGAATTCTCCGCGCGAACAAGTCATCCGCCGCTGCCGACATTGCCCCGCTCGCCAGTCTGCGGGGCGTTCTCGTTCTTGTTCTCGCTTGGGGTACCTCGAAGTTCGCGAATCCGTGCAAGTCGCTTGCGATGAATGTCGCGGTCTGGTTCGAGGACAACGAGCGATTCGATGTGCACTTCTGCGCGATCGAAACGCCCCGCTTCGACTGCGATGGCCGCTGCGAGTTCGCGCACGGTGGCGTCAAACGGATTCATGCGCACCGCACGCTCTGCCGCTTCACTCGCCGCCGGGAGTTCGCCGGCCGCACGACGATTCCGCGCGATCGCGAGTGCGTACACATTGTCCTTGTCTGCGCGCAGATCAAGCTCGCGAAGATGTCCGAACGCAGCGTCGTCGCCGCGATCGACGAGCGTCTCTGTACCCGCGAGCTTCGCCCACACGCGATGTGGCAGCGGATCAACTGGTCGCAGTGTCGCGTAGCGCTCGAGCAGCGTGCGCGTAACAACTTCATCGCTGCCATCGCGTGCGCGTCGCAGCGCGATTTCAACGAGGTCCGGTTGATCTGGGTACGACTCGCGAAGTCGGGCAACCGCCGCGTCATCAAATGTGACCGCAGGCATCGGTGGCGATGGCCAATCGCCCGCTTTCAAGCTGAATCGCTTCGATCCCGGCCGACCGATCGCTTCACTCCACGCGGTCGCGATTTTCGTCAGTCGCGCTGTTTCTGCCGCAGCAACAGCTGCTCGCTGTGCTTCATCCGCCGACGCGAGTTCGAGCGCAAGCGTGCGCATCGATGGCTCAGGCGAAAGGCCCCACGCACGGACTTCACCCGCAGCCCACACGAGAAAGTCGCGATGGAAATCCTCGCGCGTGATACCGAATGCGCCGCGCATCGCTTCGTCTTCACGAATGCCGTCGGCATACGAGAAGAGCAACTTGCGAATCGCGTCCCAACCAAATCGCTTCTCCATGTACTCGACCATCCAACGACCCTGCGCGTACGCCTGCTGTCGATCGGTTGGTTTTTCAGGGCGAACGAAGGCCCAGTTGATTCCATCGAGATCGAAGAGTGTTCCGCGGTTCGCGGCGTTTGCGAGCAACTGGCATGTATCGAACGTGCGCGGCGTATCTTCGAGCGTCACCGCGACGGCTTCGGTCAGCCAATGCGGAATGCGGTTCTTCGTCATCGAAAGCGTGACTGTGTGCGTGTACTCGTGTCGTAGCACAGCAAGCGGATCGAAGAGCCCGAGGTGCTTGTTCTGCGGCCCTTCTTTTGGAATCTCAATGGCGATGGTTGGGCCTGTGCAGACCGCGATCGTGTGAATCCTCGGAAGCCCAGTGATGCGCACACCGAAGGATCGGTGATCGGGCATGACATCGATCAGCGTCTTCTGCGCAGGCTCGTGATTGAGCCGCGTACAGACGTCTTGATGCATCGGATCGAGCACGCCCGCAAGAAGCCGCGCGACAAGCGCAGCATCCGAGTTGGTGTTCGCTGCAAATTTCGAGTCGCGCTTCTGCTCTCCTGCTGCTTGCGCGCTTGTTGTGGCACTTGTTGTGGCGCTTGTCACTGCCTTCGGATGACGAATGATGAAGTGCTTCGTTTCGATGCGCTCCCATCCCGCGAGTTCTTCCGCGAGTGCGAGCGTGAATGTCGTTCGCTCATCGTTCGGATCAAGCGCGACCGCCATGCGAAGGTCTTCAACCGCGCGATGCTCTCGACCATCTTGCATCGAGAGGAGACCGAGTTCCGCACGCGGAAGTGCCCACGCAGGCTCGCGCGCCGCAGCTGCTTCGAGCGTCGCGCGTGCCTCTTCGTATTGTCGATCAAAGACGAGCTGCTTACCCGCCGTCACCAGCGCGAGCGCACTTCCAGGAGCGCGCTGGTCAAACTCGGCAAGCGTTGCGCGCATCGCCTCGAAGTCGTACCGCGCGGCGTCACACGCTGCTTTCCACGCGAGCGCTTCTGGCGGCACCGGCTCGAGCGCGAGTACTGGCGCAAGCGCCGCCCGTGCTTTCTCCGGGTCATCTTGCATCAACGCGCTGCGCACCTCGAGGAAGGCGGCATACGGGTGTGCGGGCGCAATGCGTCGAAGCGCGGCGCTGGCGCGCGCCGCGCCTTCGAAATCAAACTGTTCAAGCGCGAGTTCGCCCGCGAGGCGCCACGCACGTGAGGCGCGCGGCGAAAGTCCGAGCGACTCTCCCATGGCCTTGATGGCCGCGTCTTTCACATGGCGTTCAGAAAGAAGTTCCGCCTCGCGCACGCGGATCGCGGGATCAAGTCGGTCGATCGCTTGCCGACCGCGCGCAAGTGCGGTGAGCAGATTTCGATACGTCGACGCCGACGCAGCATCGAGTCGAATGCGGAGCGCACCGAGCTCGACCGCCGCGAGAAGGTCGCTCGTCGTAGTCGCCTCGGTGAGTGTTGGTACAGCCGCCACCGCGAGCGCGAGTGCTTCATCGCGACGGCCAAGCATCGCGAGCGCTTGTGCACGCCACGCGCGCTCGGGAAGCGGCGACTTGTCGTTGGTCGCCGCCACGATTTCTGTGAATTTCCCCTGGAAATACGCGAGCGCGAGACGAAGGTCTGCAGCCACGGAAAGGTCGGCCCACGCGGCATCGCTCGCGTCAAGCCGCTCCAACGCAACAATCGCGCGCCGTGCGGGCGTGTCCAGATCCGTGTCGTCAAAGATCCCGTGGCGCACGCGAAATGCGCGACGCTCCTCGGGCGTGAGATACGCCGCGCGCTCGGTCTCAACCACCGCAGATGCGGGCGCAACAGCCTCGGGCACGAACGTTTGCTGCGCAAAGGCCACCCCCGCGGGGGCCATGCTCAAAAGCGCGCTCCACGCAAGGGCCACACGCGCCAACGCGCTCATTCGTGCAGGGTTCTTTTGAGCGGAAATTCGACCCATGTGGCGAAGCGTAGCAACGCGCGAGAAGTTGGTTTGGTTCGAAGG
>Ga0164292_10005082_pt1 | contig 10753 bp, 8 predicted proteins | sample GEODES117metaG_FD_111486 | JGI IMG/M metagenome (GOLD analysis project Ga0164292, IMG submission 111486) | Eutrophic lake water microbial communities from Lake Mendota, Wisconsin, USA - GEODES117 metaG | ecosystem: Environmental > Aquatic > Freshwater > Lake | place: USA: Lake Mendota, Wisconsin... | reverse complement strand
TTCGTATCTCATCGAAAAATGACGTCAAATGTTTTTTCGAATTTTTATGGACGCAAGAGAACTCTTGGTTACCGCAATTTGATCTCCTTGTCTTCAAGGCAGCCAGAATTACTCCGTGACGATGTGGATATCCTCTGGCTGGATACTGGCGAAGACCTGATCTCCTTCATGGAAGTCTGCGCCGGCTTTGCCGTCGTTGGAAAGAAGCGCACCGAGCTGGAGATTTCCTTGAACGATCAGGGTGAGTTCGTCAACGGCGCCTTTAAAAATTTTCATGGTGACTTGGCAGGAAAAGGAATTGACACCTCCGGGATCAATTCGATGGAGGCGGATTTTTTCTGGTCGCAGAGAAAGGAGCAGTTTTGCAGACGCATGAGCTTCCTTTCGGCCGACATCTAACTCTAGTCCACCCTCCAAACGGCATCGCAGCATGCCCGAGCCTGAGGCGAGAATTTGTGCTTCGACGATATTTGTATCGCCTATGAAGGAGGCGACGAAACGAGTGGCGGGCTTGTAGTAAATCTCGTTTACGGTCCCGATCTGCTCAACGCGGCCCGCATTGATGACAGCCACGCGGTCACTCATCGTGAGGGCCTCCTCCTGATCATGGGTCACATAGATGAAGGTGATGCCGATTTTCTTCTGGAGTTGTTTGAGTTCCATCCGCATCTGGGTTCTTAGCTTGGCATCGAGGGCACTGAGAGGTTCGTCTAGGAGGAGGACTTTGGGTTGACAGATTATCGCGCGGGCCAGGGCAACGCGCTGACGCTGGCCGCCGGATAGTTGGGCTGGCTTGCGTTTCACGAAATCGCACAGAGCGGTCATCTCCAAGACGCGCTGGACTCGGCGTGTGATGTCCGCTGGAGCGATGCGCTTCATGCGCAAGCCGAAGGCGATGTTTTCGTAAATCGTGAGATGCGGGAAGAGGGCGTAATTTTGAAAAACTTGGTTTACATCACGCCGGTAGGGGGGATCAAATGTTACATCCTTCCCATCTATAAGAATCCGGCCTGATGTTGGCGTGTCGAATCCACTGATGAGTCGAAGGCATGTGGTCTTGCCGCATCCGGAGGGGCCGAGAAATGTCATGAATTCGCCGGAATTGATTGCAAAACTCGCATCTTTCAGAGCCTCGTGGGAGCCGAACCGCTTGCTGACTTGGCGGAGTTCAACCATGGGAGAATTAGAAAAAATCAATCGCTGCAGGTGGAGGTGCCTCGATGGCGGGTTGTTCCATGGGGGCGGTTTGGGAATTCACAGGTTCCGCGCGACGGATTTCGACCGCGCCTGGTGCAGGAACAGCAGGCACAACTAGCTCGTTAGGGGAGGGGGGAGTATTGACTGGAACCGCCTTGGCAATAGGAATATCCATGTCATTTTCAGATTCCGCGCCGGGACGGACGGAACGGTAGATATCGTTGAAGCCAACCAACGGCGGAGCGGCCATGGCAACGGGTCGGATTTTTGTGAGATCGATGGCGGTTGCCGCGCGTGGCCAGTCCGCTTCGTCGAATTCCTTGGCGTATGTGCGGACTCCACCGCCATGGATATCACAGGGAATTGTAGGGGTTTGTTTTTCGGTAGCGAGTTCCTTGTAGGTGTTCGAATCGGGCGGGCGCTCACCTGTGACGGGGTCGGCGGGTTTCGATGAGCAGCGCGGTGTAGCGAGGAGCCCGGAGGAACGGCAAATCTCGACTTCGTTGAGGCCCGATGGGCGCTCAATCTCGCGCGGTGGGTAACTCTGCGCGGCGGCATTCATTATCTGGCTCCAGATCGGAAGGGCAAGATCCTTACCGAAGGCTCCGCGGTAGATTTTCGTAGGTTTGTCAAAGCCAACCCAAACGCCGCAGGTCACGGTATTTATGTAGCCGATGAAATAGGTGTCGGTGAACCCGTAGGCCGTTCCGGATTTTCCCGCGACTGGGAAGTTGCCGAGTCCGAATTGTTTCCGCCCGAGCGAACCGACTCCTCGCTCCATGAAATCAGACATAACAGAATGTGTCTCATAGGCGGCAGCCGGCGAGATGGCGCGGTAGCGTTTGCGCGGGGCCTTGAAAATGATTTCACCCTCCGGCTCGCGTATCGACTGGATAATGTAAAGGTCGGCAGGGCGTTGCCCCACATTGGGAAACACGGTGTAGCCGAGTACGAGTTCGTCGAGGCTGAGTTCACTACTACCCAGAAAAGCATTTGAATAATCCCGCAATGGAGAGCTAATGCCTACAGCAGCGGCAGTTTTTTTCACCGCATCAAGACCGACTTGCATTCCGAGACGAACCGTGGCGGCGTTCTTGCCCTTCACTAGGGCATCGCGCGTGGTCATGGAGCCCTCGTATTCGTTATCTTCGACCTCAACTCCCCATTCACCGAGGAGGCCGGTCTCGCCACCGACCATCACATAGCGGTTGTCGATACAGGCGTCCTGCACGATCTCTCCAGGGAAGATGCCAGATTCGTAGGCCGACGCAAAAACAAAGGGTGTGAAAGCCGTGCCGACGGGGCGTTTTCCCTGGACGGCGCGGTTGTATTCGCTATGCTTGAAATCGCGACCCCCGGTAAGGGCGAGGATTCCGCCTGCCGTGTTTTCAACAACCAAAGCGGCTCCTTGCAGGTATTTTGGTTCAGGCATTTTAACGGACATGTTGCCACGATTGATTGCGTCTTCAATTTTCTTAGTGGCCGCGCGGTATTGCTGGAATGTTGGATGACTGTAGCCAGGCTTTTGCTCAATTGTTAATAAAACCTCACGTGTTGCACGGTCAGCCACCTGCTGCAGGTCGGAGTCCAATGTCGTATCGATGCGGTAGCCTCCATTCATAGCCCGCTCGAAGCCGAGCGCTTTGATAACCTGCTGCCGGATCAGCTCGATGGCATAACTGACCTTGAAGGGATTCGTTCTTTGCACGGTGCCAAGCGGGGATGCCAATTCCTCCTCGTATTGCTTGCGCGTGATGAATCCGAGTTCGCGCATCCGCCCGAGGACGAAATTCCGGGAATCGGTGGAGTCGTTTGGGTTGTTGAATGGCGAAAGAGCTTGGGGGCTCTTGAGCAGACCGGCGAGGGCTGCGCACTGGCCTATCGTCATATCAATGGCACTTTTGCCGAAATATCCCTGCGAGGCCGCTTCAGCGCCGTAGAAACCGCTGCCGAAATAGACTCGGTTCAGGTAGTGCTCCATGATCTCCTTCTTGCTGAAATTTTTTTCGATGCGCCAGGCAAGGTAGAGTTCTACCAGCTTGCGCTCGTAAGTGCGCTCGCGCAGTTCGAAGGAATTGCGGGCGAGTTGCTGGGTGACCGTGCTGGCTCCCTGCGAGATGCGGCCCTTGCGCCAGTTCGTTATGGCCGCCCGGAAGATGCCCATGTAATCGACGCCGTCGTGATCATAAAAACGGTTGTCTTCAGCAGCGATTACGGCCTTCACCAGCATCGCCGGCAAACGATCGTAGGGCACCGGTTGGCGGTTTTGAATGAAAAGCTTCCCGAACTCGCGGCCCTTGCGGTCGTAGAGAATTGATGCCGCCTCCATCTGACTCACCTGCTTGAGGTCGAATTCCTCTGAACGCGCCTCGTATTTCTGTGTGAGCACGCCAAAGCCTATCCATGCTGTAAGGATAGCCACGGCCAAAACCACCAGCGGCACCCACACGATTTTGCGAGCATAGAATGGCTTTTCAGAAGCCCGAGAGTCTTTTTCCCAACTGTAATATTCCTTGCTTATGGACGCGAATCTTCCATTTCGCCAGCAAGAGATCAAGAACGCTGATGCAGGGGCTTACTCCAGTGAATTCAGGAAACGCAGAAAAAATTCCGCGCCGGCATCGAGATCGGCCACCCTTATGAATTCATCAGCCGTGTGCGCTTGCGCGATGGAGCCTGGGCCGATAGCCACAGAGGGGCATCCGTGCGAGGCGAATACCGCTGCATCGCAGAACCAAGGTGCTCCCACCAACTCGGAGCCAAGCGATTGAAGGCGAGTGATCATCGGATGCGCGGGGTCGGTGTAGAGAGGGGCCGAGCACTTCAGGTCGACATCGATATTGGGTACACGCTGACGCAAAAGATCTGAGATGAACTCCGGATCCATGCCGGGAATGATACGGATATCCACCGAGGCTTCGCAAAAATCCGGAACTATGTTGACCTTCGATCCGCCCCGGATTGTTCCGACACTAAGCGTTGATGTGCCAAGAACCGGATTCGAACTCGCAGCCAATCTGGGAATTCCCTCACTCCGCAAGCACCCGATCGCCTGCATCATTTGATAAATGGCATTTTCCCCAGACTCGGGTTGGGAGGCGTGGACGGCACGCCCGTGAGTACGAAGTTGGAGCCAGCACGAGGCCTTGTGCGTGTAGACGACATCCAGTGATGTCGGCTCACCGACCATCACAAAATCAAATTTCTCCTCGGCCGCCAGAGCCTTGGCTCCGAATTGGCCGGCTTCCTCGCCCACAAGCCCGGCAAACCAGATTTCATAGGGTGACTCGGCCAAAATTTCCCGCGCCTCTCGCAGTGCCCAAAGCATGGCGGCAGCCGTGCCTTTGGTATCCGAGGCACCGCGTCCGAGAAGCTTCCCGTTGCGTACCTTGCCGCTGAAGGGATCGATTGTCATGCCGGCCACGCTCACCGTATCGAGATGCGGAGCCAAAAGAATCCGCCGGCCAGCAGCGCGGCGGCTTGGAAAGCGTCCGACGACATTGGGTCGTCCAGGCAAAACCTCGCGCAAGGAAACCTCCGCTCCGCAGCTCCGCAAAAAATCCGCCACCCAAGAAGCGCAAGACGCCTCACCTGTTTGATCCGTACCGGGATCGCCGCCGTCGGGATTCACGCTGGGAATGCGAATGAGCGCCGAGGCGATGTCTACAGCGTCATTCATTTGTTCAAATACCACTCCACAAACTTTGGAATGCCCTCCCGAATTTTCGTTTGGGGATCATAGCCCAGAAGGTCCCGGGCTTTGGTGATATCCGCCGCCGTGAGCGGCATGTCCCCCTGCTGTTCGGGCAGGCGCTCGATGATGGCCTTTTTGCCCAGCGCACTTTCTATCGCGGAGATCAACTCTGAGAGGGTCGTGGTTTGGTTTTCTCCCAGATTGAATATATCGAAATGCTTCCTCTCATAGCGTAGCGCGCCCATCACGCCCTGCACGATGTCATCGATGTAGGTGTAGTCTCGCCGCGTGGAGCCGTCGCCAAATTGCGGAATCGATCGGCCGTGGTGGATCGCGTCGGTAAATTTGTGAATGGCTAGGTCTGGACGCTGCCCCGGGCCGTAAACGGTGAAGAATCGCAGACACACAACCCGCATTTTGTAGAGATGCGCGTAATTTCCGCAGAGATGCTCGCCGGCAAGCTTTGTCGCCGCATATGGGCTCAGCGTTTGAGGCAGTGCAAGGTCTTCGGTGAATGGAACCGACTTGGAGAGTCCGTAAACCGACGAACTGGATGCAAATATAAACCTCCCCACGCCTTGATCGCGGGCCGCTTCCAGCAGGTTGTGCGTACCCGTGATATTAGTGTCGATGTAGAGCTGGGGATCTTTGAGCGACGGACGCACGCCGGCGCGCGCGGCTATGTGAATGATGGATCCAAAACGCCTATCGGCCTAAATCCGCCGCACAAAATCGCGGTCCCTTATATCTCCCTCGTAAATGAACGCTCCGCTACCAAGCGCGGCTACATTTGCTCGCTTGATGGCCGGATTATAAAAATCATTAAAATCATCGATCACCGCCACCTCGTGCCTCTCGGACAAGAGGCGCCTGCATACGTGCGAGCCAATGAATCCGGCGCCGCCGGTCACCAATACTTTCATGTCGCAAATGTAGTTTCAGGCTGCTGGAAGCGGCAAGCGCATTCCCTTGAAATTCGCGCTTGCATCTAACAGGGAACCTACTAGATTCTAAGGCTCTTCAGCTCGGGTGGTGAAATGGCAGACACGTGCGTTTGAGGGGCGCATGCCGCAAGGCATGGGGGTTCGAGTCCCCCCCCGAGCAGATTTTAACCGTCCTTTAAAGATTTCGTGCGACCCGGAAGCCGATGACAGTATAACGACTGTCTGGGCTGCGGCTCACCCTGTATGCGACGGTTCCGTGCCCATCGATCTGCATCCAACTTCCTCCTCGAATTCTACAGGCCGAGCCAGTTTCGTCCTTGTCCCAGCACCATTCCCAGACGTTGCCGCTCATGTCGTGGATTCCGAGTTCATTGGGTTGTTTTTGTCCCACGGGGTGCGCTCCGCCGTTTGAGTTTTTTTCGTGCCACGAGACCTTGTCGGGGTTATCGCTTCCGCTGAATTGGAAACCTTGGCTTAAAGAGCCACCGCGCGCCGCCCATTCCCATTCCATCTCAGTCGGCAGGCGATAGCCATCCGCCGTTGCATTCATTTCAACAAGCGTGGAGCCATCAGGACCGTATTCACCGTTTTGGTATATTTTTCCGTTTATGCTGAAGACTGGCTTGAGGCCCTCCATGGTGCTTTTGGCATTGCACCACTTCACGGCGTCATACCAACTCACATGTGTGATCGGATGGCGTCTCCCGTTTCCTTCGCCGGCTTCCAATTTGAAACCGTGTTCCATGGCCCATATTCTAACACGCTCCCACTCGAGTTGCGTAACTGGATATTTCCCGATGCGGAAGGGCTCAACTTTTTGTCCGGAGAATTCCGAATCTTCTGGCAGAAACCCACCGCCGACCTGTGCCATGGCAGTGAAATCGAATGGGCCGCCGGACTCCTCGCCGAATGCCAAAAGAATCCGGCGGCGCTCGCCGAGTTTTTCGACTCCTAAGTTTTGCAAATCCTCATCCGTTATCGTGTCGAGAATCTCATCCGTGACGCCCTGCTTTTCAAAAAGCGGAATGAGGTTGCCGAGGTTTTGGCGTTCGAGAATCAAGTGGATGTTCGTAGTCATGGCGGCATAAGATTCCAGCAAAAACCCGGAGAGGGAGGTGGGAGACGTCCCCATACTATGAGGCGGGGCCGGAAATATTTCTGGCAAGACGAATGCCGGTGATATGGTCGCTTTTGTTTGGGAGACGACCGCAGCGGTATCCGAATGTGTCGAGTCCAACATGGTGTTTCCAGCTTCCGCCGCGAATCCGGCGTTCTGAGCCGAAATCTTCACAATCCCAACACCAGTCAAAAAAATCACTGCTCATATTAGAAATCCCGGCCGCGTCCGGCTTTGTCTCGCATTCCTGTTCTGCGTATCGGTGGCAATTTATTGCTCCTTCCCGTGCCGCCCACTCCCACTCGGCCTCTGTCGGCAATCGATAGCCGTTTGCGCTTTTATCCCAATCGATTGAGGAAGCTCCATCCGGGCCGAAGTCTCCTCTTCGATAAACAGCCCCACTCAATCGATAAGGCGACGGCAGCCCTGCCCTCTCGCTTTTGGCATTGCACCACTTGACAGCATCATACCAACTCACATGCACAACAGGATGGAGTGCGGAATTCGCGGTTCCGCCGCTTATTTTATAACCATTTGCCAGGCTCCACATTTTCACAGCATTCCACTCGTCTCTCATCACCGCGTGTCGGCCGATCTTGAAAGGCGCCACTTCACGCCCGGCTATTTCCGACTCAATCGGCAGCCTGCCGCCCGGAAATTGCGACATCATACCAACACTTTTTCCTTCGGCCTCAAATGCGAGGAGCAAGCGCCTCCTCTCGCCAAGCTTGTCCACTCCAATGTCTCTCAAATCCCGGTTGGTGATGTGATCCAGAAGATCGTCTGTAATTCCCTGCCCGGCCAAGACGGAGCTCAGGTTTTCGAGTCTTTCCCCCTCAAGTGCGGGTTGGATTTTTATGTCCATGGCAAAAAATATCTCCGCCTATGCGTGAAAGGGAGGGAGGGGAAGTCCCCGGTTCCGCGCTCTGCTTCAGAGGAAGCTTCAGTCCGGCATTTTTTGCCAGAGCGCGCTGGCGTACAACGAAACACAGAAATTCTTTGGCTCCGAGATGCCCTACGATTCGGATGCCGTCTTGCGGCTTGCTGTCGTTTTCTCGAAAAATCGTACAGCGCAAGGCGGGCACAGGAGTATGGACATCTTTCATGTCGCGACTGCTGTTCGATGGCTTGGAGAAATTCAAATTCCAAAAGGCCTGTGAAATGCAGGGGCTATGTCATAGCCTCCCTATAGGCGAGCGCTGCCGGTGTTTGGATTTGCTTCCTGTAAAACGAGCAGAAAAAACTCGTATCCGGATAGGCAATCATGGCTCTCCCGTTTCAAATGTTCGCATCTCGTCCACCTCGGCCTGCGTGAATACCCGGTCGCCTCAGATGCACTTCAAGTGGGCTCTGTAGTCCGGATCCGGCGGAAGTTTTGTGGCGGGAGTCTCCGTGGCAAGCCAAATTATTGCCACCTCCTTCGAGTGCTTGGTGATCAAAATCTCCTCACCACTGGCGAGCCAGGTTCATAGTTTCGGAAAATCATATCGCAAGTCGCGCACGGTCGCGGTTTTCATATCATTACAAAATTGTGATGATATGGCCGGTCAAGTTCGTGCAGGCTGATTCTCTGGACGCCCGGTCTTGTGTCCGCGTCTGGACGTGACGCCATCAAAGGGCTGCACATCAGCGCCCTCGAGTCGGCGGGCGGGTTTTTTGCCGAAATTGAAACTCACATTAGCCCAAGTATCGCCTGGCTGGGCGTCAATGCCGAGGGCGCCGCTGGGTTCGTAGCCGCAATGGACCATGCAATTCTCGCAGCGCGGGTCGCGGGCCTTGCCTTTCACGACACCGTAATTCTCCCACGGCGTTTCCTCCAGAAGAGCCCCGTAGCTTGCGTGGTGGGTATCGGTCATGAGGTAGCACGGCCCCTTCCAACCCTTCACATTCCGCGTTGGAATCGCCCACGCCGAGCAGGTGAGATCGCGCTTGCCGGCGAGGAAATCGAGGTAGATCGGCGTGCCGAAGAACGTGTATTTTTCACCCCACGCGCGGATGTTTTGAAACTTCCGCTTGGTCATCTCCCGGGTGAGGAAGAAATTTTCCGGCTGAAGGTTCAGCCGCTTCATCATATCCTTCTTCGCTGCATCGTAATCGTAACCCGGCGAGATTGTGTGTCCATCGACCCCAAGCCAAGACAGATAGTCGAACATCCGCTCGAGTTCCGTCATGTCAGTTTCTTTATAAACGGTGGTGTTTGTGGCGACCTGGTAGCCAAGTGCCTTCGCCATGCGGATGGCGGCGATGCATTCTTGAAAAACTCCCTCTCTCTCGACGATGAGGTCATGCGTGCGCTCAAGGCCATCGAGGTGCACATTCCAATACATCCACTTCGAGGGTGCGATCACATGGCCTCGGGCAGGCTTGGCCGACCGGATCTCGGCGGCCTGGGCCTGCGTGATCAATTCCTCGCTGAGAAGAATTTCCATCTCATGCGAAATTTTTGCCGGATCGCGCAGGAACTCCGCCGCCAAGTAGTCGCGCATCTTTTTTCGCATGAACATTCCATTCGTGCAGATGTAAACGATACGCCGCCTCGCCAGCAGGCCATCAACGAGCGCTTCGATGTGTGGATAGATGAGAGGCTCCCCGCCGCAGATCGAAATCATTGGAGCGTCACACTCCTCGGCAGCTCCAAGGCAATCGTCGAGGGTCATCACATCATTCAACGATGTCGAGTACTCGCGAATGCGTCCGCAGCCAGTGCAAGTGAGATTGCAGGTGTGCAGCGGCTCGAGTTGGAGAACGGTCGCAAATTTTTTCACCCCGCGTGCTTTTTTTCCGATAATGTAGCCCGCAATGCGCGCTGTAAGTGCGAGAGGAAACCTCATCCGCGCATGACATAGAGCGGGCAGCAGCGAGTCAAGCCCCGCAAGCTTGACGTTGCAGCGGGAAACGCTCACATCTGGCCGCGTCGGTAGACAGCAAAGGGGAATCACTCATGGAAAATGTTGCTTCAAAAATCGGTCTGGCTCCGAAGTCCAATGTGGTCGGTGCGAGGTTGAGGACATACATCAATCTCAAACTGGCCGCGATCGGGTGTCCAACAGCGGAATCCGAGGCCGACGATAACGGTTTCGGAAACCTCGCCGAGTCGATGCTCGCCCACAACCGGGAGACTGCGCGTCTGCTGACGGATTACCAGTGTCCAACGGATTGGCGCATCCAGCGCTTCTTGGACGAATATCTGTATGCAACCGGTAAAATCCCCCGCCTGCCCGCGCAGACATTCATTCTCGACCGGCACGGCCTTGCCCGAGCGCTTTCGCTGCCTTGCGAAGGCGATCAATTTGTCTCGGACATCGTGAGCAGCTACCGGGGCCACCAAGGGGTGCTTCACAATCCCGCCAAGGACAGGCGCACCACTCAAGGTGTGTTTCATATCGCCGAGGGGGGGCTGCCGATTCCGGATGACAAAAAATCCGCCCCACTGGCTACATTTTCGCGCATGCTGGAATTCGCACTCGAGCCTCCCCAGGACCTGCTCCGGCTGCCTTTCACATCCGGCCGGGCGAAGGAGGCCGCCTGCTTTGTTTCTCTCCTTCTGCGTCCATTGGTCTGTCCCGCTGTGCCCGGATTCACGAGCGAGAAGCGAATGGAGATTCGTTTCTTCGCGCCCGGAAATCTCGTGAGCAACCTCGATTTTGTGGAGAGCATCTTCGGCAACGGCGGCGACCCTTTTCTGCCCCAGAACGATGCCGGTTTGGACCCGGAGCATTGGAGCGGCCACAGCGGCTGCGTGATCCTTGCCCCGCACCTCACAAGCATCACCAAAGCCGCTGCAGGCCTGCCAAAATGGGA
>Ga0164292_10005081_pt1 | contig 10753 bp, 4 predicted proteins | sample GEODES117metaG_FD_111486 | JGI IMG/M metagenome (GOLD analysis project Ga0164292, IMG submission 111486) | Eutrophic lake water microbial communities from Lake Mendota, Wisconsin, USA - GEODES117 metaG | ecosystem: Environmental > Aquatic > Freshwater > Lake | place: USA: Lake Mendota, Wisconsin... | reverse complement strand
TTATAATAAATTATTCATCAAAATCATCAGCACGTAAATGTTCATCATCAACTTCTTCTGTATCAGCATTAACACGACTCGAAAGTTGTAAATGAAAAGCATCATCTCTAACATTTACAGCTGAAACATCTCCAGCAACAATTTCATCATCACCTAATTGAACTATTTCTGCTTGTTGAATAGATTCTTCGGGCGGTTCAGTCATTCCATATGTTGAATATTCATCAACTTTATCCATTTCTTGATTTGGAAAAAAATCACCTAAACCATTAGCACGATATAATTGATATTGCATCTTTCTTGCTGGTTTCATTTGTTCAACTCGTTTTTTACGTCTATCGTTTTCTTTTTTAATTAATTCTCGTAAATGATTACTTACTTGTTTCGTCGTCATACAATTTATTTCAACTACTCGAATTAATTCGTCAATAATAAATTCATTTACAAATTCAGTTAAAAATTTATGCGTTTCTGCGTCTACAGATATTTTCATCACATTAATAATTGATTTTTGAATAAAATAGTAAATAATAAAATATATATAGCCAGATTTAAATAATTCTGCTTCTATTAAACTATTATCGACAGAATTATTCCGGTTTACAAATATTGATAATTTATTAATTGTATTATATGATATTATTTTATTAACTTGTTCTAATTCTTCCATTGTCAACTTTTTATAAATAGGATTTTCATAGATTAAATCCTTTATTTTATAATCTCTAATATGTAAATTTTGACTTAAACCTTTATTTACAATATCACTTAATTCCTTGTGTTTTTTATGATTATCTATACCAATAAATGAATAATTATCATCTCGTAAACCTAAATTTACAAACTTAAAAATAGCCTCTGATACTATTAAATAATATTTTTTTAATTGATCAAAACTATTATAGTTAAAATCTAATAATAAAGCATTTTTACGTATTTCAAATTGGCTATCAATTTCGTCAGAATGATAACCTTCTATCTGTATTTGATTTATCAAATTGTCTTTCTTTTCTTCATGATTATTAACACAACCACTTAATACTTTAGTTAAATCAAAACTAATTCCTACTTCTTCTAGTGGTTTTTTTTTACCAGCTATATTAGGCACTACATAATTAGCAAAATCTTTAAAAACGCTATCTATATTAGGTTGACTAACTTCAACTAGTTGGAATTTATCATTTAATTCTAAAAATTCTCTATAAATATCATCCCCCTCAAATTGTTCTATTTCTAATTTTATTTCATTAAATAGTTGTTTATAATGATTTAAAATCTGTTGTTTTTGTTCTAATATAGAATCATATTCATTTTTAAATGTTATAGGGTCATATGCTTTTTTATTTATAAATATACGAGATGATATATATAGTTTTTTAAGTAAATCATTATATATAGTCATAAGTTCGCTATCTGTTTTATTTTCTAACATAATTGATATCTTATCAGTTATATCCCATATATATAGACCACTAACAATATCTTCTGATATAAGTCCTGGGTCATCGGCATTAAATAAATTATCAACACGATTTTTAATTTCAATATCACTTAGTTCTGTATTGGACAATTTTATTATTTCAGCTATTTCAGAACGTGATTTATTAGAAACCATAAATAAATATTCATCATAAAATTTACTATATAAGCGTTTTTCTCCATTTTCACCTTCAAATAGTCCATATATTTTTAATAGTTTTGATATTCTATCTTTTAATTGTGTGTTATTTAATAATTTTTCAGCATCTTGAAAATAATCTAATAAACGGGGTGGTATTACTTCTATATTATCCTGAATAATAGTGAAAGCTTGTTGATTAGGATTATAAAATGCGTTTGGTTGTATTTGTGCCATTAATTGTATACACAATTCAATATTTTGATTTTTAGAAATAAAATAATCAATATAATTACTTTTTAATGTATTTAAACAACAAAAATTAGAAAAACTCTGCCCAGCATAAATCGATTCACTTTCTATAATTGATTGTATACTATAAAATAAATAATAACTTAATTGAAATGCTATATAATTATATTCAACTAATGTAATAGATTTATCTCTTATTTTTTGTCCAATAGAATCAAGATTAATTTTTTGTATTTCATCTTTGACGTTACCTAGTTTCATTATAGGACGAAATGTTTTCCATGTAGTGCTTTCTAAAAGTGATAATCTAGCTATATCTAATTCTTTTCTATATTTTTCTTCTTTTTGACGATGTTGAATCATGTACGCATTATCATTACTAAATGTATCTTTAAACAATTTTATTAATAATTGTTTTATACTATCATTTGATAGTTTTCCACTATAATAATCTTTAAATCGATAGAATACACTTTCTTTATTACTTACACCTTTTGCTGTACAATCTAATATTTTAGCAAAAGTATCAAATAATAATTCTTCATTTAAAATATAATTACTTACATTAGAAATACGACAACTACTAAAACGTTCTCCAGTTGGTTGTATCTTTATTTCTGGGTCACTAATTATTAAACATGCTAATAAATTTACAACAACACACATTACTTTTATATTTGCCAAGTAATCTACATGAAATTTAACTATAGTATTTGGTGTAATTTCACTGAATGAACCAAATGATGTTTTTATAAATTTAGAAGGACCTGGCACTGATACCGATAAACTTTTTACTATATCTTCTGTCATCATTGATTTATCTAAAATCACTCTGTTACGAGCTTCTACGTATGAATCATAAAATGTAGCTGATTTTCCTTGTGACGATTTTGCGGTTTTAGTAAATAGAGATACTACTTCTGGTGTGAAATATTTATTATTATTCATATATAATGCATATTCAAAATCAAAAACATTAATATATTCTTTATTATACATTGCCGCACTATTATTTATTATTTTAACTGTCATATCTCTATTTAATTTAAAATTTAATATTGTTGATAATTCTAACAAAATATTATTATATAAATCCAATTGTATATCAGATTCTTTACTTTTAAATAGATAACTATAATCATCTTCCCCTTCAAAATAATCATATACTGCTTCTCTTACACGTATTACATTATCATCTCCATCAAAACCTTCCATATCACTTTCTCTATTTAATCCAATTGTTTCACCGCAATTTTTACAATATATATAACGTAATTCTGGATTTACTACACCATAACTGTTTTCTAATAATAATTGTAATTTATTACGTTCAATATTGGATTTCCAAGCTTGCTTTACTTGTAATAAATAATGTCTACAACACAAAGGTTCATTTATACCTATAATATCATAGTATACATAAATCCAATCATCATTTTCAACACGTTGAATCGAACCATCAATTAATTTACGTTTTAATAATCCATGATTTGCTATAAATTTTTCCATTTCAGTATATCTTACATCATTATCGGGTATATTTAAAATGAATGACCAGTGATTATTATATAGTTTAAATTGTGGATTAACCTGTTCAATATTTGATACTATTTTACTAGATTTTATGAATGTTTTATCTTTACCTTTTTCATATTTATTTAAAATCGATTCTAAAATATTTCGTCTTTCATAGGCTATATTAGCATAAATTTCTTTTTGCTTTTGATAGTATACAATTGTTTTCATAATTGTTTTATATTCTTCTAATTCTTTATACATCGAAATGACTACTTTAGGAAGACATGTATTTTCATGCTCAGCACATTTCGTAATTTTTAATTCATCATCTCCTATTTCATGATTAAAATTTAATAATTGCGCTATTTTTTCAACAAGTGTAGCATCACTTCCTTCCAGATTACACAAAACCGCTAAATGTTTGGGAGGTTTATATACAATAGATTTTTTACCTGATGTTGCTACTTCAACTCTACAACTTTCAGGCACATTTAATTTAAAAATCCAACTATTATTTACACGCTCATATATATCATATTTATCATTATCAACTAATAAAGCAAACATACCATTAACAACATAAGAACCACTTAACTTTCCGGCCTTGCTTTTCAATAACTCAATAATATTTGAATACCATTCATCTGTTTCATACGGATAAACTTCTTTGATTTTTATCAAACTATTTTCTCCATATTTAGCATATATAGAATTTAAAGTAGAAGTTTTATCAAATATTTTGTCAACTAATACATCATCTCGGTCATTATCTTCAATTAGTTTGTTATATTTACTATAAAATTTACTTAAATGATAATCAAGACATCTACTGTGTTGTAACCTGTATTTTAATAATTCAGTATGTAATGAAATAGAAGCACTTTCTAATAAAGATTTGACATCATCTAAATCGGCATATTTTCTTAATAATTTCGTTTCATTTTCTAATATTTGATAAAACCCATTGGTAGCATACACATATTCAGCAAAATAATTAAAATACTCGCTACTATCTTTAACAAACATATTATGATATAATTCATTGATAAGTCCAATACTAGATGGATTATGTTGAATAGTATCAAAATTATAAAATCGTTTGATAAAATCGGCATATTTTTGTATAAATTCATCTTCTATTGAAAATCCGGGTGTTAATAATAAACGAATAGGACTATTTGAATATAAATAATCTGAATATCTATTAAAAAATTCTTGAATAAATAATTGAAATCCATCATCTAGTGAATCATATATAGCATCAATATTAAAGTAGTATTTTAATATATGGTCTATTAATGGTTTATCATATTCTTTTAAATATTTTGTAAATAAATTAGATATATCACTTATACTAATGTTGCGTAATTTAGTAATTGAAAATAAGGTGGTATATACATTATTGAAAACAGTTTGTATTTTTTTATTCATATCTATAAAATATTGTGAGTCAGCCTTTTCTTTTTCATTGCTTTCTTTAAACAGAATATATCTATTATTCAAAATTTTTTCAATTTGTTTCACATCATGAATATCTAAATTCTTTATAGATAAAAAGTATTTTGATAAAATTTTATTTAAATCAGTAATATTATTAATATTTTGTATATTACTATCTTCAATATATAATATCTTTTTTTTATCTGGTATGATTAAATTATATTGTAACAAAAAATCTTCCTTTGTTAAGTATTTTTTAGATTGTTCAGTATTAAAATAAATAATATTATCTTTTCTATAATCTAAATTTAATATAGGATTATCTAAATTTATCCTTGTTTCTTCAATTTGAATATTCATATTTTTTTTGCGTGATTGTATCACTCTATCTAATACATTCCATAACCCGTTTTTATTATCAATATAGTAATCTATTTTAGATTTATCATTATATTTATTTTTTTTAATTAATAAATTATTCGTTGGTTGTAGTGTATATGGTGATTGTAAATACATACCTACAATATAAAGATCCTCACCCTTAGTAGCCATAACTATTTCAGGTTCCTTAGAAATACTATTATTAAAATTACTTTTGATTCCATCATGTATTGGCACATTACTATCAGCCGGATTAAAATATTTAGATTCAGCCGTTTTTGCTGTTCCATGACATTCACGACTACCTACTTTTTCACCTATTAACGTTTTATCAGGTCTGTCATATATAACTTGTTTACTCCCCTGAATTCTACGTAGACTTTTAGTTATACCATTTAATGGAGCATTTGGAGTAATATATCTATAGACATCATCATAATCATTTGATCTAAATTTATATCCGGGTATTTCAAACTCTTTATCTGTTTGATATATAGGTATATAGTTACTATACATAGGACCTACATTATCAATAAGTTTTTCTACAAATACTCGATTACCTTGTTCATTTTCAGACACTTCATATTTTTTAAGAGGAATAGGTAAATGGTCACTGCCATAAATAAGTATTTCTTGAAATTCATTATAAGTTATTCCATTAGATAGCGTAATTTCTTCACTGGACTTTTCATATAGACTAGTTATATCAATAATATTATTAATAATATTAACATCTTCATTACTTTTAATATAGTTGCGCCCATCTTCTATATCATCAATAAATTTTTCATCAAAAATATATTTACAATCAAAAACAATAGGTCTAATTAGTGGTGAATAAAAATGTCCATATTCAAATTGTTCAATGATAGGATTATCTGAGCTTTTTGGTAAAAATTTGTAATTATCTATAAGAGTACCTAAATTTTGTGCTTTTTTTTGTATATTACTATAAGCAAATTTGCTAGGGTTATTTATCTTAGATAAATAATATTCATTAATAACTTCAACTTGTTCATGAATAGGATATATTTGTTCATAATCTGCTTTTTGAATATATAATGCCTCTAGATTAATAATTGTAGGTTGTAATTGTTCTAATGTAAAATTATATACTTGATTAGGTAATTGATCGATAAGAAATCTATTTTCACGAATGATATCTAAAATTTTGTATCTATTATTAATAAAATCTGATCTATCCCATACTATTTCTATATTCGTTTTAGTATCTTCAAATACTAATTTATCACTGTTTTTATCTTTCAAGATATATTCATATTTCACTGTATTTTCATCATTAAAAATATATATTGTTAATATTTCACCAGTTGATATATCACTATAAATTTGTTCCAAATCTAATACTTTTACTTCTAAATCCATAAATTAATATATATATTATACATAAAGAAAAACGAATATAAAAATATATATATAACTTTTTTTGTAGTTAAATGAATAACAATAGAAAAAAATGTAAAAATGCGAATAAAAGTAATAATTATACCGAAATAAACAGCAGTGATAAATTTTTACTTATTCCACAAAATAATAAATATATTAATATTTATCATAATCATCCAATGATACCAACCATTGATAAAAATAAAGAAATGACAAAAACACGTATAGTAGTTAAGAAGCCAATTCATATGAAAGATACGGATCCGGGCAAACCAATAAATAATGATGATGAATTTATTGGTCAATTATTTGGTTCACTTTTTAGTGGAATTACTACAAATAATTTAAATCTACCTAATATCAAGCCAAAAGAGACTATAAATTCTAGTCTTAAAACAAATAATGACGAAGTTATTATTTCTGTAATAGATAGAGAAAAACTTTTATTTATAGATGAAAAGCCTGAAAGTTTAGATGATTTATTAGATTTATGTAAAATAATCGAATCAAAATATAAAATAGATGATTATTATAATTTTGATCTAAAAAAATTAAAAAATTTAGAAAAACCTCTATTAAAATTAAAACAAATGGTAGGACTAACTGAAGTAAAAAATAAAATTGTAGATATAGTTTTATACTATTTACAACGATTAGATATTAAAAATCATGATATGTTACATACTATTATTGATGGTGCTCCAGGTAGTGGTAAAACAGAAATAGCATATATCTATAGTGAAATTTTAGGTTCATTGGGTGTTTTAACTAAGGGCACATTTAAAAAGGCAAAAAAACATGATTTAATCGGTGGTTATTTAGGTCATACAGCACTTAAAACAAGTAAATTATTAGAAGAAGTTAAGGGTGGTGTATTATTTATAGATGAAATATATAGTTTAGGTAATTCGGATGGTAAAGATGGTAAAGACATTTATGCGAAAGAGTGTGTAGATTTATTGATGGAGTTTATGAGTGAAAATAAGAGTGATTTTGTACTTGTTGTCGCAGGATATAAAGAAGATATACAGCGATTTTTCTTAAGTATGAATGATGGTTTAGAGCGTAGATTTCCAATACATTTATCTATTGGTGAATATAGTCCAGAGGAAATGATGAACATTTTTTTAAAAAAAACAGCTGAAATGAAATGGAATATTACAGACGATGCTATTCCAAGAGACTTTTTTAAAGAAAATAAAGAATATTTTAAATTTTATGGTGGAGATATGGAAATGTTATTATCTAAATGTAAATATACACATTCAAGAAATCTTGTTCAAAATCATGATAAAATTCATAGAATTATTGATAGAAAAGATTTCATGGATGGCTTTGAATTATTTATAAAAAATCCTGAGATTGAGAATAGAAAAAAAAGTCAAAAATATTTATCATTTTATTTGTAATATATATTTAAACATAAAGTTTTAATAATATGTAAAAATATATAATATTATGCTTGTCCCTATTGAATATAGAATAAATAATGAAAAAACTGAAAAAGAATTAAAAATGAATAGTTATCATGGTTTTAAAAAAAAAGATTTATTTAAATTTTTGATAAATCAAGTGAAAAATCAAAATTTAGAAAATGCTAATTATTGGGTTGCTGAATGTTTAATGAGCGGATATCCAGCTGAACTATATGAAAAATTAATTGAAGTATATTTTACTGAAATCAATATAAAAAATCCAGAATTAATTTTATATATTTGGTCTAACTATGAGCGGTATATTGAACTTGTTAACCAATATGAAAATATATTAGATTGTAGAAATGATCAAGAGATACGAAATATTTTATCTACACTTGTAAGTATTTTGTCGATTAGTCCTCAATATAATTTACCCAAATTATTAAAAATTACAAGTGTAGATTTACAAAGTATGCCTAAAATTAGAATAAGTTATTTAAATAATGTAGATTTAATAACTCCATTTGTAAAGGTAGGTGACCCAAAAGAAATAATAATTCCATTAAATGAAATATTACATCATTTAAAATCGGCGAAATCGAATAGTTACGATTTAGTGCTATATTGGTTAAGCTGGTTAGTAGCTTGGGAAACCGAATATATCAAAAAAAATGATTTAGGCGCTTGTGCCGAACGTCAAAATGATAAAATAGAAAAAATATATTGGAAAGATTTTATCTGGATATTGTGGGATATATTAAATGCTGAAGCAGAATGGAAAAATGATAATAAATTAAAAGATATGATTCAAAAATCATATAAATTTTATTTATATTACTATAATAAAAAAAATCGCTACAAAAAAATATATTTTATTATTTATTGTTTTATGTTTTTTGTTAAAAGTGTAGATTTTATTAACTATTATGGAGGTTCTGCTGATTATTCCAAAATTATTTTAGCTTGTGCTAATAATAATGCTCTATATAAATATATGGAAAAAATAGATATTCAATAAAAAATATTTTTTTATTAGGGTTTTATATTATTATCAATTAATACACTCGTAAAAGAACCGCAAAAGATCACCAACATCCACAGTATAATCATCATGTTGTGTAAACGCAGTCAAATATGTCGTCCAAGCACTTTCATTTCGTTCCCGGATAAATTCTGTGAATGACTTTCGTTGAACACTTTGCTCACATTCACAATAACAACATGTTGATATTTCTGGATGTTCTTGTTTATAGTTATAGTATTCAACCCAGAGCCATGGTATTTCAATTGGAAAAGATTGTGTCATAGACTGTGTATAATCTGTGAAATTTTTCAATTTAGAATAATCTGAAATATCGAGATGTCCTTCATTGTAGAAGTCTTTTAAATCATCCATTAAACGTTGATTTCCAGACATTAATTGTAAATTAGACTTGATCGTATTACTCCTTGCTTTCTGGAACTTTCCAAAGTCTGTCATTTTTTTGTAGATGTTTTCTTCTGGAATATGTTTTTGTAAAATTACAAATTGTCTCAAGGGTTGGTCTAATCTTTTATGACGAACACCTATTATAATTTGTGCTATTGAACCCATAGCAAAAGGAAGCAATAAATCAATAATTTGCTCCTCAGACAATTCAAGTATTTCATGATTTCCAATTCTAACAATTATATCACCAAGAGAAAGCTCATCTTGGTTATATTCTTGATCATCATCCGAGGAACTTTTATCAAGCAAATCAACGTCTTGGTTCACGTGCGTATAGAGAGTAGCTCGACTTGCTGGTGAATTAGGATAGACATATCCAATCACTGGCAGTTCGCGGACTTGTATATCTAATTCATAATACTCACGCCATTTATCATCATAACGTAATACCTCTTGATTGACATAACAACGCATTGGTTTCCATTTCAATCCAATTCCTATAGTCGATGTCTCTTCAGACCAGATAATACCTTCAGCTTTTTCAAAAGGACGGATTTCTTGGGACATTGACAAACTATTCACAAACATACCAATCAACAAACGAATGTTAGTGAAGTTCACAACAACCGTGTTCTGAATTTGCCGTAAATCTTTGTTCCATTGTTTTTGAAGAAGAGCCAAGTTGTTTTGTTGTTCAGTAGAAGTTTTTTGGCGAATTTTTCCAGCATACATTTTCCGCTGTTCATTGTGTTTTTCTCGAAGTAATTGATTTGTTGAAATTAGCCTGATGCTGATGTCATAGGCGTTAAGTGCTGACTTGATATCTGGTGGAGGGTTATGTATAGAAATTACAGCAATTCTTGTCAATTTCGGGATAGATTGACAAGAACAGATTCCTGGTAATTTTGAAACGGCTTCAGTAATTGTTGACCAGCCTTCTTTGTTAAATTGAAAATCCTCTAGCATATGGGTTCGATGTTCTTTTTGAGAGAGAACATATACAAACGTATATCTATCTGGGAACATTAAAGTCAATAAACAAAACTATGTATTTCTCTAGAAACATAATAAACAATCAAATTTTATTAAACGTGAACTTCTAATAAAATATATGATATTAAATAGATTTAAAATTATGAGTTAATACGTTGTAAAATAAAGTTATCTCCGTCATCTAGTAGTCTTTCTAAGTCTTTACGCAAATTGATTGGCACATTATTTTTAATTTTAATATTACTTTTTTTGGATTTTTTAGATGATTTTTTTTTACTACCACCTTTTTTACGACTA
>Ga0164292_10005080_pt1 | contig 10753 bp, 9 predicted proteins | sample GEODES117metaG_FD_111486 | JGI IMG/M metagenome (GOLD analysis project Ga0164292, IMG submission 111486) | Eutrophic lake water microbial communities from Lake Mendota, Wisconsin, USA - GEODES117 metaG | ecosystem: Environmental > Aquatic > Freshwater > Lake | place: USA: Lake Mendota, Wisconsin... | reverse complement strand
CGCCCATGCCCACGGCGTGGTGATGATCACAGGGCACGCCAGCGGCGCGGGGCCCCTGCCCGCGGTCGATTGGCCGCAATTGGCCCAAACCGCGCACGACTGCAAGCTGACCCTGGTGGTCTACATGGGCGTGCAAAGCGCCGCCAAGCTGCAACAAGCTTTGTTGCAAGGCTTGCCGCCCGACACGCCGGTGGCGGTGGTGGAAAACGCCAGCCAAGCCTGCCAACGCCAAGCGCTGGGCCAGTTGCAAGGCTTGCAACAACTGTTGGCGCAGGAACAGCTGGGCAGCCCGGCCATCATCATCGTTGGTGATGTGCTCACAGGCCTGCAAGCCCTGCCCCAGGTGCGCCCAATGAATGCGTCTTTGCAAACCCTGCCCCCGGCCATGCCGCTGAAGACCAAATTGGCCTGAAAACCCACCAGAGCTCAGGCCACCCTGACAGGGGATAATCGGCGTTTTTGCACGCAATTTGGAAGACGACATGGACGCAGAACGCATCAACACCATTGGCAATTTGCTGGTCGACTTGGGTGCCCGCACCCTCGACCTACGGGGGTATCTTTGACTACGATGCCAAAGCTGAACGCCTGAGAACCGTCAACGCCTCGCTGGAAGACCCCGCGGTCTGGAACGACCCGAAAAAAGCCCAAGAGCTGGGCAAAGAAAAGAAATCCCTCGACGACATCGTCGTCACCCTGAGCCGCTTGGCGCAGGAGATTGAAGACAACACCGAGTTGTTCGAGATGAGCAAAGCCGATGCGGATGAAGCCGGTTTGCTCACCATCGCCGACGACACGCAACGCCTCCAAGCCGACATTGAAAAGCTGGAGTTCCGTCGGATGTTCAACAACCCAGCCGACCCTTGCAACGCTTTCCTGGACATCCAAGCCGGTGCCGGTGGCACCGAAGCCTGCGACTGGGCCAGCATGTTGCTGCGTCAGTATTTGAAATACGCCGAGCGCAAAGGCTTCAAAGCCACCTTGGAAGACGAGTCTGCCGGTGACGTGGCCGGCATCAAGGGCGCCACTTTGAAGATTGAAGGCGAATACGCGTTTGGTTTGTTGCGCACCGAAACCGGTGTCCACCGCTTGGTGCGCAAGTCGCCGTTCGACTCCGCAGGCGGGCGTCACACCAGTTTCGCCAGCGTGTTTGTGTACCCCGAGGTGGACGACTCGATTGAAATCGACATCAACCCGGCCGATGTGCGCACCGACACCTTCCGGGCCAGCGGCGCGGGCGGTCAGCACATCAACAAAACCGACTCTGCGGTGCGCTTGACCCACATCCCCACCGGCATCGTGGTGCAGTGCCAAGACGGCCGCAGCCAGCACAGCAACCGCGATGTGGCGTGGAAGCGTTTGCGTTCACGCTTGTACGACTTCGAAATGCGCAAACGCATGGAAGCGCAGCAAAAATTGGAAGACACCAAAACCGATGTGGGCTGGGGTCATCAAATTCGCAGCTATGTGTTGGACCAAAGCCGCATCAAAGACTTGCGCACCAACCTTGAAATCAGCAACACCCAAAAAGTGCTCGATGGGGACCTTGATCCCTTCATCGAAGCCTCGCTCAAGCATGGCGTTTAACGCCCATCTTTTTTCTCATTTGGAGCATGTTCATGTTTCGTGAAGGCCAAGCCGTGTTGACACGGCGCGAAGACTATCAAGTGCCGGCGTTTTGGATTGACAAGGTCGATCTCACCTTCGATTTGGACCCGGTCAAAACCCGGGTGCTCAACACCATGCAAGTGCGTCGCAACCCCGACGCTCCCCTTCAAGCATTGCGTTTGGATGGCGAAGAGCTGAACTTGTCGCGCGTGCTGGTGAATGGTCAAGGCACCTCGTTCAAGATGGACGGCGAGGTGCTGGTGTTGGAAAACCTACCTGAGGGTCATGAGGCCTTCACGCTGGAAATTTTCACCACCTGCAACCCGAGCAAAAACACGCAGCTCTCGGGTTTGTATGTGAGCCAAGACTCGTTCTTCACGCAGTGTGAAGCACAAGGCTTTCGCCGCATCACTTACTTCCTCGACCGCCCCGATGTGATGAGCAGTTTCACCGTCACCTTGCGGGCCGACAAAACGCAATACCCTGTGCTGTTGTCGAATGGCAATTTGCTCGAGCAAGGCGACTTGGAAGACGGCCGCCATTTCGCCAAATGGTTTGACCCGCACCAAAAACCCAGTTATTTGTTTGCCTTGGTGGCGGGCCAATTGGTCTGCCGCGAACAGCGCATCGTGGCCCGCAGTGGCCAAGAACATCTGCTGCAAATTTATGTGCGCTCGGGCGACTTGGATAAAACCGACCACGCCATGAATTCACTCATGGCGAGTGTGGCCTGGGACGAAGCCCGCTTTGGCCTGAGCCTGGACTTGGAACGCTTCATGGTGGTGGCCACCTCGGACTTCAACATGGGCGCAATGGAAAACAAGGGCTTGAATATTTTCAACACCAAGTACGTGTTGGCCAGCCCCGCCACTGCCACCGACACCGATTACGGCAACATCGAAAGCGTCATCGGTCACGAGTATTTCCACAATTGGACCGGCAACCGCATCACCTGCCGCGACTGGTTTCAGCTGTCGTTGAAAGAAGGCCTCACGGTGTTCCGCGACCAAGAGTTCAGCCAAGATTTGGCGGGCTCGGCGTCGGCCCGTGCGGTCAAACGCATTGAAGATGTGCGCTTGCTGCGCACCGTTCAGTTCGCCGAAGACGCTGGCCCCTTGGCACACCCTGTGCGCCCCGACAGCTACTTGGAAATCAACAACTTCTACACCGTCACCATCTATGAAAAAGGTGCCGAGGTGGTGCGCATGATGCAAACTTTGGTGGGCCGCGATGGTTTTGCCAAAGGCATGAAGCTGTACTTTGAACGCCATGATGGCCAAGCCGTCACTTGCGACGATTTCGCGCAAGCCATCGCCGACGCCAATCCCGCGTCGCCTTTGGCGCAACACCTGGCGCAATTCAAACGCTGGTACTCGCAAGCGGGCACACCCCAAGTGACCGTCACTTCCAGCTATGACGCTCAAGCGCAACGCTTCAGTTTGCATTTCCAACAAAGCTGCGAGTCCACCCCCGGCCAGTTGATCAAACAGGCCTTCGTCATCCCCATCCAACTCGGCTTGCTCAGCGCGAGCGGCGAAGCCTTGGGCCAAGCGGAGTTGCTGGTGTTGCATGAAGACCAACACACCCTGGTGTTTGAGAACATGGCCCAGCAGCCCGTGCCCTCCTTGCTGCGCGGCTTCAGCGCCCCGGTGCATTTGGTTTACGACTACACCGATGCTGAATTGCTGACCATGTTGGCGCACGACACCGATGCCTTCAACCGCTGGGAAGCCGCGCAACGCCTGAGCTTGAAAGCGGCGATGGCCGCGTTGAACAACCCCACCGTGCAAGACCAACCCTTGCCACTGGATTTGGTGGAAGGTTTGCGCCATGTGCTGCGCCACCCCGAATTGGATGCGGCCTTCAAAGAATTGGTGCTCACCCTGCCCAGCGAAAGTTACATCGCCGAACAGTGTGCACAAGTCGATCCGCAAAGCATTCACGCCGTGCGAGAAGCCATGCGCTTGCAACTGGCCACCGCCTTGCAAGAAGATTGGGTCTGGGCTTTCCATCACCATGCGTCCAAAGGAAGTTACCAAACCGATGCGGCCGCCTGCGGTCAACGCGCTTTGCGCGGCATGGCCTTGGTGTATTTGTGTTTGGCTGGTCAGCGTCAAGCTGACAACACCTGGGCGCAACACGCCTTGGCGGTGTTTGAAAAAGCCAGCAACATGACCGAGCGCATGCATGGCCTGGCCGCCTTGGTGCACATCGACCATCCTTTGGCCGCCGGTGCATTGGCGCAGTTCCATGCCTTTTTCAAACATGAAGAATTGGTGTTGGACAAATGGTTTGCCTTGCAAGCCTCGGCAAGTGGCAGCCAATCCGATGTGCTGGCCAAAGTGCGTCAACTCATGCAACACCCTGACTTCCATGTGCACAACCCGAACCGGGCGCGCAGCTTGATTTCCAGTTATTGCGTGAACGCCGCCGCCTTCCACCGCAGCGATGCCGCAGGTTATGTGTTTTGGAGCGAGCGCGTGTTGGAAATTGACAGCTTCAACCCGCAGGTGGCGGCCCGTTTGGCCCGCACCTTGGACCGTTGGCGCAAGTTGGTCGAACCCTACCGCAGTGCCGCCCACGAAGCGATTCGCCGCGTCGCCGCCAAAGACGATTTGAGTGCCGATGTGCGTGAAGTGATCAACGCGGCCTTGGAGGACTGAAGCATGAGCACATCCCTGTCGCGGTATTTGGTGGAACAACAACGCGCCAAAAACAACATCCCGCCCGAACTGCGTCTGTTGTTGGAAGTGGTGGCCAGGGCTTGCAAAAGCATCAGCCATGCGGTGAACAAAGGCGCACTGGGTGGCGTGCTGGGCTCGGCCCACAGCGAAAACGTGCAAGGCGAGGTGCAGAAAAAACTCGACATCATTGCCAACGAAGTGCTGATCGAAGCCAACGAATGGGGTGGCCATTTGGCCGCCATGGCCTCGGAAGAAATGGACAGCATTTACCTCGTGCCCAACCGCTATCCGCAAGGCGAGTACCTGCTGTTGTTTGATCCCTTGGATGGCTCGAGCAACATCGATGTGAACGTGAGCATTGGCACCATCTTCAGTGTGCTGAAAAAACCCGAAGGCAGCGCCGGTGTGAGCGAAGCCGATTTTTTACAACAAGGCAGCGCGCAAGTGGCCGCTGGTTATTGTGTCTATGGCCCGCAAACCACCTTGGTGCTCACCGTGGGTGATGGCGTGGCCATGTTCACCTTGGACCGCGAACAAGGCTCGTTTGTGCTGACGCAAGAAGATGTGCGGATTCCCGCCGACACCCAAGAGTTCGCCATCAACATGAGCAACATGCGGCACTGGGCCCCACCGGTCAAGCAGTACATCGACGACTGCTTGGCAGGCAAAGCCGGTGTGCGCGGCAAAGACTTCAACATGCGTTGGGTGGCCAGCATGGTGGCCGATGTGCACCGCATCCTCACCCGAGGTGGCGTCTTCATGTACCCTTGGGACCAGCGCGAGCCCAACAAGCCTGGCAAGTTGCGTTTGATGTACGAGGCCAACCCGATGGCCTGGTTGGTTGAGCAAGCCGGGGGGGCCGCCACCAACGGCCAGCAACGCATCATGGACATCCAACCCACCGAGCTGCACCAACGTGTGAGTGTCTTCTTGGGCTCGAAAAACGAGGTTCAGCGGGTCACAGCGCTGCACCAAGCCAGCTGATTTTTTTCAACACCATACAAAGGCCACCTCATGAGCATCCAAAAACACCTGCCCGCCTTGCTCTTGTCCGTGGTGGCTTTGTTCAGCCCGCAAGCACACGCCGAGGTGGTCAAAATCGCTTTCATTGATGTGCTGTCAGGTCCGTTTGCCGCCGCGGGCAAATCGTCTTTAGACCAACTGCGTGCCGTGGTGACAGCCCGCAACGCCAAAGCCAAACCCACCGACCCGCAGTTTGAGGTGGTACCTTTCGATGGCAAGGGCTCGCCCCAGGAAAGCGCCTTGATGTTGAAGAGCGCATCCGACCAAGGCATTCGGTATGTGACCCAAGGCGGTGGTTCTGGTGTGGCCTTTGCGCTGACCGAAGCCATCGCCAAAATCGCTGATCGCGAACCCCACAAAGCCATGGTCTACCTGAACTATTCGGCGATGGACCCGGGCCTGACCAACGACCGCTGCAACTTCTGGCACTTTCGCTTCTACCCGTCCAGCGAAATGAAAATCGAGGCGCTCACCACCTACATGAAGACGCGGCCCGACATCAAGAATGTCTATTTGTTGAACCAAGACTACACCCACGGACAGCAAGTGTCTAAAGCGTCCAAGGCCTACTTGGCCCGCAAACGCCCTGATATTCAAATCGTGGGTGACAACTTTGTGCCGATTGCCCAGGTCCGCGACTTCGCGCCCTACATCGCCAAAATCAAAGCCTCGGGTGCCGACACCGTCATCACGTCCAACTGGGGTACCGACTTGACTTTGTTGTTGAAAGCGGCCAAGGACTACGGCTTGAACATCAACTTTTTCACCATGAATGCCAACAACCCCGGTGTGCCCGCGCAAATGGGTTCATGGGGCGAAAACAAAGTGAGCGTCATCTGGAACTGGGGCCACAACGCGCCCACACCCGAGTTGGAAAAGATTTACATCGCCTATCAAAAACAATCGAACGAAGACTTTATTTTTGCCGCCCACTACAACATCGTGCACATGTTGACCGCTGCCATGGACAAAGCCAAAAGCACCGAGCCCAAAGCGGTGGCCTATGCCTTGGAAGGCATGAAGTTCAAAAGCCCTGTGGGCGAAGTGGAAATGCGCAAAACAGACCACCAATTGCTAGCGCCCTTGTTCATGGGCATGTGGGCCAAGCAGGGCAGCAAAGGGGTCAAGTACGATGCTGAAAAAACCGGCTATGGTTTTCGATCTGAAGTAGTGTGGGATGCTTATGTGAGTGCACAGCCCACTTCATGCCAAATGAAACGCCCTTGAAGGAACGCTATGGCTACCCCACCCAGTGAACTGATCCACGCCTTGGTTTTGCGCGAAATGCAAGACGGCATCATCCGAGACGGCCTGTGGGCCAAAGCTGTTTTGGAGTCGGGTTCGGACAAGGCCAAAGCCAAAGCAACCTACATCCGCTTGCGGGCCGCCAGCATGCAAGAAGAAACCCGCAACCTGTTGGTCAAACAAATTCAACAGGGCCTGAAAGACACCCTGAAGCCGAAAAAAGATTTTTTGTCCGCCAGCAGTTTGAAAAAACCGAATTAAGTGCCCAGTTTCTTCAGCAAATCGGCCTGCACGATTTCAATCCAATAACCGTCGGGGTCTTTGATGAAGGCCACATCGCGCATCTTGCCCTGCTCGGGGCGTTTCACATAAGTGACCTGGTTGTCGTCAAACCACTTCACGGCGGCGGCCAAATCGGGCACTGAAAAACAAATGTGTCCAAAGCCTTGGGGTTGGGCATTGCCATCGTGGTATTTGAAAGCCGCATCCGACTCGGTACCCCAATTGTGGGTCAACTCCAGAACACCGCTTTGCGAAAAGGTCCACGCCGTGCGTTCGCCTTGGTCTTGCGGCGCCTGCTGCGCCTGCTCGGCCACGGCCAAAAAGTACAGAGTGAACTTCATCTCGGGGAAGTCCAGTTTGCGCAGCACCCGCATGCCAAACAACCTGCTGTAAAAATCCAAAGCCACTGCCGGGTCTTTCACCCGCAGCATGGCGTGGTTCAATACAAAGCCTTTAGAGTGGGCGGTGGGCTGCTCGCAAACACCGGGGTGTTTTTCAGTGGAAAACGTCATGGCTATATTTAAGATTTAACAGCGGCCAGGGCTGCGGGACGCGCTGCGGGGCCATGGTGTGTGCCTGTGAGCTCAGCTGGCGAGTCGAGGTTCAAGCTGGCATCGACCGCCTGCTGCTGCTTTTCTTGCGAGATGAGGCAACGCCGCAGGTATCGCAAACTGGTGACACGCAAAAACGAGGCGAAGTTGGAGACCTCGCCCCGGTGGTCCAAGATTTCATCATGCAGTGTGCAGATGAGGGCGTTGGTGGTGCAGCCCTCATCCTCGGCCATTTCGGCCAGCACATCCCACACGGTGTTTTCCAAGCGAATGCTGGTGAGCATGCCGCGGATGCGAATCGAACGTGTACGCTGCTCGTACAGAATCGGATCGGCTTTGACGAAATACTCACACATGCATTGCTCCTTGGCAGAACCTGTTTTGCTTAGATGGCGCGTTCAGTCATTTGCTTGGCGATGTAATCCGCCTGGCGAATGGCCAAGGACACGATGGTCAATGTGGGGTTCTCAGCACCACCGGTGGTGAACTGTGAACCATCACTGATGAACAGGTTGGGGATGTCATGGGTTTGACCCCATTTGTTGGCCACGCCGTCGCGGGCGTTGGCGCTGATGCGACAAGTGCCCAGGTTGTGGGTGGACGGGTAAGGCGGTGTGCGGTAGGTTTTGATGGCACCGGCCGCTTGGTAAATGCGCTCGCCTTGGGTGAACGCGTGGTTGCGCATGACGATGTCATTTTCATGGTCGTCAAAGTGCACGTTGGGCACTGGGCTGCCCCATTTGTCTTTCACATTGGTGTTCAAGGTGATGCGGTTGGTTTCGCGCGGCATGTCTTCACCCACCAGCCACATGCCCGCCAGGTTGGTGTAGTGGTCCATCCACCATGCGTACTCTGCACCCCAAGCACCGGGGTCCAAGAAGGCAGGCATGAAGGCCAAGCCCAAAGACAAGGTTTCCATCTCATAGCCGCCCACAAAACCACGTTTGGGGTTGTGGAAAGACTCATCGCGAATGATGCCGGCCATGGTGGTGCCACGGTACATGTGCACCGGGTCTTTGAAGGCCGCATACACCGAGCCTGTCATGTGGCGCATGTAGTTGCGACCCACTTGACCAGAAGAGTTGGCCAAGCCGTCTGCGAACATGTTGGACGCCGACAGCAACAACAAGCGCGGTGTTTCGATGGAGTTGCCCGCCACGCACACCACGCGTGCTTTTTGGCGTTGCTCTTTGCCATCTTTGTCAAAGTAAACAACACCGCTGACCAAGCCTTTGTCGTTGTGCTCGATGCGGGTGACATGGGATTCGGGGCGAAGGTCGAGGTTGCCGGTGGCTTCAGCCTTGGGAATCTCGGTGTAAAGCGTGGACCACTTGGCGCCGCTCTTGCAGCCTTGGAAGCAAAAGCCCAACTGCATGCAACGACCGCGTCCGTCACGCGGTTGGCTGTTGATGGCCATGTTGCCGGTGTGCACTTCCTTGTAGCCCATTTTTTTCGCGCCTGCATACATCACTTTGAAGTTGTTGTTGCCAGGCAGACCAGGGATGCCGTTGGTGCGTGTCACGCCCATTTTGTTTTCCGCTTTGGCGTAGTAAGGCTCCAACTCGGACAAGGTGATGGGCCAGTCTAAAAGGTTGGCCCCCTTGATGTCGCCGTAAACCGTTTTGGCGCGGAACTCGTGCTCTTGGAAGCGCAGCGATGCACCAGCCCAGTGCGTGGTGGAGCCACCCACGGTTTTGCAAATCCAAGCAGGCAGACCCGAGAAGTCTTTGGCCACGCGCCAGGTGCCGGAGGTGGTGCGGGGGTCGAGCCAAGCGAGTTGACCAAAGGATTTCCATTCGTCATTGACGAAGGACTGAGGGGACTGGCGCGCACCTGCCTCGAGCACCACCACTTTGATGCCCTTTTGACAAAGTTCGTTGGCCAAGGTGCCGCCGCCTGCGCCGGAGCCGATGATGACGACAGCACTGTCGTCGTTGAATGCGATAGAAGCCATGTGTGTTCTCCTGAATTTGTTGTGGGGGGGTGGGCTTAGCCCATGTAAGCCGATGGGCTGGCCGATTTAGGAGGCGCAGGCAACCATTTCAAATCTTGGAAACCACGGGTGATGTAACCGCCTTTTTCCCAGGCAGAGCCGGGGAAACCAAAAGCTGCAAAAGCCATGTCGTTGTTGTAGACCGAGGTGACGCACTGGCCACGCACCGCACCAAAAAACGTCGAGCCTTCCAGGCCTTTGACGATGGCGAGTTTTTTGGCGTCGCTGGCTTTCTTGAAATTGCCACCGGCCATGCTGTTCAAGTTGCTGACACCTTCACGCAGCATGTTGGCGGTGTCGGCACTGCCAGAGGCCGCACCATCCAGGTCTTTGGCCAAAATCGCATAGACCGCATCGGGTAATTTTTTGTGCGGGTAAATGGTGCGGGCCATGGCCATCAGGGTTTCACCTTCGGCCTGAGACAGGGTTTTCAATTCAACGGCCCACACGGTGGACGGAGCCAAACCGGCCAACACCGAACCGGCAGCCAAGGTGCCCATCAAAATACCGGAACCTTTGAGGAACTCGCGTCGCGCCAAGGGCAAATTTTGCTTGGGGACAATGCCGCTTTCTTCACAGTCGCTGAACGCTGAAGCAACGGGTGCTATGGGGATGGTTCGCATGGATGTCTCCTGTATGTTCTAAGTGGAAATGCGAATTCAGTATTCCACTGGGAAGTGTGTTGCTGGTGGTATGTCGCTAAACACAAGGAAAACCCTGATAAATAGTAAACTTCGTGTCATGGCGTCCAAAGCTCCCCCTCCTCTCATTCGCAGCAGCAAGGCTTTTTCGGTGGAAATTCCGGAAGGGTCCAACAGCGCCAAGGCCAGGCGCAGCGATGTGGTGCCCAATGACGACATGGATATCCGCAGCAAGGCTGGTCAATACCACGAGGCCGAATTGGATCTGGACAAACCGCTGGGCGCCCATGTAGAGGATGCGGGTTTACACGGGACTGGTTTTGCCGAAGACCCGCATGCTGACAGCCAACTGCAGCAGATGGAGGACTCCCACCACGACGACCATCTGGCCAAATTGCCCAGTGAGGACCACCCGGCTTCTGCAACCGGTCCGACCATCCAAGCTGATGCATTGAAAGACCGGTTTGGGGGTGGTGAAGCGGGTCATGCCTTGGCCACCAAAGGCGTCAATGAAGAACGGGACGCCTTGCACGACAACGTGCAAGGCATTGCGCAAGACAGTTTGAAGGACAACCGGCAAGGTGTTGGCCAAGACGCTTTGCACGACAACGTGCAAGGCATTGCGCAAGACAGTTTGAAGGACAACCGGCAAGGTGTTGGCCAAGACGCTTTGCACGACAACTTGCAAGGCATTGCGCAAGACAGCTTGAAGGACAACCGGCAAGG
>Ga0164292_10005079_pt1 | contig 10754 bp, 2 predicted proteins | sample GEODES117metaG_FD_111486 | JGI IMG/M metagenome (GOLD analysis project Ga0164292, IMG submission 111486) | Eutrophic lake water microbial communities from Lake Mendota, Wisconsin, USA - GEODES117 metaG | ecosystem: Environmental > Aquatic > Freshwater > Lake | place: USA: Lake Mendota, Wisconsin... | reverse complement strand
GCTTCACCACCTTCTGCATATTTCACTTTAACAATATCATTATAATTGTAATTGTGTGTTTCACACCAACTTTTTAAACCTTTTTTTATGTCGTTTTCATCATTATCATAACTTACATAAAAACTAGGTCTAATAGCACCTTTAAAATATACTTCTTTTACAACACCTCGACCTTTACCTCTTTTAAATTCTATTTCACCACCTTTAGCGTATTCTTTATCAGAATCTTTTTGAAGGTATTCAATGAAATCATCTAAATGTTTTTTACATTTTTCTTTAAAATCTTCAAATGAATTTTGAAATATTTCTTCTTTCCATTCTTCATAATAATAATCTTGTTCTTCTTTAGATAATTCATCATAATCTTCTATTCCCATATCATCAGGTGAAAATTCATCAAGATATAATTCTTCTTCTAATAGATTAAAAACATTTCTATTTAATGGTGATTCTAATTGAAAAAGCCATCCACTACCCATAGAAGTACGTTTAAAACGATAGTCAATTGAATCTTCAAGTAGTTTTTCTGCTTTCTTTTTAATTGCTTTTACTGAACCACCTTTGGCAAATTTGTTAGAATTATAGTATTCTTCATTAGGTATTAAATATACCTCTAAAAGCATTTTTCCACCTTTTTTAATTATTTTGGTATCAACATAATTTAAACCTGTTTCTTTTTGTGCTTTTTCAACTGCTTTTTTATCTTCTTTATTTCTTAACTGATTTTCGTCAAAAACACCAACTTTTACTCGACCACCACTTGCATATTCTTCTACATTAGCGTATTTTGATGCTAAAGTTATTTTAACATTTTTCGGTAAAAAATTGTATGCTTTACCAACTAAAATTTCTTGACTTCTCGGTGTAATTTGTGGTGTAAAGTTTTCAGATAAAAATTTCATTTTTTCTGCGGAACTTAATTTTTTCCAAACTAATTCAGCTTTACTTACGAATCCACCTCTTGCGTATTCATCAGAAGCTAACCATTTATCATAAACATAAGAATAATTAACATCATATATTAGAGATAAATACTCGAATAATCTCTCTCTAATAACACTATCTCCAACTCCTATAATTTCATAAACATTTACACCATTATGAATACCATCCCATAAATCTTTAAATGTATTTGTGTCATTCATTTCTTCACCCAATTCATCTGTCGGGTAACTTCTTGTGTACCATTTTTTAATTCCTTCTCCTTTCCAATCTACTAAATTAGCCACAGACATTAAACTTCTTTTTTTAACACCACCACCTTTAGCCATTCGACTTATTTTTTCGTGTCCTTCTCTACCTGCAATTATATTTATTTCTGTATAATGAAGTTTGTTTTTTAAGAACTCTAAAAGATTTTCTTTTGCTATTTCTTTGTTTTCAGCATAAGCAACTCTTAATTCTTTAATTTTTTCGCCACTTTTTTTAGTTGCAATTACATCGAAAGAATGTGGTTTTCCTATATTTCCAAGACCACCACCTTTAGCCATTCTACGAACTTTCATTTCGGCATCTGAATCATTATACATACTTCCTTCAAACCAAGCAATAACTTTAGCAATTCCGATAGCCATTTCAGTTTCTAATTCATCAATGCTATCAAAAGTAAATTCAACTTCGTATGAATCATCTAAATTACCTGTTCTATGGTATGGACTTTCCAAATTCACATCACCAAATAAACGGATTGTATGTTTACCTTCAACCCCTTTGTAATTATCGGGTGCATAGTAATGAGCCATGATACGCATCATTATCGTATCTTCTGACATCATTTCATTTTCATCGTTTAATAGTTCTTCGGCTTCTTCACCATAACCTGCATCATACAATGAATTGTAATCAATATTTTCTTCGCCAAGTTTTTCAACAATTTCGGGATAATTATCAATGAAATTATCTTTTGCCACTTTTAAATTGTAATCAATTTGACGATTCATTTCATCAGTTAATTGTTTTGTAGGCAAATCATAACCTTGACCAAACATTCCTGATAAATATTCAAACCAACGTGCTTCATAACCACCATCTGTGTATGGAATAAAACCATCTCTTGATTCATGTTCTACTTCTTCACCTGTAAAACTATAAGCATTTTCAAAACTATTTGGAATTTCATCAATAGCATCGTCAATTTTAGATTTCAGAACATTTAAAATTTCTGAATATTCTAAATCAACTGCACCACCATCAGCGAATTTTTTTGATTTTTGTTCAATCAACTTTTTGATAAGTTCAATTCTTTCAGTTTCGTTTGGCTTTGTTATCCTTAATTGCGTTTCTAATTGGGGTAAACTTAATTCATATACGGTTCTTGCACCTGCACCATCGTAATAATTGAAATCATTACCTGCTTCACCACCATCAGCGAATTTTTGACCATTTGCTTCGGTAATTCTTTTAAGCATTTCATAAATATTTTTATATGTTTTTGGCATTTCATAACCATTCATATCTTCATAAATCTTAACCCTGTGCTTATAATCGAAGTTATTATCTTTTTCAAAATAATAAATTAAATCTTTCAAATCCCATCTGTGTTTTTTAATAGCATTGGTCATGTATTTAGCCACTTCTTCTAAATCACTATTGTTTTTAACTACTAATCCACCTTCTGCGTATTCGTAAGTTTCTTCCTCAAATTGAGTTCTAGCAACTTTTGGTTCTACTTTTTTAGATTTTCTCCTACCTGTTTTACCGCCTTTTGCGTATTTATTCGCTGAACCACTTAAAACTAATTCACCATTAAGTAAATCGTCTATTTCACTTCTTAACATATAATCATTAAAGTAATAAAGTCTTGCATCTTTACCTGCTTCTTCATATTCATCACCATTATCTGAAAGATAATAACCATCAGTTACACCCGAAGCACTCGTTAAACCAAAACCACTCTCACCTAAATCATCATGGTAAATTAATTCTGAATTAGCATTTATATCTTCAAATAATTCATACATAATTTGTGAATCTGACTTATTTTCTTCACGCATTTCATTAACTTCTTCAATGCCTTCATCAGTTAATTTAATAACCATCTTATTTTTATCGGCAGTAATAGTTAAATACTCTCCATTCCACATTTCATTAGCAGAACCGCCTTTTTCAAATGTATCAACATAAGAAACATTCATTCTATTATTAATAGCCATATTGCGAACTTTATTTGTTATTTTTGAAGTTGTTATTGAATATTTTGTATTTGTGATATGCACATCATTTCCTTTTCTTGTAGCGATTAATGTTCCGTAATTACGCAATAACATTTCATTATTATACTCGCTAAAATGAGTTGAAAGATTTCCAACTTTTAATTGTTTGTTAGACATCAAAAAAGATTCGATAATACCATCATTTGTAGTTACACGACCACCATCAGCGTATTTTTTTCCATTTCTAGCATCATCTAATATAATCATTAAATTTTCTTTAGATGTTTCAATATCACCATCACCATAAGAACCCATATCATTATCCATGCTATAAAGTTCATTTAATACCTGCTCTTTTTGTTCTTCTGTTAATGATTGATAAATATCATAGGCTTCAATAGAATTATCTTGAAGCATTTCTAACAATTTAGTTGTCCAAGTAAAATCATCATTTATAAAATTGGATTTTTTATACAATTCATTTATATTATTTTCAAGAACACCACCATCAGCGTATTTACTTTTTCCCCATAATTCAGATAAATCATCTAACTCTTTTTGTAAAGGAACTACTTTTTCTTGCCATAATTTATTATACTTTCCTCTATTGGTGCTTTCGTATGATGATACTTGTTTTTTAGTTTTTGCTATTCTTAATCTTAATCCTTGTATTTTATCTTCTATATCACCTCTTGTTAATTCAACTCCACCGCCATCAGCAAATTTACTTCCTTCGTAATTATCATAAACCCAATCAGTAAGTTTTCTTTGATTATCCCCACTCAATTCAGTAAAAAATTTATTTACAACACCTGTTGCACCTGCTCTTTCGTATGCCATACTCCATTTCTCAACAAAATGTTTTGAATCGAAAACAGATTCATAAAACTTGTAAGGAAAATTAAAACAGAACATAGTCCAATGTGTAATAATGTTAGCATAATTTTCATTAGAAATAGACTTCAATTTTTCTTTATTAGAATTAAAATAATTATTCTTAATCCACAAAGCCAATATTTCTTGATTACCACCATCTAAATTTGCCCAAAAATTCATTACTGCACCAACAGAACCATATCTTTCGTATGATGATGAAAATTTACCTCTTAAATGTTCTGAATTGAAAGCATCTTTTACAAATCCCATAGGATAATTAAATGTAAAATAAACCCAATTATTTACAACAAGGTAGTAATCTTCTTTTGACACTCCTAAAGCACCACCTTTTTCAAGTTTTCTTTGACTTGGTTTCATATTTTTAATTTTAGTTTTTTTGTTTTTATTTACTCGTATTGAACCACCTTTTTCATAATTATCAATATCGAAGTTTTCATTAAAATCGTCATCTTCGGGATATGCTGAATATCTATCATCAATACTTAAATTGGGAAATTCAATATCTCCTTGATTTTCTGCTTCAAAAAAAACATCTTCTAAATGCTCTGTTTCTAAATCTTTCAAGTAACTACTAATGGCACTTATACTCATTAAATTTGAAAGGTCGATTTCTATTATAAGTCCATCGTAGTTTAATTCTTTAATAGTTCCTAATTCCGATAAAGAACTCTTAATTTCTTGGTAATAGTAATTCACATAAGCATTTTCCTCTGCACTTGACATAGCATTTGCAATTGACCTACTAATATCTTCAAAAGTATCTCTATCAAATTCTTCATCATCCCCCGATAAGTAATATTTAGCACCATTTTCTTTTACCACAGATTTATCGAAACCTGTTAGTTCAACAATTTTATCAATTACTTTCTCATAATTTTTTTCATACAAATTATCAACATAATCACCTGCATTTTCATAATAATAACTGTAAGAATCACTACCATTAAACCAATCGTCTGTTTCTCCTGTTAAAACTTTTTCAACTACTTCATCAGATAAATCTCTATCCAATTTCAATAAATCAGCAACATATTCGGGGGATTTTTCGATAACAATAGTGGTATTAGGTCTTTCAACACTTAAACCTGCTTCATAAAGCATATATTTACCTGCAAAATCGCTAAATAAATTTGGATTTAATTCATATAATTCAGTAAGTTCTTGTTTGGTCATATCTTCCCAACCATAATCTTCTTTGCTTGCATATTCACTTGCAAATCCATTAAAAGGTAAATCTTCTATTTCGCTCTTAACCAATGATTTGATAAAATCAAAAATATATGGAAAATATTTTTCTAAAGGTTTTTTATTCTGTTTTCCTTTTACTTGATAAAATAAACCGTTACCATAACCAATAGTAATATGAGAATCATTTATTTCTTCGCCATTTACATTATTAAAAGTTGAACGAAATGAAATTAAATTATCAGAATAATCACTTTTTCCACAATGACCCATTCGAGAACTTTCCAAATCACAAATGTTAGACGGAAGCATTACCCAATAATATTTTTTTCCATATTCATTAGTTGGATATGTTTTAAGAATTTTATTTTCTTTTGGTTCAACATAATCAATATCGCCACCCGAAACAATTAATTCATCATGCCATTGTTTTGATTTTTCTTCTGCTTGGACAAAAGTTAATTCACGAAGGTTTTGTTTAGGTGTATTTGGATTTTCTAACCAATCTAATATACCTCTAATTCTTTGTCGTAGTTGAGTAATTAAATATGGTGATTTATTAAGTTCTTTAATTGTTTCACTCTTTGTGCCATAAAGGTTTGAGTTAGTTGACAATTTAACAATAGAATCTGCTAACCAAATAGCAAATTTCTCGCTTTGTGTAGTTATAAAATCGGCATTTTCTTCATTCAAGCCAATTTTATTCATTATGATTTCTTTCGCTCTCGCTACACCACCCTCTCCATATTCAACTTCGTGATAGTGTTCGGAAGCATCACCACCCATTTCGTATTTAACAGGTTTTCTGTCGCCTTGTGGAACTTCAAAATCTTGACTTTTATTTTCAAGTGTATGTTCCTTTTTCCAAGCATCTTTAATTGGATATTTTCTATCCACTCCATTTATTGTATGAGTAACAGATTTTGCTCTGCTATTTGAATCTCCATTTCCGAATGATGATTCGTTACCTTTTTTATCCTTAAAATAGAAATAAGTAATCAAAGTACCAACCCCAAGTGCAATAGCACCTAGTACAATTCCACCAACAGCATAATCACGAAATTTATTTATTTCGTAACGACCATCACTTAGTAAAAATGTAATAAAGTCATTTTCTTCATCAGTAATTTCACTTCCATCTTCATTGGTAATATACAATGTGTAGAATTTACTAATACCTTTCTCGTAAAAATCAGCATCTTCATCAGGTTGAGTAGATTCCCAACGCCCAAATGCAAAAGGCATATAAATACCGTAAGTGGTATTTGCTTGTAACAAAATATCACCTATTTCTTCAACAGCATCTTCTACAACGTAACCTCTATCATCAGTTTCACCGACTTCTAAACTATCTTCATCCCAAGATTCAACAGAAATTGAGTACTTAAAATTTTTATTTGGACTTATTGGTAAATCATTTCTCATTACTTTGCATTTTTAATAATTAAAGCACCTAAAATTACAGCTATTACGCCAATTATAAGATATTTATTAGTTTTTTTTTTAATATCGTTCTCAAACAAATTATCTTCTGTAAAATTAGATTTTACATTTATTTTTTTGCTATTAAACAAGTAATCATTCGTATTGTCGTAACCACATTTATGACACACATATAAATCATTACCACCATCTATTACTTTCCACGACCAACCGCAGTTTTGGCAAACAATCCTATCTTGCGATAAATTGCCATCAATAGAAACTTGATTTAATTTATTGTCTATCATAAAAAATTATTTTTTAACGTATTTTTTCTTCAAATCTTCAATCAATTTATGAATTGCTTTAGTAGTATCAGTAACTTCTTTTGCATCATAATCAGTTCCCAAAACTTCTTTCAATTGAGTTAAGAAATTTTTGGTAGCAGTTTCAAGTTTCTCAACTTTACCAATGAAAACTTGTGGATTTTTAGAAAGTGCAGGTTTTTGTTTAGAAATGCCTGTTTTAATTGCTTTTTCAACACCTTGTTCAATTTTCGTTGAAACTTGTGCCATCACAGATTTTGTTTTGGTACGAGTTCCTTTATTTTTTTTTGCTTGCTCTTTTCTTTTAACAAATTCAGCAGTCAAGTAATCACAAAACTCTTTGCTATCCTTGTTCATTTCCACGCCATTTACAGACACTTTATTCTTTGAAAGCATAACAACCCCTTTCGGTGTCTTTTTTTCAGCTACCTTAGCAGTAATTGGCTTTTTTTTAGGCTTTACAGCGATAGGCTTTTTTGCCATTGGTTTTGTAGCAACAGATTTCGTAGCAGTTGGCTTTTTAGCAACCGTTTTCACATTAGTTGGCTTTCTAGCCATTGGCTTTCTTAATGTCGAAGTTGGCTTTTTAACTACCTCTTTTTTTTCGGAAGTCATTTTTGCTTTAAACTGACTTAAAGCATCACGGAAGTTTGCCTTGTCCTTTTCAGAAACATCAGGATTATCAATTAACGCTTGTAATTTATTGATTTTCGCTTGAACATCAGCATCGCTTGTTTTTTCTTTTACTTTCATTGTAATTGTTTTATAGTAAATAATTTAATTTTAATTTTCAATCTCTAAAGCTAATTCGTAACCTGCTATCAAATCTTGATATAATTTGATTTTATCTTCATTGGTTTCAATTTCTATCGCCAACTCATAACCTGCAATCAAATCTTGATAAATTTCTGATTTAGATTTACTAGAAGTAGATTCAATAATTTCTTCAACTTCTTCTTCATCTTCTTCGCCTTCAAAAAATTCTTCGGAAATTTTAGCGTTATTTCTCACATAGTATTGAATAACTTCTTTTTCTGAAATATCTTTTTCACTTTCACGAACAATCTCACCTTCATCGTTTTCAAATGCTTTGTATAAAACAAATTCTGAATCCTCATAAAAAATATCAACAAATAATGTTTCACCTTTCTTAATTGAACCCATATTGAATCTTACAACCATTCCTTCTTTAAGGTTTTTAATCAAGTTGCTAGTATCAATTTGCTCAACTTCCTCAATTGGTGGAACTACAATTACAGGTTCATCAAGAACTGCTTCCTCGATAATTTCCTTAATTTTTTTCGCAGGTTTAATTGGTAATGTTTCAGTTGGAACATCAACAACTTTAGACTTATCCTCTTTAAAAGTTGTTACAGTTTTTTTCAAAATATCATTATATGAAGCAAATTCATCTACCCTTTGCTGAATAGTTGGTTGAATTATTCTTCTTTCTGCTTTCATTTCAATATACTGTTGCAATTTTTGAGGATATTGAGCAGAAATTGAATCTAATTCTTCATTTGTTTCTATCTGTTGTTGTTTAATATTTTCAATAGCTTGTGGAATATCATTAAATTCAATTCCTAAAATAAAAAGTTTTTCTTTTAATTTTTGCAATGAACCATAAGCACCTTTCCATTTATTAGCATATTGCACAGGATTTTGATTAGAAAAGTCAACAAATATTCTTTTATCTTCTTCTTCGGGAACTGACAAATTATAATAACCTTTATCAAATCTTGGAAAATTAGTCGCTAACCAACCATAACGAATATCGTTTTTATCTGTAAAAGTAAATTTATCAATTTGATTCCAAATAGCATCAGAATTTGTAATCGTTGAATTAATTTTTTTCAACAAATCAGCACCATCAGGTATTTCATCGTAAGTTAAAAACCTGTATCTTCCATCAGGGTCATTCTTTATGTCATAAGATTCTTTTATGATTTTCGCTTTTTCTTTACCTATTTTAGCGAATTTTTCTTCCAAATCTTCAACATCTTCAAACTTATCATCAACTTCATCTAGTTTCAGTTTTAAATTTGCTTCTGCTTCTTTTTTATTTCTTTGTTTTCTGTAAGCATCCAAAACAACAATAATACCCTTCATTACAGGAGTATATTCGTCATATATTTCCTTAGAATTTCTAGCAGTATTAAGGTCTTGAAGTCTATTTAACAAAATTTTATTTTTTGTTTGAAGTTCATCAGATTTTTCCTCTTTCCAATAATTTGCCAAATCTTCGGGTTCATCCAAAATACCTTTTCTCAAAGAGTTTACATCAAAATCTCTTAAATCCAAAGTATTTCCTTTGTCATTTCTATCCCAAATATTTTTAATACGAAGTGTTTTTTCGTAAAGTTGTTGGAATATGTTTGGGTCTGCGGAGTTCATAACCATTGGATAAACAATACGGATTTGTTCAAATCTATTGCCTTGTCTGTGGATTCTACCGCTAATTTGCTCATTATCTGTTGGATTCCAATCAAAAGAACATAGAAATAAAGCCGAAGCATTATCCTGTAAGTCAACACCTGTTGAAATTGTTGAAGAACCAATTAAAACGGAACTTGTACCTGCTAAAAAAGAATTTTTTGCTCTTTCTTTATCATCATTACTCATTCCACCCGATACCATTACAACTTCTGAATCTTTGTACCCCATTTTCTGAATAAGATACTGTTTGATTTTTTTGAAACCGCTTTCTGACCATTTAAAATCTTTACCATCTTTAGTAAATGAAACATTGACACCCATGTTCATGTAAATAACGCAACCCGATTTTCGCAAATTATTTTCTAATTCATAATCGTGAATACTTTTAATACAATTTAGAGTGTAAATCAATTTTGGCGAACTTTCAATGTATTGCGTGTACGTTGGCTCAATTCCTGCTTCTTTTTGACAAGTAGATAGGTATGGACTTAAAGTAACGGCTTTTAATGTACCAAGACCTCTAATAACTCTAAATGAATCTTTTTCTGATTCATCAGTAATTTGACTTTCATCTAGTGTTGTAGCACTTTCACTCAATTTGCTTACAATTTTCTTTAAACTATCAAAATCATCTTCTGACAAAGGCTTTTCTGCTTCTTCAAATCTTTCTTTTTGAACATCAGTTCCTTTATCGGCAACATATTGTAATAATTGTTCCTCTGTCAATTCATCAATATCTAAAACTTCTTCTGATTCAGCACATACATCTGTCCATGAAATCTTTCCTCTTTGGTAATCTTTAATTTGCTTGAATAAATCGTCTTGAATTTCAGTTTCGGGAAGTGTAGTTTGTACATTTCTTTCAGCACTTGGAAAAAGTAATTTTTCGGGTCTTTTAATATTTGCATCTTCACCACTCTTATAATCCATAATTGAATAGATTAAATTTCTTAACTGTGGTAAATTACGATAACCCAAAAGAGATTCTTTTCTTGTTACACCTGTGTTTCCAAAAACTAATTCATAAGAAATGTCCATATACACATCAAAAAATTGTTGCATATATGTAAATCCACTATCATTTAACATTTTACCATTAGTAAGTGCTAACATTGAATAAATTTCAGCAGGCTTATTGGTAAATGGAGTTGCAGTTAATTGTATAACATTGCTACCATTATTGTTTGATTGAATAAAACGAGTAATAAAAAAACCTGTCAATGCAATTGTAGATGGTAACTCACCTTTACCAAAAGAATATTTTCTATCTTCTCTAACATAAGAACCCGTATCATTTCTTGTTCGATATGTAGGAAGTCCTTTACAATCTGTAAAT